>Ga0207744_1000035_pt1 | contig 23127 bp, 18 predicted proteins | sample LuqExpMetageno56_FD_187814 | JGI IMG/M metagenome (GOLD analysis project Ga0207744, IMG submission 187814) | Tropical forest soil microbial communities from Luquillo Experimental Forest, Puerto Rico - Sample 56 (SPAdes) | ecosystem: Environmental > Terrestrial > Soil > Tropical forest ... | reverse complement strand
GCTCATGCAGAGCTACTACAGCTCCTGGGCCAATCTCCTGCCTTATGTTCTCCTCGTCGCCATTCTGCTGGTGCGACCGAGCGGACTGTTGGGACGTCAGGTGCGGCGTGCCTAGAATCATGAAGCATATCCTCTGCGTCCTTCCCGTGATTGCAGCCTTCGCGGTTCTGCCGGCCGTGTACGAGAACCACCTGCTGTTGTTCAATTTCATGATCTTCATGCTGCTCGCGCAGGGCATGAACCTGATCTACGGCTTCACAGGCTATCTGCCGTTCGGCTACGTCGGGTTTTTTGGTGCGGGCGCCTACGGCTTTGCGCTAACGGTAGTGCATCTGCATGCGCATCCGTTGCTCGCACTGCTCGCCGGCGCGTTGGCCGCGTTGGCGCTCGGGGTCACGTTGAGCCCCCTGTTCCGGCTGTCGGGGGCGTATTTCTCCATAGCCAACCTGGGCGCGGCGCTCGCGGTGTATCAGGTCGTGTCCAACCCCAATCTCGAGTCGATCACGAAAGGCCCCTATGGGGTGAGCCTCAACGGCGTGTTCGACCCGACTTTCGCCTATACCACGACATTGGCGATCCTGGCCGCCACGTTCGGAGTGATCGTCTACGTCCGGAACTCGCATTTCGGAATGGCACTGCAGGCCATCCGGGAGGACTCGATCAGCGCCGCCATGGCCGGCATCAATGTGGTGCGCGAGCGCATCGTCGCGTGGCTGCTGAGCGCGTTGATCGCAGGTCTCGCCGGCGGCGCCTTCGCTTGGTACGTCTCGGTGTTCTATCCGGAGACGGTGTTCAGCGGTGAATTCACGATCTTTGCGATCGTGTTCTCGCTGTTCGGCGGCAACGGCACCGTTCTTGGTCCCATTTTGGGTGTCGCGGTCCTGTACGGGATCTATAACGGCGTGGGCATCTCCACGCCGCAATATTTCCAGTTGATCTACGGCGCTTTGATCATGCTGCTCGTCCTCTTCCTCCCGAACGGTCTTGCGTCGCTGCTGCGCCAGTGGGGCATCGATGTCCCGTGAGCCCCTGTTGCGCCTGGATGAAGTGGCCAAGCAGTTCGGCGGCTTCCGTGCGCTCGACGGCGTGAGCTTCACGCTGAACGTGGGCGAGGTTCTGGGCCTTGTCGGGCCGAATGGATCGGGCAAGACCACCTGCATCAACGTGGTCTCGGGGATCTATGCGCCGGACGGCGGCGAGATCTGGTTCGAGGGCCGGCCGATCGGCGGCATGGCGCCGCATCGCATCGTGCACCTCGGCATCAATCGCACCTTCCAGGTGCCGCGGCCGTTCTCTGCGCTCACGGTGCGAGAGAACGTAGAGGTCGCGATCGCCTATGGCGGACAAACCGGCGCGGGCGTTGAGCTCGTGGACGTTGACAGGCTCCTTGGTGACCTCGACCTCCTCGACTTCGCATCCAAGCCTGCAGCGCAGCTCAACAGCACGCAGCAAAAGATGTTGGACCTGGCCCGCGCGCTCGCAACGCGGCCGAAGCTTTTGCTAGTCGACGAATTGGCGGCCGGATTGAATCCCTCGGAGCTCGACGCGATCGGAGACAAGCTGAAGCAATTGGCCCGCTCAGGAATTGCGTTACTTGTCGTCGAACATCTGATGAGATTCATCGATCAGATCACCGACCGCATCATCGTCATGAACGCCGGCAAGGAGATATTCGAGGGGGTCCTCGTGGAAGCTGCCAAAGATCCACGTGTCGTGGAGGTCTTCCTGGGAGGCGAGGATGCCGTCGGCTGATCCTTCCGCCCGCCCTTTGCTCGACATCTCCGGGCTGACGAGCGGCTACGGCGGCATCCAGGTCCTCTGGGGCGTGAACCTTGAGGTGCGCGTCAACGAGTCGGTAGTGCTGCTCGGCGCAAACGGGGCCGGCAAGACGACGCTGCTGAAAACCGTGATGGGCCTGATCGAGCCGTGGTCCGGCAGCATCGTCTTCGATGGGCGCGACGTCACGTGCTTGCGTACCGACGTCAAGGTGCAGCGCGGAATCGCTTTCATGTCGGATACATCGGGCTTTCCCGACTTGACGATCGAGGAGAACTTGCGCGTCGGCGCGCAACTGCTCCCTAGGGCCGAACTGCGCGCGAGCCTCGAAGAGGTCTATTCTATATTTCCGATCCTGGCGGAGCGGTGCCGGTCGCTCGCCGGCAGCCTGTCCGGCGGACAGCGCAAGATGCTGGGAATCGCCAAGGCGCTCGCCGGCCGCCCGCATTTGCTGGTGATGGACGAGCCGTCATCGGGACTGTCGCCGCTGCTCGTCAAGGAGGTCGTGCGCACCCTCATGCGCCTGCGCGAAAAGCATCTTGCCTTGCTGGTCGCCGAGCAGAACGTAAAATTCCTCGACCTCGCCGATCGCGTTTATACGCTCGATCACGGCCGCATCGGCTTTTCCGGCTCGGTTGCCGCGATGCATCACGACGACGCTTTGCAGCGCGCCTATTTCGGGCTGCGCTGATCAGTAGGAGCGAGGAAGTCCGAGCGCTTTCTCCGAGACGAAATTCAAGATCATCTGCTGGCTCACCGGCGCCAGCCGCGGAATGAAGGATTCCCGAAGGTAGCGCTCGACGTGATACTCGGCCGAATAGCCCATTCCGCCGTGCGTCATGACTGCCGCCTGGCAGGCTTCGCATGCGGCTTCGGCCGCGAGATACTTGGCTGCGTTCGCTTCAACGCCGCACTCCTGGCCGGCGTCGTACAGCGCGGCCGCCTGCATCGCCATCAACCGCGCGGCTTCCAACTGCATCCAGCACTTGGCAAGAGGATGCTGGATACCCTGATTGCGGCCGATCTTCTGCCCGAAGACGACGCGTTCGTTCGCATATGCGGCAGCCCTGCGGATCGCCGCAAAGCCAATACCGACGGCTTCCGAGGCAATGAGGATACGCTCTGGATTTAAGCCGTGCAGGATGACGCGGAAGCCCTCGCCCTCCCCGCCGATACGGTCCGATTCGGCAACGCGTAAGGCGTCGATGAAAAGGATGTTTGAATCGACCGCGTGGCGGCCCATCTTCGGAATTGCACGGACCTCCACGCGGGAACGGTCCAAATCCGTGTAGAACAAAGTCATTCCGTCCGTCTTGCGTGCGACCTGGTCGTAGGGCTTGGTCCTCGCCAGGATGAGCATCTTGCCGGCGACCTGCGCGGTCGAAATCCAAATCTTCTGTCCCGTGATGACGTACCCATTGCCGTTTCGCTCGGCTTTGGTCCGGATCCGCGCGGTCTCGAGGCCCGCATCCGGTTCGGTCACCGCGAAACAGGCCTTGCATTCTCCGCGGATCAGCGGCGGCAGCATTCTTCGCTTCTGCTCGTCCGTGCCGAACACGACGACGGGATTAAGCCCAAATATGTTCATGTGAATGGCAGAGGCGCCGCTCATGCACGCTCCCGATTCCGCGATGGTCTGCATCAGCACCGCAGCTTCCGAAATGCCGAGACCCGAGCCTCCATAGGCCTCCGGCATGGCGACACCCAGCAGGCCGGCATCAGCCACGGCGCGGTAGAACTCCTCCGGGAACGTCGCGCTTCGCTCTCTTTCGAGCCAGTAGCTCTCGTCGAAAGGCGCGCAAACGCGCGTCGAAAGTTCGCGGACCTCTCGTTGGCGCTCAGTCAGTCCGGCCTGCATGTCATGCTTCCTTCTCGATACGAACCTTTGGACCCGATTGAGGGGCGCTCCGATACCGCGGTGCTAAAGCGGCGTCCGATGAAGCGCCCATGCCGATCTCGCGCCGAAGGGGTCGAATTCATGAGCCGTTGGCGTATAATAATTGATGGCTGTAATAGGGGGAGTTCCCATGAAGTTTTCCAGGCGCAAAGTGCTTTTGATGGCGACGGCATCGGCTGTCGCGGGTGTCGGTCGTCCTTTCATCGCTCGCGGGCAGACCGCGGAATGGAGCTACAAGTACGCCAACAATCTTCCCGATACCCATCCAATGAACATTCGCGCCCGCGAGATGGCGGCGGCGATAAAGCAGGAAACCGGCGGACGATTCGATCTGCAAGTCTTCCCCAACAGCCAACTCGGATCGGACACCGATACGCTGACGCAACTGAGGGCCGGCGGCGTCGAGTTCTTTACGCTCTCCGGTCTCATTCTATCGACCCTGGTACCCGCGGCATCGATCAACGGGATGGGATTTGCGTTTCCCGATTATGGCACCGTCTGGAAAGCCATGGACGGCGAACTGGGCGCCTATGTTCGTGGTCAGATCGCGAAGGCCAATCTCGTGGCCATGGAAAAGATCTGGGACAACGGATTCAGGCAGACCACAACGTCAACCAAGCCGGTGCAGTCGCCCGACGACTTCCGCGGCATGAAGCTCCGCGTGCCGCCGTCGCCGCTGTGGACGTCCATGTTCAAGGCCTTCGATGCCGCTCCGGCGTCGATCAACTTTAACGAAGTCTACTCCGCGCTGCAGACCAAGATCGTGGACGGCCAGGAGAATCCACTGGCGATCATCTCCACGGCCAAGTTGTACGAAGTGCAGAAATACTGCTCGCTGACGAACCACATGTGGGACGGATTCTGGTTCCTGGCGAACCGCCGTGCCTGGGAGCGACTGCCCGACGACGTCCGTGTGATCGTGACCAAACACGTAAACGCCGCCGGCGTGGCCCAGCGAGCAGACGTGGAAAAGCTGAACGCCAACCTGCAGCAGGACCTTGCGAGCAAGGGACTTGTCTTCAATAAGCCAAATCCCGAGCCGTTCCGCGACAAGCTCCGCGCCGCGGGCTTCTATGCCGAATGGAAGGGAAAATACGGCGAGGAAGCCTGGACCATTCTGGAAAAGGCGGTGGGCCGATTGGCGTGAGGGCGGCGTCCGACCAGCGGCTCTACGACGACGACGCGACGGCGCGGCTGGCAATCACCCGCGCCGTCGAGGGTTGGCTCGGGACATTTGTCGAGTTGGCCGCCGGGGCCCTCGTCGTTGCAGAAATTGTGATTCTATTCAGCGGCGTCATTGCCCGATACGTCTTCAACCACCCGCTGGTCTGGTCCGACGAGCTCGCCTCGATCGTTTTTCTCTGGCAGGCGATGCTCGGCGCGGTGATCGCGCTGCGTCGTGACGAACACATGCGCATGACGGCGCTGGTCGGAGCGCTTCCCCCGCGTGCGCAGGCAGGTCTCGATGCATTTGCGACCTGCGCTGCGCTCACATTTCTCGCCCTGATTGCCTGGCCCGCGTTTGATTATGCCATCGAGGAGCTGGACATCACGACGCCGGCTCTCGAGATCACGAACGCCTGGCGCGCGGCAGCGCTGCCATGCGGAACGGTGTTGATGGCGCTGTTCGCGCTGTTCCGGCTGTTTACGGCGGAGCGTCTGGCTTCCGTTTTATTGCCGGCGGCGGCCGCGCTTATTTTGGTTGTCGTGTTTTGGATGCTCGGACCGACGTTCCGGCAACTCGGCAATCTGAACCTGATCATCTTCTTCGTTGGCGTCGTCGCAGCCGCAGTGTTCGCCGGTGTGCCGATTGCGTTCGCGTTCGGGCTGGCTGTTTTCGGCTATCTCGGCCTGAGCACGCATACTCCGCTGCTGGTGCTGGTCGGTCGCATCGACGAGGGAATGAGCCATCTGATCTTGTTGGCCGTCCCCCTGTTCGTGTTCCTCGGTCTGCTGATCGAAATGACGGGCATGGCGCGGGCGATGGTGGCGTTCCTCGCCGCCCTGCTCGGGCACGTGCGCGGAGGGCTGCACTACGTGTTGGTGGCCGGCATGTACCTCGTGTCCGGCATTTCGGGCTCAAAAGCGGCCGACATGGCAGCGGTGGCGCCTGTGCTGTTTCCGGAGATGAAGGCGCGCGGGGCAAAGCCCGGCGACCTGGTCGCGTTGCTCTCGGCGACCGGCGCGCAGACAGAGACGATTCCGCCCAGCCTCGTGCTGATCACGATCGGCTCGGTCACCGGAGTTTCAATATCTGCGCTGTTCACCGGTGGGCTGCTGCCCGGACTGGTGGTAGCCGTGTTATTGTGCGCGGTCGTACGCTGGCGATATCGCTCGGAGAGCCTGCAGCAGGTGGAGCGCGCGCCGGTCGGCGAAATCCTGCGCACGTTCGGGATAGCGCTTCCGGCGCTCGCGCTCCCATTCCTTATCCGCGCGGCCGTGGTCGAAGGCGTAGCGACCGCGACCGAGGTGTCGACGATCGGGATTGCCTACTCCATCGTGGCGGGACTCGTCATCTATCGTCGCTTCGACCCAGCTGCGCTGCGGCCGATGCTGGTCGGAACGGCCAGTCTTTCCGGTTCGATCCTTCTGATCATCGGTACGGCGACGGGAATGGCGTGGGGCCTCACGCAGTCGGGCTTTTCGCGGTCGCTTGCGGCATTGATGAGCGGACTGCCGGGCGGAAGCATCACGTTCATGGCAGCATCGATCGTGGCTTTCATCGTGCTCGGATCGGTGCTCGAAGGCATTCCGGCGATCGTCTTGTTCGGGCCCCTTCTCTTCCCGATCGCGAGGGCGGTCGGGATCCACGAAGTGCATTACGCAATGGTCGTCATCCTGGCGATGGGCATCGGTCTTTTCTCGCCCCCTTTCGGCGTCGGCTACTACGCCGCCTGCGCCATCGGCCGCGTCGAGCCGGCCGCCGGTATGCGGCCGATATTCGCCTATGTCGTCGCTCTCGCGATCGGGACGATCATCGTCGCGGCCGTTCCTTGGATATCGATCGGATTCTTGCGCTGATACGCGCGCTCAGGCGTTCTCTGGAGGAGGCTCTTGAAAAAAGTTCTCATCACGGGCGCTGGGCGGGGAATTGGATTGGCGACTGCACGCCAATTCGCAGCCTCGGATTGGCGCGTGCTCTCGCTCGACAAGGAATTCGGATCGGACGTCGTAGGCGAACGCGTCACATTCGATTTGATGCGCATATCCGAGATCCCAGCGCTAATCGCAGCGCTCGGTGATTTTGATACCCTCGTCAACAACGCCGGCGTGCTGCATTGCGACCCGATTGACGCCATTCCGGATGCGCACCGGTCCGAGATTTTGGCCGTGAACCTCGAAGCTCCGGCTGCGCTGATCGCGGCCGTGGCGCCCGCAATGAAGGCGCGCCGTAGCGGCCGCATCGTCAATGTGAGCTCGGTGTCCGCATTCACCGGTCATCCCGATCTTTGGTACGGGATCACGAAGGCCGGGATATTGAACCTCACGAAGTCCTGGGCACGGGCCCTCGGTCCGCATGGCATCCTAGTGAACGCCGTCGCGCCGGGACCGACCGAAACGCATATGTACGATCAATTGCCGCAATCCCGCCGGGACGACGTGATGCGCGCTGTTTACTCGGGGCGCGTCTGCAAACCGCAGGAGGTCGCCGAGGCGATCTACTGGCTGGGCAGCGATTGTCCCGACTACATCAGCGGATCAACGATCGACGTGAACAACGGAAGTTATCCGCGCTGATGTTGCTCACATCTCGCGTCTGAATGGGACTCTCCCGAAAGCCTGTTTTCAGTTCGTCGCGACGGCTTCCCATTTCGGACAGGAGCGCGCTTCGACGGGCATATCGAATTCCTTGTAATTGCTCGCGTCGATGACCGACGGCGGCAGGAACATCTCCGCCACGATCGGCTGATGGCGAAGATGCCGGATCGCCATCATGGTCGCGAGGCAGCCCTGCATGAACGGGTCGGCCTGTCCGCTCGCCAGCAGCTTGCCAGCCTTCACGGCATCGACCGCTTCCTTGGTCCCGTTGATGCCGACGACGATCGCCTTGCGGTTCGCCGCGTCGAGCGCCTCAATCGCGCCGATCGCCATCGCGTCGTTCGCCGCCATGACACCGTCGATTTGGGGGAACGACTGCATTAGATTTTCCATCACCTGCAGCGCATTCAGCCGCTGGAAGTTGCCGGCCTGCGTCGCGAGCAATTTCACATTCGGATAGGATTTGGTCACGTCGGTCAGCCCGCGCGTGCGATCCTGATTCGACAGCGAGCCTTTCACACCTTCGATGATGACCACGTTGCCTTTGCCGCCGAGAGCCTTCATCAGCGCCTCGGCCGTCGCGCGGCCGACCTTGTAATCGTCGATGCCGACGAACGAGACGATCGTCCCGCCGGCCATATGGTCGGTGACGTTGATGACCGGGATGCCGGCTGCATTCATCTTTTCCACGCCGGGGATCAGTGCCTTGTAATCGACGGGCGTGAACACGATCGCATCGGGCTTCTTCACGATCACGTCTTCCACCTGGCTCATCTGCTCGGGGATGCTGTCGGGCTTGGTCGGCACGTATTGGATGATCTTGGCGCCGAGCTGCTTTGCCGCGTTTTCCGCGCCCACGCGCACGTTGTTGAAGAACGGGTTGGTCTGGTTCTTGGTGAAGACCGCGACGATCGTCTCGTTGTCGGCACGCGCGGCGCCTGCCGTGCAAAGAAGAATGGCCGCAATCGCCAGGCGTGTCGTCTTCATCGGAAATGCCCCGTGCTGGTTGCATGACGCCCGAGCGGGATCGCCCTGCGTGCACATGCATGCATGGGGTATTGTGGTGTCCCGTGGCGAACAGCTCCTTTGATTTGCGTCAAGCGCGGTGGTAGGCAGCGGCTTAACATCCGTCATTCGGAATTCCGATGGGCGGGGGCAAACCAGCCGCTTCGCGCCGGGAGTGCGGCGCGTCGCCGTGGGGGGATAGAGCGCGTGTCGAGCGTGCCCGTTCTTGAGTTGCGCGGAATCTCGAAGGAATTTCCCGGCGTCAAAGCGCTCGATGAGGTGTCGTTCGCGATCGATGCCGGCGAGGTGCATATGCTCGTCGGCGAGAACGGCGCCGGCAAATCGACCCTGATGAAGATTTTGTGCGGCGCGTATCGCGCCGACCGCGGCAGCTTCTTCCACAAAGGGCAGGAAGTCGCGATGCACGGACCCGCCGACGCGCGCAAGTTCGGCGTTGCGGTAATCTTCCAGGAATTCACGCTGGTTCCCTATCTCGACATTGCGCAGAACATCTTTCTCGGCCGCGAATTCTCCTCCGCACTTCCTGGCCTGATTGACCGCAGCCGCATCCACGCGGAAGCCAAACGCGTGCTCGACTCGATCGGCTTCGATATCGATCCGCGCACGCCAGTGCACAAGCTCGGAGTCGCGCAGCAGCAGATGGTGGAGATCGCCAAGGCGCTGTCGCAGAACGCGCGCATCCTGGTGATGGACGAGCCGACGGCCGCTCTGTCCGACCGCGAGACCGAGCTGTTGTTCGCGATGATCGAACGGCTCAAGCGCGACGGCGTCGGCATCATCTACATCTCGCATCGGCTTTCGGAGGTGTTCGCGCTCGGCGACCGCATTACCGTGCTGCGTGACGGGCGGAGGATCGCGTCGCTTCTGCCGGGCGAGACCACGCCGGACAAACTGGTGACGCTGATGGTCGGCCGCGAGGTTGACGCGACGTATACGCGCCCCGATCGCCCTCTCCCGGGCAAGGTCGTGCTCGAGGTGAAGAATTTGTCCGCTACGACCGGCTTCTCCGACGTGAGCCTCACGGTGCGCGCGGGCGAGATTGTCGGTCTGTGCGGTCTCGTCGGGTCGGGACGGACCGAGGTGGCCCGCGCGATCTTTGGCGCCGATCGCGCGAGCGCGGGCGAGATCAGGCTCAACGGCGAGCCGATCGGAAGCTCGCCCGAGGACTCGGTGCGGCGCGCGGTCGCGCTCATTCCGGAAAGCCGCAAGGCGCAAGGCCTCGCGCTTGCCCGCTCGGTCGGCGACAACATCGTGCTCGCCGGACTGCGCAAGCTGTTTCCCTCGAGGATCTACATCCCTCGTCGCGCGACGAAGGCGGCGCGCAGCGTCATCGACAAATTGCGCATTGCAACGCCGTCCCCGCGGCGTCCCGTCTCGGCGCTCTCCGGCGGAAACCAGCAGAAGGTCGTGATCGGCAAATGGCTCAACGCCAACGCGCAGTTCTACATTTTCGACGAGCCCACGCGCGGCATTGACGTCGGCGCAAAGGCGGAGATCTTCCGCCTCATCGACAACCTCGTGCATAACGGCGCGGGCGTACTGATGATCAGTTCGGAGCAGATCGAAATCGTGCACATCTGCGATCGCGCTTACGTGATGCGTGCGGGTCGCATTGCCGGCGAGCTTTCGCGCGACGAACTCACCGAAGCCAACATCGTGCGCCTCGGGATGCACCAATGACGCCGCAGGCCCTCACGCGCGCAAGGCTGACACGCGTGCCCGGCGTCGCCGTGGCGTTGATCCTGCTGTGCGTCGTCTTCGCGGCCGCGAATCCCGGCTTCGCCTCGCCGGCCAACATCGCGAACATCCTGACGCAATCGACCATCCTGCTCATGCTCGCGCTGCCGATGACGTTGATCATCATGACCGAAGGACTCGACCTCTCGATTGGCGCGGTGCTCACGCTCGCCTCGATCGCGCTCGCGATGACGGCGATCTCGACAGGCTCGCCGGCGCTGGGCCTGCTCGCGGCGCTCGGGGTCGGCGCGTGCTTCGGCCTGGCGAATGGCGTGCTGGTCGCCGTCTTCGACATTCCTCCCTTCATCACGACCTTGGGCACGCTCGGAATCGCGCAAGGCCTCTCGCTGGTCGTCACCGACGGCCAAAGCGTCGTCGGCATTCCGCGCTCGATCGAGCTCATTTATTCGGGATCATTGGCGGGCATCCCCTACGCCATTCTGTTCGCTGCGCTCGCCTATCTCGTTACGCATGTCCTGCTCTACCGCACGCGTTTCGGCACCTACGTGTTCGCGCTCGGCGGAAACCGTGAAGCGCTAAAGGTCGCGGGCATCTCGGTGCGCGGCATGCTGATCCGCGTCTACATGTTCGGCGGGCTGATGGCGGGTTTCGCCGCCCTCCTGCTGACTGCACGGCTGAACTCCGCGCATCCCACCGCCGGCATCGGCATGGAGTTCGATTCCATCGCCGCGATCGCGGTCGGCGGCACCTCCTTCGAACGCGGCAATGGCTGGCTGTTCGGGACCTTGCTCGGCGTCGTGACAATCGGCGTACTGCGCAATGGCCTCAATCTCATGGCCGTGCCGTCCTCGACACAGGTGGCGTGCATCGGCGCGCTGGTGATCCTGGCGCTGTTCATCGATGGATTGCGGGGTGAGGCATGAGCACCACCGCGATCCCCCGTTCCGCTCGCAACCGTTTCGCGATGAGCGGCGACGTCATGCAGATGCTTTATCGCGTGCTTGCTCTGCTCCTGCTCGGCGCTGTATTGACGGCGCTGAGCGACGTCTTCTTCACCACAGGCAACATTCTCAACGTGCTGCGGCAGGCCGCGCTTCTGTTCCTGATGGCGTCGGGCCTGACGCTGGTCATTCTCACCGCCGGCCTCGATCTGTCGATCGGCGCGAACGTCGCATTGTCGGGCTGTTTCGCTGCGAGCGTTATCAAATTGACCGGCTCGCCCTGGCTCGGCGCCGGAGTCGGCATCGGCTGCGGCGCGGCGATCGGAATGGCCAACGGCGTCCTCGTCACGGCGCTGCGCATCCCGTCCTTCGTCGCAACGTACGGGATGATGTGGATCCTCACCGGCGTCACTTATTACTACATGGGCGGCGAGACGATTCACGGCTTCCCGCCCGGCTTCCGCCAGTTGGGCAGCGGCCATCTGTTCGGCATCCCGGTGCCGGTCTATGTGATGTTCGTGTTTCTCGCGATCGGCGTATTCTTCGCGCAGCGCACGATCTGGGGCCAGCAGATCTATGCCATCGGCGCCAATCCGGTCGCCGCGCGGCTCTCGGGCGTGCCGGTCGAGCGACGTCTGATCCTCGTCTATGTCGTGAGCGGCGCGATGGCGGGACTCGCCTCGTTGATCGTGCTTGCGCGTATCAATTCCGCGCAGGGCGACATCGGCGAAGAATTAACACTACCGGCCATCGCGGCGGTGCTGGTCGGCGGCACGTCGCTGTTCGGCGGCTCCGGCACCGTCGGCGGCACGCTGATCGGCGCGCTGCTGCTCACGCTCGTGCTCAACGGCATGAACCTCTTGCAGATCAACTCGTCGTGGCAGCCGCTCGCCACCGGAATCATCATTCTGCTCGCCGTCTGGATCGACACCCGCACGCGCCGCATCGGCGAATAACGATCACCATGATGCAAAGGAGCCTCGCTATGAAACGCCTCGCTATCAGTCTCGCCGCCGCGACCGCACTTTGGTCCGGATCGGCCCTCGCCGCCGGCGAGAATATCGCAGTGTTCACGAAAAACCTGACTAACCCCTACTTCCAGGCCGTGCGCGTTGGCAGCGAGACGGCAGCCAAGGCCCTCGGCGCGAAGGTCATCCAATACGTGCCGACCAAGCCCGACAGCATTCCCGAGCAATTGAGTCAGGTCGAGGACGTGATCGTGAAGAAGCCTGACGCGATCGTCTTCATTCCGGTCGACTACAAGGCGCTGGTGCCGGCGGTCGAGAAGATCAATGCCGCGAAAATCCCGGTCACCAACATCACCGATCGCTCCGCAAGCGGCGACTTCGTCGCTTTTGTCGGCGCCGACGACTACAGCATCGGCCTTGCGGTCGGGAAGCGGTTGCTCACGGCGATGGGCGGCAAGGGCAACGTCGTGATCCTCGAAGGCGTGAAAGGCTCGCTCACCAGCACCAATCGCGTGCGAGGCTTCAACGACACGCTGAAGGAGTTTCCGAACGTGAAACTGCTCGCCTCGCAACCGGGCAACTTCCAGCGCCTGAACGCACTGCAGGTGATGGAGAACCTGGTTCAGTCGTTCCCGCAGATTGACGGCGTCCTGGCGGCAAACGATCCGATGGCCGTCGGCGCCCTCGAAGCGCTGGAAGGCGCGAACCGCAAGGCGCTGGTCGTCGGCATCAACGGCAGCAAAGAAGCCGTCGAACTGATCAAATCCGGCAAACTGCTCGCCAGCGGCGACTTCAACGGTTTCATCCAGGGCTGCATCGGCACGGAAATCGCCGTGCGCAATCTGCGCAAGGAGCGGACGCCAAAAGAGGTGATGCTGAAGCCGATCGTCGTCGATCAGAGCAACTACGCTCCCTACGAGACGCCTGTCGAGCAGCGCACGTGTCCGACGCTGAAGGACGTCGCTGCGCAGTGATCGACGGCGCGGGCCATGCGGTTTGCATGGCCCGCGCATCGGTTGACCCAGATCGAACAGCGCGAATCCGCGCGTGGCCGCGTGTGGGCTTTCGGAAAGAATTGTATCCAGCGGGGGCCCCGCGACGACGATGGGCCCATCGCCAGACAAACCCCGGCTATGATAGCGAACGATGGTCCTGCCACCATCCGCGGCCCGTTCTAAGCGGTCCGGTGGCAATTCAATAGGCAACTCCCTTCAGCGCTAGTGCGCTGCCGGTGGCAGAATGTTCAACGGCGCGCCAGCGGCTGCACGGGCGGACGGCCCCGCGAGCGTGGCGCCGGGGCCGTTGCGGCAACTCGGCGGATCAGCCCATTCATTTAGGGCAATTGTCGAACTCGGACATGTCGCCGTCCCGATCAATGCACTCTTGTAGCCCGAGAAAATTCGGTTGAACTCGACACCTTCGGCTCTGAGTAGTCTGCCATCGCAGGCAGCGCTGACGGAGCTCCGCAGGAATTTCGGGCCAGCGTTCTTTGAAGTTCTGAAGCTCGATTAATCGTGCTTTTACGTCTTCACATTCGCTCGGGTCGTCACTGCTTTTGCAGCTTTCGAGGCTCTTGGGCGTTGGGTCGGCTCTGTAGGTCGGAAATTCTTGTGTGTGAACCGCGCTGCTCAGACACACGGATACGGCTATGGCGGCAAGCGTCTTATTAGACCGGCCATGCGCAATCGGATGCATTAAAGACCACTCCCGAGTTCCCTATTCTCACTCATTGAGCATCCGATGAACAGTCGCGCCGAACAACGCCCAAATCAAGCTGGCTATGCCGCCCATCATAATCGAACTGAAAACTCGGTCAGGTGTTTCCGCCCCCATCCACGCGTACGCAGCCACACTCACCGATAGGCTGATGCAAGCAAGAATAGCGCGGTTGAGAATTCGCCAGAACGTCACCATCAATACGATGTGGGCGAGGCGTCCGGCAAATTGGAGGCACATGGCTTTCAGCGCGGCATCCGGCCGGAACATGGTTAGCATTTCGTGAGCGCCCGGCGGCAAAAACGATGTCTGGATTGATGGCTTTAATCGTGCGCGCCGGGGCTAAGATCTGTCGTCGGCGGCGGTTAAAAGCTGATCATAGACGATCTTCAAGCCTGCAGCCTTCGCAGCCTTCTCACATTTCTTCGACTGGCGCTTTATTCTTGCGAGTGCTCAAGCGAGACCCAGCACTGGCTTCCCGCTCGCAGCGTAGTGCATTCCACGGCAAACTTGCGGCCAAGGAACCGCTAGTCCAATTTAATGTTGGCGGTTTCGATCACCTCTTTCCACTTCTTCGAATCGGCGTCGATGAACGCCGCGAATTCCGCAGGCGACGATACGATCGGTGCAAACAAGTTGGGATTGAGGAAGTGTTCCTGGAAATCGGGATTCTGGAAAATCTTGACGATGGCCGAATTCAATTTATCGACGATCCCCTTCGGCATTCCCCCGGGGCCAACCATACAGAACCAAGACCGCGCCACGAAGCCCGGTACGGTCTCGGCAACAGTCTGAATGTCGGAATAGGCAGGTATTCGCTCCTTGCTGCCGATGGCCAGTATCTTTACCTGACCACTCTTTGCCGGTCCAAGCGCTGAACTGGCGCTGATGAACATCGCGTCGAGGTGCCTACCCATAATATCTGTCAGCGCCGGCGTCGCACCCTTGTACTGCACGCCGTTGAATTTGACCTTCGCCTCATGCTGCAACATTTCCATGTTCAAATGGCCCGTGGAGCCGATACCATATCCGCCAAAACTGATGCTTTCTGGCTTCTGTTTTGCCATTGCTAGAAATTCAGCGACAGAGTTGACGCCAAGGTCGTTCCTCACGATCAGCGCCTGGTTGATCGCGACCAGGCCGCTGATCGGCGTGAAGTCGCGGCGTGCGTCGTAACGCAAGCTCTTGTATAGATAAGGATTGATGACCAGCGTCGCCTCCGCGGATACCAGAAGCGTGTATCCATCCGGCGCCGCGTTGGCGACGATTTCAGCCGCAATCTGATTACCGGCGCCGGCGCGGTTATCGACAATGATTCGTTCCTTCCACAGCTCGGTCAAATGTTGGCCGATCGCTCGCGCGAGGATATCGGTCACGCCGCCGGGCGTCGCGGGAACGACGATGTGAATTGGTCTTTCCGGATAACTAGCGTCTTGCGCATTCGCCGAAGCAAGCTTGCAAAGCAATAAAGCCATCGCCCAAGCAACACGTAACAGGGCCATCACGTTCCTCCGATACACGCCGCCTTTTGTTGCGGCTGGGGGTTTCTTGCAAGTCGTGATCGAGCAATTGTTGACATTCGCCAAATCGCTTGTCAATTTGTGGACCAGTCACGTCGTTATTGAAATTCTCGCACCGGGTGAAGCGAATGAGAGCGATGGTGCTGCGCGCATTCGGCGGTCCCGAGCAACTCGTACTCGAAACCGTTGCCGATCCGCAGCCCGCGCAAGACGAGATCGTGCTGCAAGTCATTCGCGTTTCCATTAATCGCAGCTTCGACTTGGTGGTACGAAGGGGCGCATACTCGCGCGGCGCCGTGTTGCCGCTGGTGCTCGGTGCTGACCCGTCGGGGATCGTAACGGCCGTTGGTCAGGGAGTGACCTCCGTAAAGGTTGGCGATCGCGTCGCCGTCATGTCAACGATCCCCTGCGGCGAGTGCCGTGAATGCCGGCGCGGCACAAGCGCGCAATGCGGCTCAAGCCGTACGATCGGCGTCCACCGCTGGGGCGGGTGCGCAGAATACGTGGCCGTGCCAGCAAGCAATGTTACTCTAATTCCGGATCAGCTCGATTTCGGCGATGCGACGGTGATCGCCCGGCATGGCGCAGCAGCTTACAATTTCCTGGTCGATCGCGGCCGGTTGCGTGAAGGCGAAACTGTCGTCGTTTTCGGCGCTTCCGGTGCACTCGGCAGCTTCGCCGTGCAGGTTGCGAAGCTGATGAAGACGAAGGTTATCGCGATCGTGGGTGCCGACCGGCGTGCGGCCTTTGCTCGTGAGCTTGGCGCCGATGCCGCCATTAATTACTGCAGCGGCGAACTGGTCGATCAAGTGATGGCACTGACCGAAAACCGCGGCGCCGAGCTCGTTTTGGAGAGCAGCGGCGATCCGCAACTATGGCCGCTCGCGTTGCAGTGCGTGGCGCACGCTGGCCGTCTAGTGAGCTGTGGGGCGCATGCCGGCGGCACCGTCGCAATCGACCTGAAGCGGGTTTATACCGGTCGGCTGCAGATTATCGGCGCAGCCGGCGTGAACTTAAGCGACCTCGATTGGGCGCTCGCAGCCGGCGCGCACGGCGATCTCAAAGCCACCATCGATCGTATTTATCCGCTGGAGTTGGTAACCGCCGCCCATCACTATGTCGAACGGGAACGGCCGCTGGGCAAAGTTCTGATCGCCGCGCAACCGAACTTCCAGAGTGCCCCTACGGGCCAGTGAGGTTACCGATGACCGACCGCAAGAAAGAATTGGCGCCCGAACTGGCCAAATTCCGCGACAGCTACGTGGAGCTATTCGGCGAGTGGCCACCCTTGCCGGCCGCACGCTTTGAATTTTCCAGCGATATCAACGAGGAATTCTTGCGATTGTCGGAGCGGCTGCGCGCGCACGCGTTCTATTCGGATGTCTTCGATGTCAAACTCACCCATCTCATCTTGTTCGGCATGCTTCTCATCGAGCACAATCCGGCTGCAAGAATGCACGCCATCGCGGCCCGCAGGGCGGGCGCAACTTGGCAAGAATTGCACAAGGTCGTGGAGCTTGCTGCTGCGACCAAATCACTTGGGCCGGCGAACCAGGGGAGCGCCATGCTCAAGTCTGTGCGCGATGACGAAGCCAAGACTTAGAGCTACTGTGGCGCGTCCCACATACGCTTGATCGACGCACATAAATTGTGCGCCGCAATACATTTTCATAAGGTGACCACTCAGGTTCGCCGCAGCCCCTGATTGATGCAGAGCGCGATCGCGTGCGCACGCACTAGCGTGCGAGTATACCCCCGAGATTGCAAGAATTTTAACCGTGAGCGGGAGCCCGCTTCTCTGCCGGCACTGGCACGACATCTCACGATCCGACATTGAATTTCAATGCCAACCCGGAACGTTACCGGAAAAGTGGATACACTGTTTACATTCGTGTCTTGACCGGATTAAATGGGCACCTCTTTGGGGCGTGAGCACCCGCCATCGTCCACAGCAGGAATGGAATTGAGGGCTTCCTATGTCCGGAAAGACGAAGCGTGTCTGCGTCGATGTCGGCGGAACGTTCACCGACTGCTTGGTTATGGATGAAACCGGTCTGCTGCAGAAATTTAAATCCTCGACCACGCCGACAGACCCGTCCAAGGGTTTTATGGACGCGATGACAAAGGCGGCGCGCCATTACGGCCTCAGCGTCACTGCATTTCTCAGTCAGATCGAAGTCCTGGTGCACGGCACCACGCTTGCTACCAACATCCTGCTGACCGGCCGTGGCGCCAAGGCCGGCATGCTGACCACAAAAAACTTCCGCGATATCATCGAGCTGCGGCGCGCAATGAAGCCGCAGGACGTCTCGCTCTACAATTTGTTCATTCCGCCGGCGGAGCCGCTGATTCCGCGCTATCTCCGGCTCGGCGTCGACGAACGCTCGCTCTACAGCGGCGCGGTCAAGACCCCGCTCGACGAGAAGGAAACCGCCAACGCGGTGCACCAGCTCAAGGCCGAGGGCGTCGAATCGATCGCTGTGTGCTTCCTGCACTCGTACGCCAATCCGGCGAATGAGCGCCGCGCCGCCGAAATCTGCAAGGAGGTCGCACCCGACATCTTCGTCACCACGTCACACGAAACGCTGCCGGTGTGGCGCGAGTTTGAGCGCTTCAACACCACCGCCGTCGGCGCCTATGTCGGGCCCGCAGTCGGCCGTTACCTCATGTCGCTCGAACGCGTGCTCAAAGAGTTTGGCTTCGGCGGCACCTTCCTGATGATGCTGGCCAACGGACTGGTGCAGAACATTTCCGAATGCGTTCGCCGCCCGGTTTTCTTGTTGCATTCCGGCCCAGCCGCCGCGCCCTCGGGCGCGGTGTATATCGGGAAGCATCTCGGCGACGAGAACCTGTTGTCGGTCGACATGGGCGGGACCAGCTTCGACGTCTGCATGATCAACAAGGGCGAAATCCTGACCACCACCGAGCATTGGGAAAGCGATCAGCGCGTCGCGATCAAGATGGTCGACATATCCAGTATCGGCGCGGGCGGCGGCTCGATCGCCAAGATCGACTCGCTCGGGTTGTTGCGCGTCGGGCCCGAGAGTGCTGGTGCCGATCCGGGGCCGGCGTGCTACGGCCGCGGCGAAGATGCGACCGTCACTGACGCCAACGTCGTCCTCGGTTATATACCGGCCGATTATTTCCTCGGCGGCGAGATGACCCTCGATGCCAAGGCATCGCGACGCGCCATGAAACCGCTCGTCGAACGCTTGAAGCTGAGCGAGGTGGAGGTCGCCGAATCCATTTTCCGCACGGTCAACGCCAATATGGCGAACAAGATCACCGAGGTATCGACCAAGCGCGGCTACGACGTGCGCGATTGCGTGATGATCGCGGGCGGCGGCGGCGGTCCGATCCATGCGGGCTTCATCGCCGACAGTCTCGGCATTCGTAAAATTGTGGTCCCGCCGGTGGCCGCCCTGTACAGCGCCTTTGGCATGTTCGCCATGGACATCGGACAGGATTATGCCCGTTCATTCGTAAGCCGAGCCAGCAACGTCGATCTCGCCGCCCTCAATCGGGTTTACAAGGAGATGGAGCAGGAAGCTTTGGCATCATTCCGCGCTCACGGTGTCGACGCCGAGGATGTTGTGCTCAAACGAACGGTCGACCTGCGCTATGTCGGACAGTTCCATGAAGTTGAGGCCAACCTTGCCAATGGCAAGCTCACACAGGCCGATATCGATGCCGCCGTCGCCAATTTCAGCCGGAAGCACGAGGAGATGTACACCTTCTCGATGGCGTGGAAGGCCGTGGAAATCCTCACATTGCGGCTGAAGGCCACGACGCCCAAGGCAACCTTTGCGTTGCCGGAAGTCGCGGTCGGCAATCAAGATCCGAAAGCTGCCCTGAAGCGTCATCGGACGTGCCGCTTCAATGGTCGTGACGTCGATACGCCGGTCTACGACGGTGAAAAGATCCTGGCACGCAATACAATACCCGGGCCGGCGATCATTGAGGAGACGACGACCACTGTGGTTATTCCGGAGGCCTATGTCTGTTCGGTGGACAGATACAAGAACTACGTGCTCACGCGGCGCCAGGGCTGAAAGGGACATTCCATGACCAAGCCCAACATCGACCCCACCACCGTCGCCACTGTGTGGCACTCGATGCAGACGATCTGCAAGGAGATGCGCCACATCGTCAAACGCACGGCGCAGAACTATCTGATCGGCCAGTTGCAGGACTTGTCGGTCGGCATCTGGGGCGCGGACGGCGCGACCATCGCTGTGCCCGCCGGCCTGCCGGTGCAATTTCTCGGCACGACATTCGCGGTTCAGGATCTCGTCCGCGACTTTGCCGGCAACATCAATCCCGGCGATGTCTTCCTGACCAACGATCCCTATCATGGCGGCCATAACTGCCATCTGCCCGACTGGGGTTATATCCGTCCGATCTTTTATCGCGGCGAATTGCTGTTCTTCACGCTTTGCCGCGGCCATCAGATGGACACGGGCGGATCGTTCCCCGGCGGCTACTTCCCCAATGGCTACGACATCCACGCCGAAGGGCTCATCATTCCGCCGATCAAAGTTGTCGACCGCGGACGTGAGCGCACCGACGTTGTCAATCTTATCCTGAACAACGTGCGCTTTCCCGACGGCGTGCGGATCGACCTGCACGCCATGATCGGCTCCACCACGATGTGCGAGAAGCGCCTGGTCGCGCTGCTCGACACGTATGGACGCGACGTGGTGATGGCCTGCGTCAAGGAAATGCTCGACCGCACCGAGCGCGCCGTGCGCGAGGAGATCCGCAAAATTCCCGATGGCGTGTATACCGGCGCCGCTGCCACAGACGACGACGGCACCGTTCTCGACGAGCCGGTCTGGGCGCGCGCGCGCGTCACCGTGCAGGACGATCAAATGACCATCGACCTGTCGGAAAGCGACGCACAGCGGCGCGGCTTCGTCAACAGCGTCTATGCCGCCACATACGGAAACGCCATCGCTGCAGCCATCCTCTATTTTGACCCGGCCCTGGCCGACTATCACAACCAAGGGACCATGGCGTCCATCAAGGTCATCGCGCCGCTTGGCACGGTGGTGAACTGTCAATATCCCGCGACCGTGGGCGCCTCGCCTGTCAACATCGGCACGCAGGTCATGGAAGCGGTGCTGGAAGCCCTGTCGAAGGCGGTGCCGCATCGCTCGGTCGCCGCCTGGGCGAAACATCGCGGCGATTACGTTTTCGCCGTCGATCCGCGGAATGGCGAACGCTATGTGCGCACGAGCTTCGATTATGACGGCAGCGGCGGAGCGGTCTGGGGCTTCGATGGCTACCAGGGCCTGAGTTCGATGACCGCTCTCGGCGCCGCGAACCGCGGCAACGTCGAGGAGACGGAAGTCCGTATTCCCTGGCACATGCTCAAATACGAATTTGTGCCCGATTTAACGGGCGAAGGTCGCTGGCGCGGCGGTCCGGGCCTGCACTGGGAAGCGATCAATGAGGGCTCAGCCGGTCAGATGGCGACCGGTAGTTCGGATGGCGATGTCGTGCAGGGCTTCGGCGCTGTGGGCGGGCGTCCCTCCCCGCTTTGTCGGACGTGGCTGCGCCGCAACGGCGAAGATATCCGCATCAAACCGCACCGGCTGGTCGACGTCAAAGAGGGTGACATCCTCATCAAACATTCGAGCGGTGGCGGCGGCGTGGGCAATCCGGCAGAGCGCGATCCCGAGATGGTGCGCATTGACGTGCGAAACGGGCTCGTATCGGCTGCCGCTGCGCACGAAATCTACAAAGTCGTCATTGATCCGATGACTTTCGTTATCGACGAGGCGGCAACGAAAGAATTAAGAGGGCAATCCTCGACGTGAAGAAACCCGCCGCGAGACAATCGGGCGATCGCCTCAACAACATGCTCGCGCAGATCCACTCGACCGGCGAGCGCGATCAACTGGAACAGCCTGATCGTCCGCGAGGACGGTCGGTTTAAGACATTGCTCCAGGAGGAGCAGCCGATCGTGGCTAACCCTTTGCAGAAGGCGAGCGAACGGAGCGGCAAGCCGCGTCTGTCGGGTGAAGAGGCCGTGCGGCTACTGCGTAGCATGCAGTTGATCCGCACCTTTGAAGACCATGTGCGCAATCTCTCCTCCGGCGGCGCCATCCCGGGGCTGGTGCATCTATGTGCCGGACAGGAGGCGGTCGCGGTTGGCATATGCAGTCTGCTCAATGCCACCGACAAGATTGCAAGCAATCATCGGGGGCACGGCCATTGCCTGGCGAAAGGCGCAGATGCTGGCCGACTGATGGCCGAAATCATGGGGCGTCGCAGTGGCTACGGTCTTGGCCGTGGCGGCTCGCTGCACATCTTCGATGCCATTAATGGCAACCTCGGCACCAATGGCATTGTTGGCGGTGGCATTCCCCTCGCCGCCGGCGCGGCCTTGAGCGCCAAGCGGCGCGGGCACGGTGAGGTTGCCGTCTGCTTCTTCGGCGACGGCGCGCTGAATCAGGGGCTGCTGTTCGAAGTCATGAACATGGCGGCAATCTGGCATTTGCCGGTGTTGTTCGTCTGCGAAAACAACGGCTTTGGCGAATTTACTGCGATCGAGGACGTGACCGCCGGCCCAGATCCAATCGCGCGCGGCCTCGCTTTTGGAATTCCATCGGAAACAGTCGACGGCATGGACGTGATGGCCGTGCGCGCAGCGGCGAAACCCGCTATCGAGCGCGCCCGCCACGGTGACGGCCCGACTTTCCTCGTCTGTACGACCTACCGGTACGGCGGCCATCACATCGGCGACAAGCAGGAGTACAAGGACGACGCAGAAGCAAAAGCTTGGCGCCTCAAGGATCCGATCGAGCGGTTCAGCCGATGGATGATGGAAGCCGACTTGGCGACCGCGCAAGACATTGCCGCACTCAAGCAAGACGTCGAGCAAGACGTGCGCACTGCGGTTTCGCATGCCAAAGCCGCCCCGCTTCCTGCCGCGGACGATATGGAAGGCCATCTCTATGGCTGATCCGCGCCCCCTCTCCTACCGCACCGCGGTGCTGGAAGCGCTGTTCGGCGAGATGCGTCGCGACGACTCCGTCATCTTGATGGGCGAGGACATCGGCGCCGCCGGCGGCGTGTTCAAACAGACCGAGGGACTGTTCGCCGAATTCGGCGCCGAGCGCGTGATCGATACACCCATCTCCGAATCCGGCGCCTTCGGCATTGCCGTTGGCGCCGCCATGACCGGCCAACGGCCGGTGTTCGAAGTGATGTTCGGCGATTTCATCACACTGGTCATGGATCAGCTCGTCAATCAGGCGGCGAAGATCAGTTACATGTCGGGCGGACAGTTCAAGGTCCCGCTGGTCGTGCGCACCGCCGTCGGCGTCGGCAGCAATCTCGGGCCGCAGCACTCGCAAAGTTTGCACGCCTGGCTCACCCATATCCCCGGCTTGAAGGTGGTGATGCCTTCGACGCCGGCCGATGCGAAAGGACTGATGGCTGCGGCTATCCGGGACGACGGTCCAGTCGCCTTCTTCGAAGACCGCATGCTCTATAACGTGCGCAGTGATGTGCCCGAGGAAGACTATGTTGTCCCGATCGGCGCCGCCGAGGTCAAACGCGCAGGCAAGGACATAACCCTCATCGCGACCGGCCGCATGGTGCAGACGGCGTTAGCCGCCGCCGAGTTGTTGGCGAGCGAAGAGATATCCGCTGAAGTCGTCGATCCTCGCACCCTGGTGCCACTGGACGTCGCAACGCTGGTCGATTCCGTCAAAAAAACATCGCGCGCAGTCGTGGTCGATGGCGGCTACCGGCAATACGGCATCACCGGAGAAATTGCAGCGACGGTCACCGAGCACGCGTTCGATTGGCTCGA
>Ga0207744_1000032_pt1 | contig 23634 bp, 22 predicted proteins | sample LuqExpMetageno56_FD_187814 | JGI IMG/M metagenome (GOLD analysis project Ga0207744, IMG submission 187814) | Tropical forest soil microbial communities from Luquillo Experimental Forest, Puerto Rico - Sample 56 (SPAdes) | ecosystem: Environmental > Terrestrial > Soil > Tropical forest ... | reverse complement strand
TGTCGCGATTGCGCCCGATCTGGTGCGGAAGCTGAGCTGAAAATGGCGGTCACACCGTCCTAACGCTCAGCTTTCGAAACGCATCCAGCCGGAGGGCATCAGCCGTTCCTGGGGCAGGAAGCGGCCCTTGTAGTCCATCTTGCGCGATCCGGGCACCCAATAGCCGAGATAGACGTAAGACAAGCCCATCGCCCTCGCCCGATCGATGTGGTCGAGGATCATGAACGTGCCGAGCGAGCGCTCGCCTTCGTCCGGATCGAAGAACGAATAGACCATCGACAGCCCGTCACTGAGCACGTCGGATAACGCGACCGCCAGAAGCTTGCCCGCGCCGCGCTGCGTCAGCGCGGAGTCCGGCCCGCGCCGGCGGTACTCGACCAGCCGCGTCTGCACGTGGCTGTCCTCGATCATCATCGCATAGTCGAGCACCGTCATGTCGGCCATGCCGCCGTCGCGATGGCGGGCGTCGAGATAGCCGCGGAAGACGGAGTACTGCTCCGAGCTCGGGAATGCGTCACGCAACTCGCCGATGAGGTCCGCGTTGCGCTCGGCGACGCGACGCATGTTGCGCGACGGCTTGAAATCGGCGGCGACCACGCGCACCGAGACGCAGGCGCGGCAGGTCTCGCAGGCCGGCCGGTAGGCGATCGACTGGCTGCGGCGGAAGCCGCCATGCGTGAGCAAATCGTTCAATTCGCCCGCGCGTTCGCCGACGAGATGGGTGAAGACCTTCCGCTCCTCCTGGCCATTCAGGTACGGGCAAGGCGAGGGGGCCGTGAGATAGAACTGGGGCGTATCGCGGGAATGCTGGGTCACCGGTCAGCCATCCTGTCGTTCCGGTGCAAGCATCGCGCGTGCCGCCGATTCGTCATAGCCCGCCCGTCCTGGCGTAGAGGGTCGAGCGCAGCGATGCCGCGCGGGCCGGATTGTTGATCACCACGGTGCCGAGCAGCATGTCGTGGAGGAGCCGCCGGCGCGCATTGAAGAACGCGACCAGCAGGATGAACGGCGTGAAGAACGAGATGCTCAGCCAAAAGAAAATCGCGTGCACCGTGCCGAGCACGAAATAGGCCGGCGCGCCGTACCAGGTGCGCATCTCGATATCCATCAAGCGCATCCCGATCGTCGCGGAGGCCGGCGAGCCCAGCGTCAGGCCGAAATAGACGAGCGCCCAGATGACGGTTGCGGTCGGCAACAGCCAGAACAGCACCGCGCCAAGGCCAAATGTCACAATTGTAAAGATAAAGGTGAGCACATATGCAAGCGCGACCGGCACGCCGATCAGAAACACGTCGATCATGCAGGCGACGACCCGCCGCGCCGGCACGCTCTCAAACAGCTCCGGCGCGAGGTCCGGATCGTAGGCATGCGGTTTGACGTCGAGTGGCATCGATTTCCCTGCCGGACGGGCCTTTTTTCTGTCCCACCCGTGCTCCACGAGATGGTCAAAGCATAGCCCGGCCGCAAGGAGTTCGGGAAGGGCTGCTCGCGGTCATGCGTTAAGATGGTAACTTGCCGCTGATCCGGCGCCGTAGTGGAGACGAGTGGTGGGCTTGAACATCGGCGACATCCGTGCGGCGCGTAAAATCATCGAGGGCTCCGTGCTGCGGACGCCGATGCTGCCGGCGCCGAGGCTGTCCGCGCTCACCGGCGCCGAGGTCTTCGTCAAATACGAGAACCTGCAGGTCACCAATTCCTTCAAGGACCGCGGCGCGCTGGTGAAGCTGTCCTCGCTCGATGAAGGCCAGCGCAAACGCGGCGTGATCGCGATGTCGGCTGGCAATCATGCGCAGTCGGTCGCCTATCATGCGGCGCGGCTCGGCATTCCGGCGACCATCGTGATGCCGGTCACCACGCCCTTCGTGAAGGTCGCCGCCACCAAGTCGCATGGCGCCGACGTCGTGCTGCACGGCGAGACGGTTTCGGAGTCGCAGTCCCGCTGCGAGGAGATTCAGAGCGAGCGCGGGCTCACGCTCGTGCACCCGTATGACGATCCGCACATCATGGCCGGGCAGGGGACCATCGCGCTCGAGATGCTAGAGGACGCGCCGGATCTCGATGTGCTCGTCATCCCGATCGGCGGCGGCGGGCTGATCGCCGGCAATGCGGTTGCGGCAAAGGACGTGAAGCCTCATATCGACATCGTTGGCGCGGAGGCTGCGCTCTATCCGTCGGTCTGGAATGCGCTGCACGGCGAAGCGCGCCCCATCGGCGGGCCGACGCTCGCCGAAGGCATCGCGGTCAAGAACGTTGGCAAGCTCACGCTGCCGATCATCCGCGATCTCGTCTCCGAGATCGTGCTCGCCGACGAGGCACATCTCGAGCGCGCAGTGAATGCGTTTCTCACATTGCAGAAAGCCATGGCGGAAGGCGCCGGCGCGGCGGGCCTTGCGGCGATGCTGGCGAAGCCCGGCCGTTTCAGCGGTAAGAAGGTCGGCCTCATTTTGTGCGGCGGCAATATCGACCCGCGCATTCTCGCCTCGATCATGGTGCGCGAGCTCGAGCGCGACAGCCGCATCATTTGCTTCCGGCTGACCATTCCCGACCGGCCGGGCGTGCTCGGTCAGATCGCGAGCCGTCTCGGCGAACTCGGCGCCAACATTCTGGAAGTTGCTCACCGCCGGCTGTTTTTGGACGTGCCGGCGAAAGGGGCCAAGCTCGACGTCACCATCGAGACGCGCGACGGCGAGCACGCGCAGGAAATTATCGCCGCGATGGACGCCGACGGATTGCAGCCCGTGCGAATCGAGCCCGGCGCGGCGATGGAGTGAGTCTTGTGAAACGACCCCGGCGTGCGTTCGCGCGCGCCAACTCCGTAATTCCCCTAACTGGCATTGCCCGCAGTGGCGGTCTGTAACGGCGTAGGGCTCCGGTTGTCGCTGCTCCTCTACCGCAACGAAACGGGGAGTGGCCGTGCCAAGCCAGAGAGTCGTCGGGATCACGCTCGCCCTCATTAGCGCCGTCTTCTTCGCGCTGGCCAACACGCTCGCCGGTATCGCCTACCAGGGCGGCAGCAATCCCTTCACACTGTCGGGGACGCGCTTCATCCTTCCGGCGGTCTTGCTGTTTGCCATTCTCGTATTCAGCGGCCGGCCGATTGCGCTCGACCGGCGGTCGGCCGCTATTGCCGCGGTGCTCGGCGTGCTCTCGGTCACCTACACCTTTGCCCTGTTGAAGGCCATCGAGCTGCTACCGGTGACCATTGCGATCCTGATTTTCTATCTCTTCCCGATCCTGACCGCTTTCATCCTCGCGGCGTTCGGCGTCGCTCGGCTGACCGCCAGGATGCTCGTCACCACGTTGCTCGTCTTCGCAGGCCTCGGGCTGGCCCTGGCGGTGAAATTCGACGAACTCGATACCATCGGCATGCTGGCCGGCCTGGTATCGGCATTCGGCTTCGCCATCGTCTGCTCGGTAAGCAACCGCCTGATGTCCGATCAGGACTCGCGCACGGTGACGCTCTATCTTTCGGCGGCGGCGACCGTCGCCATGGTCGTGGTTGGAGCTTTGAGCGTCGACTGCGTACGCTTCCCCGTGACGGCCAACGGGTGGTCGGCATTCATTTTATCGAACGTGCTGTATGCCGCTGCGATCATCGGCTTTTATCGGTCGATCGCCATGGTCGGGGCGGCGGCGGCGACGTTCTTTCTCAATCTCGAGCCGATCGTTGTCATCGGCACGGGCTATGTCGTTCTCGACCAGGCGATCTCGCCGTGGCAGATGGTCGGCGTCGCGGTTGTCGTCGCCGCCTTGGGCTACGCCAGTCAGCCGGAGCGAAGCGCCAAGCTGGAGACGCAGTCGGCTGTCTGAGACAGTCTTGCCCTCGCCAAAAAACTGCGGGCCGTTGCCGGCCCGCAGTCACTTCCCCTGCATCGCTCGCCAGATGCGCTCCGGCGTCGCCGGCATCGGCACGTGCCGCACGCCGAATTCCGACAGCGCGTCAACCAGCGCATTTACCACCGCCGGGAGCGCGCCGACGCAGCCCGCTTCGCCCGCGCCCTTGACACCGAGCGGATTGGTCTTTGTCGGCACGGGGTTGCTGTCGACCTCGATGTCGGAGAAGTCGTGCGCCTGCGGCATCGCATAGTCCTGGAACGATGCGGTGACGAGCTGGCCGGCGGCATCGAAATGGATGTCCTCCATCAGCGCCTGGCCCGCACCCTGCGCAACGCCGCCTTGGATCTGGCCGTGCAGCAGCATCGGATTGATCACGGTGCCGACGTCGTCGACCACGCTGTAGCGCACGATCTGCACCTGACCTGTCTCGCGGTCGATTTCCAATTCACAGATGTGACAGCCGTTCGGATAATTCGCGATCGGCGCCGAATAGACCGCAGTCGCGAACAGGCCGGGCTCCATGTCCTTCGGCAGGTTCTTGGGCTCGAGCGCGGCGGCGGCAAGCTCCTTCATCGTCAGCGTTCGGTTCGTCTTGTTGGACGAGAACACGCCGTCGTGGATTTTCAACTCGTCATCCGCGACCTCCAGCATCTTGCCGGCGATCGCGCGCGCCTTGGTCACGATCTTCTCGGTCGCGAGATGGAAGGCGGAGCCCGCAAGCGTCGCCGAGCGCGAGCCGCCGGTACCTTCGCCGAAGAACACCTGGTCGGTGTCGCCCTGAATGTACTGAACCTGTGTCGGATCGAGCCCGAGCCGGTCGCAGACGATCTGCTTGAACGTGGTCTCGTGCCCTTGGCCCTGGCTGTTCGAGCCGGAGAACATCGTCACCGAGCCGTCGCGGTCGAAGCGCACTTCCGCGCCTTCGAGTGACGCCGCGCCCGCGCGCTCGATCGTGTTGGAGATGCCGAGGCCCCGCAGCTGGCCGCGCTTCGCGGACTCGCGCTTGCGCGCCGCAAACCCCTTCACGTCGGCGAGCTCCATTGCGAGGTCCATGTTCTTCTCGAACTCGCCGGAGTCCCAGGTGAACGTGAGCGCGGTCTTGAACGGCATCGCGCTCGGCGGCACGTAATTGCGCCGGCGCAGTTCGGCCGGATCGATGCCGAGCTCGTCGGCGGCGCAGTCCACCATGCGCTCGATGACGAAGGCCGACTCGGGCCGCCCGTTGCCGCGGTAGGGGCGGATCGGATTAGTGTGCGTGTACACCGCCGTGATGTCGACGTGAATCGCCGGGGTACGATAGGTGCCCGCGAGCGTGCCGGCGTTAAGGAAGAACGCCGGCATGTTCGTCTGTAGATAGGCGCCGATCGCGGCGATCGTCTTCACGCGCATGCCGAGAAAAATGCCGCTCTTGTTGAGCGCAAGCTCCGCTTCAGTGACGTTGTCGCGTGCCTGCGCGTCAGAGAGGAACGCTTCCGTGCGCGTCGAAATCCATTTCACCGGCCGGCCAATCAATTTCGACGCGAGCAGCACCAGCGGCATCTCGTTGAAGATCGGTGACTTCATGCCAAACGAGCCGCCGGTGTCGCCGGTGACGATGCGCACCTTGGATTCCGGCACGCCCATCACCCTTGCGAGTTCGGTGCGCACGGGATGCGGCCGCTGCAGAGAGGTGTACAGCGTGTAGCGCATGTCCGTCGCGTTGTAGTCGCCCACCGCGCCGCGCGGCTCCATCGTCGCTGCAGTCACGCGGTTGATGACGAACTTCTGTTTGACGATGTGATCGGCTTTTGCAAAAGCCGCGTCGGTCGCGGCCTTGTTGCCGACGAATTCGACGAAGCCGATATTGTCGGGCGCGCTTTCCCAGACCTTCGGCGCGTCCGTCTTCGTTGCGTCTTCAGTCGAGGTGACGGCGGCCAGCGGCTCGAATTCGGCCTCGATCAATTCCAGCGCGTCCAACGCTTGTGCCAAAGTCTCGGCGACGACGAATGCGACGTAGTCGCCGACCCAGCGCACGCGGCCTTCGGCGAGGATCGGATAGCGCGGCTTGAACATCGGCGAGCCGTCGCGGCGCTTCAATCCGCCCGGTGTCGGAATGTCCTGCCAGCCCGCCGCCTTGATGTCGGCGGCGGTGAGCACTGCGAGCACGCCGGGCGCCGCCTTCGCCGCGCTCACGTCGAGCTTCTTGATCTCGGCATGCGCGTGCTGCGAGCGCAGCACGACGCCGCGCGCGGTGCCCGGTAGCTGCACGTCGTCGACATAGCGGCCACCGCCGCGAATGAGGCGCGGATCCTCGAACCGCGGCACGCCTTGACCGATGGCGAATTCACCCATGAGCTACCCCGAATTTTTGATTGTTGTCCGCCGGGCGCGCGGAAAGGAAGGAGACACCCGTTAAGTCTCAGTAATGTAGTGCGGAAGCTCTCACGCGTTCTTCAGCGCTTGCGCCACACGCGGGGCAAAATAGGTGAGCACCCCATCGCAGCCGGCGCGCTTGAAGGCGGTGAGGCTTTCCCACATCGCCTTCTCGCCGTCGATCCAGCCGTTCTGAGCCGCGCCCATGATCATCGCGTACTCGCCGGACACCTGATACGCGAAGGTTGGCATGCCGAACGTGTCCTTCACGCGCCGGCAGATGTCGAGATAGGGCATGCCGGGCTTCACCATGATCATGTCGGCGCCCTGTTCGATGTCCTGCGCGACTTCGCGGACCGCTTCGTTCGTGTTGCCGGGATCCATCTGATAGGTGCGCTTGTCGCCGGTCAAAGTCTTCGCCGAGCCGACCGCGTCGCGGAATGGGCCGTAGAAGGCGGAGGCGTATTTCGCCGCATAGGCCATGATCGAGATGTGCGTGAAGCCGTTGCGGTCAAGGCCCTGCCGGATTGCGCCGATGCGTCCGTCCATCATGTCGGAGGGCGCGATGATGTCGCAGCCGGCCTCCGCCTGCACGATGGCCTGCCGTACTAGCACAGCGACCGTCTCGTCGTTCAGGATCTCGCCGTCCCGCATCAGTCCGTCATGGCCGTGGCTCGTATAGGGATCGAGCGCGACGTCGCAGAGCACGCCGATGTCGGGCACTTCCTTCTTGATCGCGCGGATCGCCTTGCAGACGAGGTTCTCCGGATTGAGCGCCTCGCTGCCGTGCTCGTCGCGCAGCGACGGGTCGGTATAGGGGAACAGCGCGATGCAGGGAATCTTCAGTTCGGCGGCGCGCACCGCCTCGCGCGCGACCTGATCGACCGAGAGCCGTTCGACGCTCGGCATCGAGGGCACTGGCTGTCGCGTATTGTCGCCGCCCATCACAAACACCGGCCAAATCAGGTCGTCGGTGGTGACCTGATGCTCACGCACCATCCGCCGGGCCCAGTCCGCGCGCCGGTTGCGCCGCAGCCGGATGGTCAGATCGAGCGGCTGCGCTTCCTCCGTTTCGGTATGGGGGACGAAGCCGACGCTGCGCTGCAAGGGACGGCCGAACTTGATGGGCATGGGCGCTACTCCGGATGGCCGTTTTTAGCGCCTCGGAGGAGGGGAAACCAGCCGGTGCAGCGAGGGGCAGGGCTGTGCAGCATGCACTCTTCACCTGTCCCTTCCAGGGAAGGGTGAAGCCGGCTCATGATGCGTGCCCTCCCGCTTCCCGCTCCATCGCGGCGGCGGCTTCGAGGCACTGCTTGTCGCGGTAGATCGAGGCGATCGCCAGCGTCCGGCCGCCGCTCTTGTAGCGTACAAAGCAGTCGCGGCCCATCACATCGCCGTCGACCTCGATCGCATCCCATTTTTCGGCGTGGCCGACATAGTTGATCGGCACGTCGTAATGCTGGCTCCAGAAAAACGGCACGGCGCGGTGCGGCGTCTTCTCGCCCATCATGTTGAGCGCCGCGGTCTGGCCTTGGCGCTCGGCGACGACCCAGTGCTCGACGCGGATGCGGTCACGCATATAGGCATCCGGCCAGCGCGCAATGTCGCCGGCGGCGTAGATGTCCGGCGCGCTGGTCTCAAGATACTCGTTCACGCTGACGCCGCGGTCGATCGCGAGCCCGGCCTTTTCGGCGAGCGCGATACGCGGCCGCACGCCGACGCCTGTAACGATCAGATCGGCGTCGAGTGTGCCGCCGCTCTTGAGCGTGACGCTTTTGGCTGCGATGCCGGTGACACCGTCCTCCAGATGAAACACGACGCCGTGCTCCTCGTGCAGCTTGCGCACGAAATCGCCGAGCTCGGGCCCGAACACCTTTTCCAGCGGCCGCTTCTCCGGCGCGACGACATGAACCTCGATCTTGCGCGCGCGCAGCGAGGCAGCGACTTCCAGCCCGATGAAGCTCGCTCCGATCACGACGGCGCGCTTGGCGATCTCCGCAGCCTTGATGATCGCGCGGCTGTCGGAGAGCGCGCGCAGCACGTGCACATGCGGCAGCTCGGCGCCGGGAATGGGCAGCTTCACCGGCTCGGCCCCGGTCGCGAGCAGGAGCTTGTCGAACGGGAGGCTCGAACCGTCGGCAAGCGTCACGATCTTCTTCTTCGCATCGAGCGCGATAGCGTCCGTCTTCAATTTCAGAGTCACGCCGTTCTCGCCGTACCAGTCGTCCGGCCGCAGCGGTACCCAGTCCTCCGGCGCGTTGCCGGCGAGATAGTCCTTCGACAGGTTCGGCCGGTCGACCGGCGCCGCGTCGTCGTTGGAGACCATCGTGATGTCGCCGTCGAAACCGCGCCGGCGAAGCATTTCGGCCGCTGCGAAGCCGGCTGCGCCGCCGCCGACGATGACGACGCGTCCCGATCCGCTCTTCTTCGGCGCGGGCTGTTCCCTCTTGCCGCGCACGGCGACGCGTCCGCCACGCTCATCGACCGTCCAGCAGGGGAGAGTACTGAGCGCGGGCGCGGCCAGCGCTTCTCCGGTCTTCAGATCGAAGCAGGCGTGATGCCACGGGCAGCGGATAGTGTCGCCGACAAGAAGCCCCTCGGCGAGCGGCCCATGATAATGCGTGCACTGGACGCCGATGGCGTAGACCGCGCCGTTGCGGCGGACGAGCAGGACCTCATCGCCGCCGACATGTCCGGCGAGCATCGCGCCTTCGGCAAGCTCCCTCGCGGCAATGCCTTGCGTGAGATCGGGCCCGCTCGCCTTGTTGTCGTTCCCCATGTCCATTTCCCGCATTTTGGATGATGATTGGCTTGCTCACGCATTAGATGCGGGACGAGCGAAAGAGTTCCATGCTGCGCGCCGTCTGGCTGCTTTCGCTGCGGCTGCATTCGATGCATGATCGGGGCGTGGCGAAGAACAGGAGGGCCGCAATGGCCAGAATGTTCATCGATTGCCGCAAGGCAGGAAAGCGCGGTCGCCGCCTGACATCGCGGCGCGTGACGTCAAACCCGCTGCCTGCCACCAGAAGGCGTCCGCAGGGACGATGATGCCTGCACACTCGCCCCGGCATTTGACGGCCAAGGGCGCGACAGCATAATCCGGCGCACGCTAGTCGCTGAGGGCGCGGGGTTATGGACTTCAATTTAACCGAGGAGCAGCGCGCCTTCCAGGCGACCGCGCGGCAGTTCGCCCGCGACGCGATGATGCCGCACGCGCGGGACTGGGACGAGAACGAGATCTTCCCGGTCGACACGTTGCGTGAGGCGGCGTCGGTGGGCTTTGGCGGTATCTATGTGCGCGACGACGTCGGCGGCTCGGGGCTCACGCGACTCGACGCCACCCTGATCTTCGAGGAACTGGCGCAAGGCTGTCCATCGACCGCGGCCTACATCTCCATCCACAACATGGTCGCCTGGATGATCGACCGTTTCGGTGCCGTGGATGTGCGCGAGCGTTTCCTGCCGACGCTCTGCACGATGCAGCATTTCGCAAGCTATTGCCTCACCGAACCGGACGCCGGCTCCGATGCCGCGAGCCTTACGACGCGGGCGCAGCGTGACGGCAAGTCCTACGTGCTCGACGGCGCCAAGGCCTTTATTTCCGGCGGCGGTACCTCTGACCTCTATGCCGTGATGGCGCGTACCGGCGACAACTCCCCGCGCGGCATCTCCTGCATCTTGGTCGAAAAGGACACGCCGGGGCTCTCGTTCGGCGCGCAGGAGAAGAAGCTCGGCTGGAAATCGCAGCCGACTTCAATGGTGCTCTTCGAGAATTGCCGCGTGCCGGTCGCCAACCGCGTCGGCGCGGAAGGCGAGGGCTTCCACATCGCCATGGCCGGCCTTGACGGCGGACGGCTCAACATCGCGGCCTGCTCGCTCGGCGGCGCGCAGTTCTGCCTCGACCGCACGATCGAGTACATGAAGGAGCGTCGCCAGTTTGGCACGCGCATCGCCGACTTCCAGGCACTGCAATTCCGTATCGCGGATTACGCGACCGCGCTCGATGCGGCGCGACTGCTCTTGCATCGCGCGGCAGTCGCGGTCGGCGAGGGCGAGCCCGGCGCGACGCGGCTTGCGGCGGAAGCCAAGCGCTTCGCGACCGATACCGGCTTCGACGTGGTCAATGGCTGCCTGCAGATGCACGGCGGCTACGGATACTTGCGCGATCATCCGATCGAGCGCGTGTTGCGCGATCTGCGCGTGCATCAGATTCTGGAAGGCACCAACGAGATCATGCGCGTGATCATCAGCCGGCAGTTGCTGGGGAATTGAATGACGGCGTCATTCTGGAGCGGAGAGCTTGCGCTGGTGACGGCCGCGGCCTTCACTGGGGCGGCGTTCTACGTCAATTTTGCCGAGCAGCACGCACGACTGCAGATCGACGATCGCGCTTTGCTTGCAGAGTGGAAACCGAGTTACCGGCGCGGGTTCATCATGCAGGCAAGCCTGGCGATCATTTCCGGCGTGCTCGGCTTGCTGACCTTGTTTTTGAGTTACGACTGGCGCTGGCTGCTGGGAGCCGTGTTCATTCTCGCCAACTGGCCCTACACGCTGTTCATCATCATGCCGACCAACAGGAGTCTCGAGGGCACGCCGGTCGAAAGCGCCGACGCGGCGACCCGGGGACTGATCGGGCAATGGGGCCGGCTGCATGCCGTTCGCACTGCGCTGGGAATGGCGGCGGTCGCAGCCTATTTCTGGGCGCTAGCCGAATGACGAACGACCAAGAAATCCTCTTCGAGCGGCAAGGCGCTGCTGGCATCATCACACTCAACCGGCCGCAGGCGCTCAACGCAGTGACGCACGCGATGGTGCTCGCGCTGCGCACGCAGCTTGATGCGTGGGCGAACGACGATGCGGTGACGCGCGTGATCGTTGCCGGCGCAGGGACCCGCGCCTTCTCCGCCGGCGGCGACATAAAGCATCTCTACGATCTCGGCCAAGCGGGGCAACACGATGAGATGCTGCAGTTCTGGCGCGATGAATATCCGCTCAACGCCGCGATCAAGCGCTACCGCAAGCCTTACATCGCGCTGATCGATGGCATCGTGATGGGTGGTGGCGTCGGCGTATCGCTGCATGGCTCGCATCGCGTCGCGGGCGACCGCTTTTCCTTTGCGATGCCGGAGGTAGGCATCGGCTTCTTTCCCGACGTCGGTGCCACCTGGTTCCTGCCGCGCATGCCGGGCGAACTCGGCACGTATTGCGGGCTCACCGGCGAGCGCTTCAACGCGGCGGACGCGCTCGCCGCCGGCGTGGCGACGCACCGCATCGCCTCTGCGCGCTTTACCGAGCTCATCGACGCGCTCACCGGGACGGATCCCGTCGATACCGTGCTCGCGGCCTTTGCGGAACCCGCGGGCGAAGGGGCGATCATGGCGCACCGGGCCGAGATCGACCGCCTGTTCGCGCAACGTCGCGTCGAAGACATTCTCGCCGCCCTCGACCGGCAGAAGGACGACTGGACGCAGAAGACCGCCGCCATCATCCGCACCAAATCGCCGACTAGCCTGAAGATCGCGCTGCAGCAGGTGCGGCGAGGGGGACGCTGGGATTTCGCGACCTGCATGCAGGCAGAATATCGCATCGTCTCGCGCATCGTGCATGAGTGGGATTTCTACGAGGGGGTACGTGCCGTGATCGTCGACAAGGACAATGCGCCGCGCTGGCAACCGGCGGCACTCGCCGACGTGAGCGACGCGGACGTCGAGCGTCATCTCGCGCCGCTGCCGGCCGAGCTCGATCTCGCATGATCGAGACGCGTACCACGCCGGAGGATCTGCAGAGCCTCGAGCCCGTGCAGGGCGCCGAGCAGCGCAGCCTGTGGACCGACCGGCTTGTCCTCTTCCTGCGCGTGATGGCGGGCCTGTCGATGCTCAAGGGACTCTATCATTGGTCACGCGTGTGCGGCATCGGCATGGGCGACGACCTGTTCGAGTACCATTCGGTGGCTTGGCAGGTCGCGACCGTGTTCTTCGCCGTCATCGATCTGGTCGCCGCGGTCGGCCTCTGGCTCGCGGCCGCATGGGGCGCGGTAGTCTGGCTGATGTCGGTCGCCTCCATGCTCGCCGTCGAAATCTTCTTCCCGCGGGTGTTCGCGGCGAACTTCGCGACTGCGATGTTCGAGACCGGTTTGCTCGGTCTCTACTTGTTCCTGGCGGTGAAGGCGGCGCAGGAGCATCCGCCGTAATCAGGTTTCCGTTTGGATGAAGGCGCGCTAGCTTCTCCGCAATCGATAGAGGAGAGCGGACCATGGCGCGCGTCGGATTCGTCGGGCTCGGCAATATGGGTCTGCCGATGGCACAGAACCTGATCAAGGCCGGACATCAGGTAGAAGGCGTCGACGTCAATCCGCATTCGGTCGAGAAGCTCAAAGCCGCCGGCGGCGCGCCGGTCGATATGCCGGCCGTCGCCGCTGCGCGCGCCGACGCCGTCATAACGATGCTGCCCGCGGGCCAGCATGTGCGCGACGTCTATCTCGGCGCGAACGGCATCATCGCTGCGGCCAATCCGGGCACGTTGATGATCGACTGCTCGACGATCGATGTCGCAACCGCGCGCGACGTGGCGAAGGCAGGGGAGGCGCGCGGCCTGTTGATGCTCGACGCGCCGGTGTCGGGCGGCGTCGGCGGCGCCACCGCCGGCACGCTCACGTTCATGGTCGGCGGCTCGGCGCAGGCTTTCATCCGGGCGGAATCGATCCTGCAGTGCATGGGCAAGACGATCGTGCATGCGGGCGGGGCGGGCAACGGCCAGGCCGCGAAGATCTGCAACAATATGATCCTAGGCATCTCGATGATCGCAGTGTCCGAAGCCTTCGTGCTGGCAGAGAAACTCGGGCTCGAGCATCAGAAGCTGTTCGACATCGCGTCGAAATCGTCCGGGCAGTGCTGGTCGATGACGAGCTACTGCCCGGTGCCCGGCCCGGTGCCGGCGTCGCCCGCCAACCGCGACTATCAGGCGGGCTTCACCGCGGCGATGATGCACAAAGATCTCAAGCTCGCGCAGGATGCGGCGAAGGCGAGCGGCGCGGTGACCGAACTCGGCGCGGAAGCGGCAAGGCTTTATTCACGCTATGTCGAAAGCGGCGAAGCGAGCCGCGATTTCTCCGGCATTATCCAGATGATCCGCGGGTAAATCCCTGCCGTCGTTCCGCGACGCCGAAAGCGCAAAGTCGGAATCTAGAACCAATCACAGCGTATATGTCTGGATTCCGGGCTCGTTCGCTGATGCTCGTCCAGGACGACGCTCAAAGTGAATCCTTTCTATCTTTCTCGCGAGCCAATTTGCGCGCCCAAATAAACGCTCGATTCAGTTTGTTATTTAAGCCGATTTTAGACGCCTCTTTGTAGATTGACGCCATCCGTGACGGGGAACAGGGCCTCGTCGACAGGGACAACAGAGTCAAACAGGGGTGTTGGACATGAAAGCCGTTGCCAAGACGGTCGTGGAGCCCGAACGCGAGCAGCGTTTCGATCACATTCGGCCGCTTTATCTCGAAGCACTGACGTTGGTCGAGCGGCTGCATCGCCGGTTGCTCGACGTCATAAAGGACGAATTTGATCGCCGGGGCCGTTCCGATATCAATTCGGTGCAGGCGTTGCTGCTCTATAATATCGGCGACAAGGAGCTGACCGCGGGTGAGCTGCGCACGCGCGGCTACTATCTCGGGTCGAACGTCTCCTACAACCTCAAGAAGCTGGTCGAACTCGGCTTCCTCGATCATCAGCGCAGCCGCGTCGACCGCCGTTCGGTGCGCATCAAGCTCACCGACAAAGGCGGCGAGGTGCGCGACGTCGTCGAGTTCTTGTACCAGAAGCACGTGCGCACGGTGGAGCAGGTCGGTGGCATCAATGCCGACGAGTTCTCCACGCTGAACAAGTCGCTGCACCGCCTTGAGCGCTTCTGGACCGACCAGATCCTGTATCGCCTGTAATCCGGGCCGTACTGGCGGAAGACTTGAGCCCCGGTGGTTGAGCCGGGGCTTTTGTTTTTATCTTTTCACTCTCCCCGCGAGCGGAGCGACAGCGGGGAGGGTGGCCGCGATTGCGAAACAGGTGGGGTCCTTTCTGAAACGGAACCGCCTGCCCCAATATGTTGCGTCATGTACAACCTCGCGCTCCCACTCCTTGGCGCTAAAGCCCCGATGTGCTAGGCCAGCGCGCAATCCTGCAGCCCGTTTCCTCGTGCGGCGCCGCTTTTCCCGGCGCCAGGAGAGCGTGATGTCCCTGAACCCGAAATCCGCCGCCGACCCGTTCTTTTCCGCCTCGCTCGCCGAGTCCGATCCGGAACTCGCCGACGCGGTCGGAAAGGAGCTTGGCCGGCAGCGCGACGAGATCGAGCTGATCGCATCGGAAAACATCGTCTCCCGCGCGGTCCTGGAGGCGCAGGGCTCCGTGCTAACCAACAAGTATGCGGAGGGACTGCCGGGCAGGCGTTATTACGGCGGCTGCCAGTTCGTCGACGTCGTCGAGACGCTGGCCATCCGGCGCGTCACCAAATTGTTCGGCTGTCGCTTTGCCAACGTGCAGCCGCACTCGGGCGCGTCGGCGAACGCGGAAGTGTTTTTCGCGCTGATGCAGCCCGGCGACACCTTCATGGGCCTCAATCTCGCCGCCGGCGGGCATCTCAGCCACGGCATGGCGATCAACATGTCCGGCAAATGGTTCAAGCCTGTGCCATACAACGTGCGCCGCGACGACCAGCGCATTGATATGGACGAGGTCGAGCGACTCGCCAAGGAACACAGGCCGAAGCTGATCATTGCAGGCGGCTCGGCCTATCCGCGCGTCATCGACTTCAAGCGCTTCCGCGAGATCTGCGACGGGGTCGGCGCCTATCTCATGGTCGACATGGCGCATTTCGCAGGGCTTGTCGCTGGCGGCGCGCATCCCTCACCGTTTCCGCATGCGCATGTCGTCACCACGACGACGCACAAGACGCTGCGCGGCCCGCGCGGCGGCGTGATTCTCACCGACGACGAAGAACTGGCGAAGAAGATCAATTCCGCCGTCTTTCCCGGCATGCAGGGCGGCCCGCTGATGCATGTCATCGCGGCGAAGGCGGTCGCCTTCGGCGAAGCCTTGCGGCCGTCGTTTAAAACCTACGCCAAGAACGTGGTCGAGAACGCGAAGGCGCTCGCCGAGAATTTGAAATCGCACGGGCTCGACATCGTTTCCGGCGGAACCGACACGCATCTGATGCTGGTCGATCTGCGCCCCAAGCGGCTCACCGGCAAGGTCGCCGAAGCAGCGCTCGGCCGCGCGCACATCACCTGCAACAAGAACGGCATCCCGTTCGATCCGGAGAAGCCGACGATCACCTCTGGCATCCGCCTTGGCACGCCGGCGGGCACGACTCGCGGCTTCGGTGTGAAGGAATTCCAGGGAATCGGAGACATGATCGTCGAGGTCTTGGACGTGCTCTCGCAGAAGGGGACGGACGAGGACACGCTGGTGGAAGGGACCGTGCGCGGCAAGGTGAAGGCGCTGCTCGCGCGTTTTCCGATTTATCAATAACCCCTCTTATCCCTCCACCGCTTGCGGCGGAGGGTGGGGTAGGGGGCGAGTAGGGGGACATCATGCGCTGCCCGAGTTGCGGAAGCCTCGATACGCAGGTGAAGGACTCGCGGCCGACGGAAGATTCCGCCGCGATCCGCCGCCGCCGCGTGTGTTTGTCCTGCAATTTTCGCTTCACCACCTTCGAGCGCGTGCAATTGCGCGAGCTCACCGTGATCAAGCGAAATGGCCGCCGCGTGCCATTCGACCGCGACAAGCTGATGCGTTCGGTGCAGATCGCGCTGCGCAAGCGGCCGGTCGAGCCAGAGCGCATCGAGCAGGAGGTCTCCAAGATCGTGCGCGAACTGGAGAGCCAGGGCGAGAACGAGATTTCGTCCGAGGTGATCGGCGAGACGGTGATGGAGCACCTGCGCGAGATCGATGACGTCGCCTATGTGCGCTTTGCCTCGGTCTACCGCAATTTCCGCGAGGCGAAGGACTTTGAGCAGGCGCTCGCCGAACTGTCGGACGACGCGCCGCATCATCAGCAGGTGCGGAAATAGCGGCGAGACGCAAGAACGTGCCACATACTCCGCTCATTCCCGCGTAAGCGGGTATCCACCTGGACCTTTCAGGAAAGCAATTCGGCGCTGGGTCCCCGCTTCCGCGGGGACGAACGACAGAGTAATCAGCGGAAACGATGGACGAATCTCAGCAACATCAAGACCTCCGTTTTATGCGCCTCGCGCTCGAACTAGGGCGGCGGGGCTTAGGCAATACATCGTCGAATCCAGCGGTCGGCGCGGTGATCGTGAAGGACGGCGTGATCGTCGGCCGCGGCTGGACGCAAGCCGGCGGCCGCCCACATGCCGAGACGGAAGCGCTCAAGCGCGCCAAGAAGGATGCGCGCGGCGCGACGATGTACGTCACGCTCGAGCCGTGCTCGCACACCGGCCAGACGTCGCCGTGCGCCGACGCCGTCATCCGCGCCGGTGTTGCGCGCGTTGTCTCCGCGCTGGAAGACCCGAACCCGGAGGTCGCGGGCCAGGGCCATGCGCGGCTGCGCGAGAAGGGCATCCAGGTCGACGTCGGACTCTGTGCGGATGAAGCGCGGCGCGCGCATGCGGGCCACATCGCGCGCGTAACGCAGGCGCGTCCGCATGTGCTGCTCAAGCTCGCCGTATCGGCCGACGGCAAAGCGGGCTTTGCCGGACGCAAGCCCGCGCCGATCACCGGCGCGAGCGCGCGCGAGCGCGTGTTTCAATTGCGCGCGCAGCACGACGCGATCCTGGTAGGCATCGGCACAGTGCTCGCCGACAACCCGCAGCTCACGTCCCGTCTGCCCGGGATGGAAGAGCGCTCGCCCATCCGCGTGATACTCGATGCGCGGCTCGTGACGCCGCTCTCGTTCGGCGTCATCTCGAACGTGCGCGAGCGCCCGACTTGGGTGTTCTGCTCGGCCAAGGCGTCGCCAGTCGCCGAGGAGATCTTGCAGGACAAAGGCGTGCGCGTGTTTCGCGTCGCGGAGGAGGACGGCAACCTCGACCTCCCCGCAGTGCTAAAGACGCTCTCCGCCGAAGGCATCACCCGACTGATGGTCGAGGGCGGGCCGCGCGTCGCCGCGAGCTTCGCGGCGGGCGGTCTGATCGACGAGGCCGTGCTGCTGGAAGGAACGATCAAGATCGGCCAGGAGGGCATCGAACCGCTCGAGGGCATGCCGCTCGACGCGCTCATTGGACCGATGAAGCTCATTGCGGAAGAGCAGATCGGGTCCGATAGTCTCCGGCATTACGAGCGCGCCTGATGTTCACCGGCATCGTCACCGACCTCGGCGAAGTGCGTTCGGTGCGCCCGCGCGCCGACAACCTGCATCGTATCACCATCTACACGCGCTACCCGCGCGCCGAGCTGATCGAAGGCGCATCGGTCGCCTGCTCCGGCGTCTGCCTCACCGTGGTCGATACCGGCCAGGAGGACGGGCGCACCTGGTTTGCCGTCGACGCCGCAGCGGAGACGCTCGCGCTCACGACGGTTGGCCGCTGGCGGCACGGCACACGCGTCAATCTCGAGCGCGCCCTCAAGATCGGCGACGAACTCGGCGGTCATCTCGTCGCCGGCCATGTCGACGGCATCGCGCAGGTGCTCGCACGCGAGGATTTGACCGATATGGCGCGCTTCACGTTGCGTGCGCCGCATGCGCTGTCGCGCTTTGTCGCGCAGAAGGGGTCGGTCGCGCTCGACGGCGTGTCGCTGACGGTAAATACCGTCGTGGGCGACAATTTCTCTGTGTTGATCATCCCGCATACCCTGAGCGTGACCACGCTCGGGTTCTGGCGCGCCGGCGAGGAAATCAACCTCGAAGTCGACACCATGGCGCGCTACGCCGCGCGGCTTATGGAAAGCATTCGCCCGTCGTCCTGAGGTGCGCGCCGGGTCCGTCGCCCTTCGAGGCTAGCTCGCATGCTCCACATGCTCGCACCTCTGGATGACGGCATGAGCGCTGCGCAGCGTCCGGGGCAAGCAAACCACCTTGTCCGTCTCACGCGCCCCTGTTACGACCGCGCCCGCAACAGCCCGGGACACACATCACATGGCCAAGAAACGCGCCGCTCCAGCACGCGCCAAGAAGGCTGCCGCGCCGCTCCGCTTCCTCGTCGTCGAGGCGCGCTTTTATCGCGAATATGCCGACCTGATGCTCGATGGCGCGGTGAAGGTGCTGCAGGAGGCCGGCGCCGAGCATGACGTGATTACCGTGCCGGGATCACTTGAGGTTCCTGCCGCGATCGTGATCGCGCTCGATGCGGCGAAGGCGCAGCGCAAGACATATGACGGCGTCGTCGCGCTCGGCTGCGTGATCCAAGGTGAGACATATCACTTCGACATCGTGGCGAATGAGTCCGCGCGGGCGCTCATGGATTTGTCCATCGACCTGCAACTTCCGCTTGGCAACGGCATTCTCACGGTCGATGACGACGACCAGGCGAGAGAGCGGCTCGGTGGCAAGCACGGACACAAGGGCGCGCAGGCCGCGCACGCCGCGCTGCACATGGCGCGGCTCAAACGCGAGTTGAAAGGACGTTGATGGCGCGCGAAGCCAAAGCGAAGGATGCGCGCAAGGCGAACAAGCGCGGCGCCGCGCGGCTTGCCGCAGTGCAGGCGCTGTATCAGATGGATCTCGCCGGCACCGGATTGAACGAGATCCTCGCCGAGTTCGAGAGCCACTGGATCGGGCGCGAGGTGGAAGGCGCGCAGTATCTGCCCGCCGAAGCCGCGTTCTTCCGCGATATTGTGTCGGGCGTGCTCCGCGAGCAGCGCGCGCTCGATCCGCTGATCGACGAAGCGCTGCAGAAGTCCTGGCCGCTCAAGCGCATCGAGGCGGTGTTGCGCGCCGCCCTGCGCGCGGGCGCCTATGAGCTCGCGCACCGCCGCGATGTGCCGGCGCGGGTGGTGATCACGGAATATGCAGACGTCGCCGCCGCCTTCGTCGAGCGCGACGAGATCGGCATGCTCAACGCCGTGCTCGCCCAGCTCGCGCGCAACCTCCGCGCCGAGGAGTTTGCGGCGTAGTATGGTCCTCCATCGAGGAGGGCGAGGCTCAGCGCCATGCAGTCCGACGACGACACGCTCTCCGCCGAAGACCGGCTGATCGCCGAGCTGTTCGCGCCGCTGGCGATGCATCCCGGCGCGCTCGCGCTCACCGATGATGCGGCGTTCCTTGCGCCCGAGCCAGGCAGCGAGATCGTGCTCAAGACCGACGCGATCATCGGCGGCGTGCATTTCTTTGCCGAGGACGCGGGCGCGGACGTCGCGCGCAAGGCCTTGCGCGTGAATCTCTCCGACCTCGCCGCCAAGGGCGCGATTCCGCGCTGCTTTCTCGTCTCGCTCGCGCTGCCGACCGGTGTCGATCCGGCTTGGCTGAAAAGCTTCGCCGCGGGCCTGCGCGCCGACAGCGAGACGTACAAATGTCCGCTGTTCGGCGGCGATACCGACCGCACGCCGGGGCCGATCACGGTTGCGGTGTTCATCGTGGGAAGCGTGCCGCAGGGCACGATGGTCCGCCGTTCGGGGGCGAAGCCCGGCGACCGCATCTTCGTCACCGGCAGCATCGGCGACGCCGCGCTCGGGCTTCGCGTGCGCAAAGGCGCGGACTGGAAACTCAGCGAAGCGCAGCGCGAGCACCTGTTGTCGCGCTATCTCTTGCCGCGCCCGCGCAATGCGTTGGCCGAGGCCGTGCGCACACATGCCTCCGCCTCGATGGACGTGTCGGACGGGCTTGCCGGCGATTTGACGAAGCTCTGCCGCGTGTCGCAGGTGGCCGCAACGGTTGCGGCCGCGCGCGTGCCGCTCTCGGATGCCGCGCGCGCGGCGATCGTCGTGGATCCGGCGCTGCGCGAAACCGCACTGACCGGCGGCGACGATTATGAAATTCTCTGCACGGTGCCGCCGGCGAAGGTAGACTTGTTTCGCGTCGCGGCCGCTGCTGCGCAAACCGAGGTCACCGAGATCGGCGAAATTGTGGACGGCAAGGGCGCGCGGTTCATCGATGCGAACGGTCAGGCGCTCACATTCCGCACGCTGGCGTTCAGCCATTTTTAGAAACGCGTGAACAACGCGTGAGCGAGAATCCAGATGAATCTCTCAGCTTGGCATGTCAGCGCCGGGTCACGGCTTTCGCGGGACAAGCCGGAAAAGTGGTTCCGTTCACATGCGCTCGCGGGGGAGGGAAGCGTCCGCCGCATGACACCGTGCAAATCCCCGCGCTATAGTCGCGTCGTCATTTCCGGGGAAACGACATGCACGACATGACGGCGAAAAAGGCCGCGCTGAAAGAGATCACCCAGCACAAGAATTTCGCGCGCTGGCACAAATTGTTCCCGACGTCCGCCTTGATGCGCAAGCGCGCGCCGCAGGGCGTCCCGCGCTTCGCCTTCGAATATGCCGATACCGGCGCCGGCAACGATCTCGGCATCCGCGACAACTGGAACGCTTTCGACGCGATCAAGATCGTGCCGCGCTACGGCGTCACCAACAAATTGCCGCCCGTCGGCATGAGCTTGTTCGGCACGCAGTATGCGGCGCCGGTCGGCGTCGCGCCGATGGGGGCGCCCTCGATCGTCTGGGCCGGCGGCGACGTGCTGCTGGCGAAAGCCGCGCAGCGCGCCGGCGTGCCCTACACGCTGAGCATGGCCGGCGGCGCGAGCCCCGAAGAGATCGGCGCGATCGCGCCCGACGTGTTCTGGATGCAGCTCTACCGGATCGCACTCGACGATCACAAATTTGGCTTCGACGTCGTGCGCCGCGCGAAGGAAGCGGGCGTCAAGGCCCTGGCGCTGACTGTCGACGTGCCGGTGCGCACGACGCGCTCGCGCGAGACATATGCCGGCCTCGGCGGCGAGTTCAAGCCGACGGCGCGCATGCTGCGCGAGATGCTGGCTCGTCCGAAATGGCTCTGGGCGATCCGGCGGCACGGCTATCCGCGCTTCGCCACCTTGCGCGAATATGTCGGCAAGCACGCGAGCAACAACGACGTGATCCGCTTCGCGCGGCAGAATGTGGGCGGCGCGTTCTCCTGGGACGAGATCGCGCGCTATCGCGAGAAGTGGCACGGGCCGATGCTGCTCAAGGGCATCCTGCATCCGGCCGACGCGGAGAAGGCCGTCGCGCTCGGCGTCGACGGCATCTGGGTGTCGAACCACGGCGGCCGGCAGATCGAGGCGCTGGTGCCGTCGGTCGACGCGCTGCCGGCGATCGTGTCGGCGGTCGGCTCACGCGCGACGATCGTGATCGATTCCGGAGTGCGCAGCGGGCAGGACGTGATGCGCGCGGTCGCGCTCGGCGCCGACTGCGCTTTCGCCGGAAAATCCTTCCTCTGGGCGATCGGCGCGCTCGGCGACGAGGGGCCCAACCAGCTCATCGACCTCTACATCGACGAATTGCGCTCGTCGCTCGGGCAGATCGGCGCGCTCACGCTCGCTGAGGCGCGCGAAGCGAAGATTTTGCATCCGGGGGCGATCCAATATTGACCGACCCCGCTTGAAACCGAGGCCCCGCTCTGCGGTGCATCACTTCGTGCCGCACCGCGTCCGGGGCACGCAAGCACAGCTGCCCTGCATCATCCCGAGTACCTGGATGCCGCAAACACGGGTATGAGGGCGAAGGAGTTGCCGGGACCTGACGGATGTCAGTAATCGCCGAGACCGCGCCGCATGCGGCCGTGAATGACGCGCTGGCGCGGCGCAATGCGCTCGTGCTGGCGGTCGCGCAGGCGCTCGCCGGCGGCAACAACACCGTTATCGTCTCGACCACCAGCATCGTCGGGGCCATGCTCGCGCCCGACAAGGGACTCGCGACGTTGCCGATCACCGCGATGGTGTTCGGCATGTGGATGGGCACGCTGCCGGTCGGGGCGCTCGCGCGCCGCTTCGGCCGGCGCTTTGCATTGCAGACCGGTTCGGTGTTCGGCATCCTTTCTGGATTCGTCTCCTACACGGCCGTGCTGCAGGGCTCGTTCTGGCTGATGGTCGCCGGCACGTTCTGCGGCGGCTTGTATGCGGCCGCGCACCAGTCCTATCGCTTCGCCGCCGCCGACACCGCTAGCGAAACCTTTCGCTCCAAGGCGATCTCCTTCGTGCTCGCGGGCGGCGTCTTCGCCGCGGTGCTCGGACCGCAGCTGGTGATTTGGACGAAGGATCTGCTGTCGCCTTACATGTTTGCCGCGAGCTTCCTCGGCCAGTCGGTTTGCGCGCTGCTCGCCGCGATCGTTTTGCAATTCGTCCGCCTGCCGCAGGGCCGCGCCGTTGTGCATGCCGCCTCGCGTCCGATTTGGGAGATCGTGCGCCAGCCGCGCTTCGTCGTCGCCGCAGCTTGCGGCATGGCGAGCTACGGCATGATGAACATGGTGATGACGTCGGCGCCGCTCGCGATGATCGACTGTGGCCATTCCGTCACCGACGCGACGCTCGGCATCCAGTGGCACGTGATGGCGATGTACGGGCCGAGCTTCTTTACCGGCACGCTGATCGCCCGCTATGGCGTCGAGCGCATCGCGGGCCTGGGTCTGGCGCTGATCGCCATTACGGCCGTCGTTGCGATTTCCGGCGTCACGGTCGCGCATTTCTGGATCGCGCTGTCGTTGCTCGGCATGGGCTGGAATTTCGCCTTCATCGGCGCGACTACAATGGTGACGCAGTGCCACCGCGCACACGAGCGGACCCAGGTTCAGTCGTTCAATGATTTTCTCATTTTCGGAAGCATGGCCGCGGCTTCGTTCTCGTCCGGCCAGGTGCTCGCCTATTTCGGCTGGCAGGCGATCAACGAACTGATCTTCCCGGTGATCCTCACCGTGTTTGCGCTGCTTGCCTGGCTGAAATGGAAGGTCCGATCGGAGGCGGTTTAGGCCGAGGTACAGCCTATTCGCCGTCATGCGCGCACTCGACGCGCGCATCCATGCTAGGCGGCCAATTGCAAATCAGGACTGATGTGCTCGCGCCGAGTCCTCTACGGATTGCCGGGCGGAGTCTGGCAATGATCGGGAGAGGGCAGGGCAATCCCCAACACCGACGAGCCAAACGATCACAGATGTTGTCCTTTGGCAGGACAATACGTCTAGTTTAGTTGAGCCCGCTCGCCGAGGGGGCGCGTCTAGAGGCGATCCCGAGGCGGAGCAGCCCGAGAGAAAGCTGGAAGATGCGGCGCTTCCTGGGGGCGGATCGAAACGTCCGGCCGAGTGCGGCGTCCGCTGGTGAGTTCCGGCTGGACGAGGCGGCGCGGCCCGCCGGCGCGAACGGTTTTCGCCGCTCCGCCGGGCTGGGAAAATGCTCCGTGCGCCGTGGAAGTACGGTTCCGAGGTTTCAAAGACGCTGGAAAAGGAGCGCCGCGAGGCGCAGGCGCCTTCCTCCGAATTAGGGCGCCAAGGGCGCGAAAGGATAAGGGCCCGCCGGGCGGAGCG
>Ga0207744_1000030_pt1 | contig 23883 bp, 23 predicted proteins | sample LuqExpMetageno56_FD_187814 | JGI IMG/M metagenome (GOLD analysis project Ga0207744, IMG submission 187814) | Tropical forest soil microbial communities from Luquillo Experimental Forest, Puerto Rico - Sample 56 (SPAdes) | ecosystem: Environmental > Terrestrial > Soil > Tropical forest ... | reverse complement strand
CGCGTGTTTGCCGATCTCGAGCGGCTTGCCGGCCGCTTTCCGCATGCCATCTGGCACTCCGCGCACGGGCCGCGCGACGTGATCGTGTGGTGCTCCAACGACTACCTGGGAATGGGGCAGCATCCCAAGGTGATCGGCGCCATGGTCGAGACCGCGACGCGCATGGGCGCGGGCGCCTGACTTGACCGCGATTGACGAACTTTCGCGCGCCGGTCGGCTAGACCGCACGCCCTCCTAATGCCGCCCCGCTACCATCGCCGGTTCGGCTCACCAGCTTTCGGCTCGGTGCTCGGCATCATCTGGCTGTTGATCGTGGTCCGTTCTAGCGCCCTGCGAGATCACTTCGCCTCGCCCGGCTGACGACCGGGCTCGAAACCGCCGACCTCGTGATAGGTCACATGGGTGTCCGCCTCGAACGCCCGCACGGACGGGACTTGGCCGGGCAAACCGAGTTCGCTCCAGCGCGCGGCGACACTGTCGTACACCGGTTTGCGCAACGTCGTGCGTTTGGAGAACACCGGCAGGTGCCTGTGCTCCTTGCACGCGTTGATCAGCGCCTTGGAGCCATAGGGCCGATTCTCCGGCGGATTCTGCGTCGGATCGAGCCACGTGCTCCAGGTGTTGCGCAGGATGTCGATGTCGTCGATCGGATTGCAGCGGCTGGCCATCGCCCAGATCACCTGATCCATATCGGTCGGATCGATGTCTTCATCGACGGCGATGATCCATTTCGTGTAATAGGCGCCGCCGGGCACCTGCGCCGCGAGCGCGAGCACTTGCGCGGCATGTCCCGCGTGACGCTGCTCGAGACTGATCACCGTCATGCCGAACCCGCCGGCGGCCGCGGGATGCGCGTAGACGCCCTGAATGCCGGGCACGCCCAGCTTGTCGAGATCGTCCCAGATCTTCGCCGAACGGATCACCGAAAAGAAACCGCTCTGCTCGCACGACGGGTAGTCGGCCATGAGCGCATTGGTCAGGATCGGCCGCGTGCGGTAATGCACGGCCGTGACATCGACCAAGGGACAGCCGGCTTCCGGCCGTCCGTAATAACCTGGAAATTCCCCGAACGGTCCTTCCGCTTTCACCGAGTTGGGCTGGATCGTGCCTTCGATCACAAGCTCCGCATTCGCGGGCAGCATGAGATCGGTCGTGGTGCCGCGAACCACCGGGATCGGTTCGCCCTTAATGCCGCCGGCATATTCATATTCGGAGACGTTCTTCGGAAAAGTCTGTGACCCGACCAGCATGAACAAGGGATCTATCCCCCAGGCCGCGGCGACATGGATCGGCTTGCCCTGCTGCCACGCGCGCGTGATGTGCAGCCGCGCGTCCTTGCCAGGCGAGAGATAGAGCCCGACCTGCGCCTTGCCCTGCACCATCATGCGATAGGTGCCAATGTTCAGATAACCGCTATCGGGATCGCGCGTGATCACCGCATCGCCTGTGCCGGCGTAGCGCCCGCCGTCGAGCGGCCAATGACGAGGGATCGGCAGAAGATCCAAGTCGATGTCTTTGCCGGTAAGCGTATGCTCGTAGACCGGCGCCTGGTCGAGCGGCACTTCCCGCGGCGGGATGCGCCGCTTGAGCTTGTCCTTGACGCGGCGGATCAGTTCGACGGTCGGCGTCTCCGCGGGCTCTTCCAGGGTGAGCGCCACGCGTTTGATGCTCGGACCCAGAATGTTCCACAACAGCCGCGCGCCGACCGGGCTTTTCTCGAACCCGCGCGGTTGCTCGAACAGCACCGCCGGGGACGGATGCTGCTTCGCGACGAGATAGGAGATCGCGCTCATTTCTTCGTCGCGGTCGACTGGTGCGCCCACCCGGATCAACTCACCAAGCGCATCGACCCGCGCCAGCCAGTCGCGCAGGTCGGCGACGGGCGCATTCGTTGTCGGTTTCGCCGCAATCTTGCGCGAACGCCACCGCGGTGCTTCTGCAAGCTTCTGCATCGATCGATCTCCGTCAGGATTTCGTTTCGTTTAGGACGAGGCCCCTTCACGCGCGCTCGCCCGCTCCGCCGCGGAGCTTGAGCGCATGTGCCCGTCCCAGCGCTTGGCGAACGGCGCCGCGATTCCAAATTGATCGAGCGCGCGCGCGACGATGTGATCGACGATGTCGCCGATCGTCGCCGGCTGATTGTAGAAGGCCGGCATCGGCGGAAGGATTGTCACGCCCATGCGCGCAAGCTTTAGCATGTTCTCGAGATGAATTTCCGACAGCGGCGTTTCGCGCGCGAGCAGCACGAGCCGCCGCCGCTCCTTCAGCACGACGTCCGCCGCGCGGTGCACGAGGTGCTCGCCATGACCCTGCGCGATGGCCCCCAATGTGCGCATCGAGCACGGCGCAATGACCATTCCCTCGGTTACGAACGAGCCGGAGGAGATTTCGGCCGCCATGTTCGTAATACTGTGAAACACGTCGGCGAGCGCGCAGACCTGCTTGAACGTGTACCGCGTCTCATGCTCGATCGTGCGCTGCGCCCAGCTGCTGATCACGAGGTGCGACTCGACTTCGCACTGCTTGAGCGCTTCGAGCAGACGCACGCCAAAAATCGCACCGGTCGCTCCCGTCATGGCGACGATCAGGCGCCGCATGGCTTGCTCCTCTTTTGCTGTGCAGCGCACGCGTTCACGCGATTAACTCCAAAATCTCGCGATGGCCGAAGCCTTGTGTGTTGTCGATCAGCACGATCCGCGAAGGCTCGAGCCGATAGACCGCTGCCTGGGCATAGGCATCGCGCACGCCGGCTGGCAGTTCAGTGCCTCGGGAGAGGAACGGATAACGGGCCTCGAGGCTCGCGAAGGCTGACTGCCGCTCGCCCACCTCTGTCAGCTGCCGCGCCATGCCCTCGACCTGCACGCCTTTGACGGCGGGGAAGTTGGCGTAATCCGGCGCGATGGTCGCGGCCACTAATGGGGACGTCTCAATCGCGCGTGAGTGCCGTGCGTCCGGCGACGATACCCAGAGGAGCGCCAGCCCCTCGCACGCGTAGAACAGGTTCGCCGCATGCGGTCCGTCCCGATCGGCCGTCGCCAGCGACATAACGTGCCACTCACCAAGAAATGCGCCGATCCGCTGGCGCAGGTCCAAACCCATGCCGCCCATGTCCATTGGCGCGATTGCAGCGAAAGGCCTGCGCTACCGCCTTGATTTCTGGCAAGGCACAGGCGCCTTTCGGAACCTCGCGTTTCAGAAAACAATGCGAGCCGGGTTCGGACGCAGTACGCCCAAATGTCCGGCGGCGGGCAGGTCGATATGCTGCGGATCGGCTTCAGCTTCCCTGCCGGCCACATTGGCCGTTGAGACACATCAACGACATCGCTGCGATTTTTGCGTAAATAATCGCTCGCACTTTTGGAGCGCGACGCACATGTCAACAGCAGCGTTATCCGACGTTCTGCCAAAGGCAGTGGACTGTAAGAAGCGGGTTGCGGAAATCGAAGGAGAAAAAGCTTCCGAGCATATGCGCCTCGAGGCTGCCAAATCCGCCGAGAAGAAGGCTCTCCTCGATCAATTTTTGAAACCGTCTGGTGTGTCGGACGAAGAACGGATGAAACGCGCGGCCGCGATCATCAAGCGCGCGGTCGAAAGCGGGCAGTCGCAAGTCGAAGTCGGCCGGTTTCCAGTTCAGCTTTGCACGGATAGCGGACGCGCTATCAATCAGCAAGAAAAAGGGTGGGAGAATACGCTGACCGGATTGCCGAAGGAGTTATACACTTTTTGGAAAACGCACTTGCAGTCCCGCGGTTACAAATTGCGGTCGGAAATAGCGACGTGGCCGGGAGGGAAGCCGGGCGACATCGGCCTGACCCTCGCTTGGGATTGATAGGTACGTAAAAAGTAAAATGGCGCCGCACCGCCTCGAAAGCGGCAGAAGAGTTGCACCTTGCGTCTGCGGCGCGTGACAGCTTCGAGAGAACGATTCGTTCTGCCAGTTCACCACCTTACCGTGTATTATGCAGCATATGAGCGCATAAGCTGAACAAACGAAAATGCTCGTTGAAGCAATGGAGGCGGCAAATGAGATCCGCGCTTTTTGAGCTGCGTATGATCACGCGCCTCGCGTCAATCTTGCTAGGAGTGACGTTTGTCTTGCCAGCGCCGGTCACTGCGGCGGAGTTTGACGGTGCGTGGATCAATGACCGCGACGCGTGCAGCAAGGTCTTCACGAACAACGGCGGCAAGCTGGGCCTTGCGCAAAATGCCGATTTCTACGGCAGCGGCTTCGTGATCGACGGCAACACGATCCGTGGGAAAAGCGCCACGTGCAAGATCAAGTCGACGTCAAAAAAAGGAAACAAGGTTCGAATCTCCGCGGCCTGCGCGACGGACGTCATGCTGTCGGAAACAAATTTCGATCTAGAGCTTGGAGCGGACGGCCGCTTGACGCGCAGCTTTCCCGGCATGCCGGAAATGACGATGGATTACTTCCGCTGCGATTTTGCCCGATAAAGTCTTTGAGCCGCAGATTACAAATTTCTTCTGCGCCGTTGCCGCGGCACGAATGAAATTGAGGTTGTGTTGATCTGGATCGGCTTCCAGACCGCGCGCAGCTTTCACCATATCAAAGCGCACACCCCATTGATGCCAATCAATGATATGGGACGGCAATCATCATAACAATGCCGCAGTAATCATCAGGAGACGCCGTCAATGTTGACCTCGTTCCGGTTGCACAAAGCCATTCCATTTCTCATCGCGCTCGTGATCGCGGCGCTCGCTCCCTGCATCGCTTCGGCTGACAGCGGCACGGTCCGCCTCAAGGTCACCAAGGCCGGCTTCATCGTCGGCGTCGGCGGCGGCAGCGGCGTGCTCAACTTCCACGGCAAGAACTATAGGCTCAGCGTCGGCGGCGTCAGCGCCGGTACCATCGGCGTAGCGGGTGCAGACTTGGTCGGCACCGCGACGAACCTGCACAAACCCAGCGACATCGGCGGCGTCTACTCGGCGGCATCTGCGAGCGTCGCCGTGGCCGGTGGCGGCAAGGTTGTGACCTTGCAGAACTCGAATGGCGTCGTTCTGACGTTGCGCGGCCGGCAGGTCGGCTTCGAGGCCTCATTGTCCCTGAGCGGAATGACGCTGTCGGTCAATTGAGCGGAGCGTACGGATCGGCGCCGCGGATCGCGCATCCGCGGCAGCCGTTGCACTAAACGGGGGGGACGGATGCCGAAGCCTGGTGTCGGTGCGGCGCGTCCTCATTTTCGACTGCGATCGCCCGCGCATTTTTGGCTGCTCGCGTGCATCGCGATCGCCATGGCGGGGTGCGCCACACTCGAGCGGCTCCCCGGAGCGCAGATGCGGCAAAGCCAGCAAGTCAAAATTCTCGGGCTGTCGGACGCCCGCTTCTATGTCGACGACGTCGATAAAATTCACTCCGTCGCGCTGAAGGCCTACCAGCGTCACAACCTGGCGCGTCCCGGCGCCAAGACCGTCAACTTCCTCGCCATTTCCGGGGGCGGCGATGACGGCGCTTTCGGAGCGGGCCTGCTCGTCGGCTGGAGCGAGCGCGGCGACAGGCCGCCGTTCGACGTCGTCACCGGCGTGAGCACCGGCTCACTTGCGGCGCCCTTCGCCTATCTCGGACAGAGCTACGATCCACAGCTGAGAGAAGTCTATACGAACATCACCGACGACGACGTGCTGCGGCAGCGCGGTGTCATCATGGGCACGCTGGCGAGCGATGCCATGGCCGACAGCGCACCTTTGCGCGCCATGATCGAGCGTCATCTCGACGAGCAGATGATCCGCCGCATTGCTGAGGAATATCAAAAAGGCCGGCTGCTGTTCATCCTGACGACAAATCTGGATCAGGGCCGACCGGTCATCTGGAATATCGGCGAGATCGCGAGCAGCAAAGAGCCGGGCGCGCGCAAGCTCATTGTTGACGTGCTGCTTGCGTCCGCGTCGATCCCGGGCGCATTCCCGCCGGTGATGATCGATGTGACTCTGGACGGGGTGAAATACCAGGAGATGCACGTCGACGGTGGCACGATCGCGCAGGCGTTTCTTTATCCGCCGTCATATTCAGTGAACGAAGCCGCGGCACGGCGGGGAATCAAAGCGGCGGTCTTGCGCGCACATCGTAAGCGCATCGCCTACGTGATCCGGAACGGCCGATTATTCCGCAACGAGGAAGATGTGAAGCTGCAGACGATCGCGATCGCCAAGCAGGCGATCACGACAATGATCACCACGAGCGGCGTCAACGACACCTACCGGATGTATCTGCTCACGCGGCGCGACGGCGTCGATTTCAATCTCGCATCGATCGGGACCGATTTTACCACACCATACAAAGGTCCGTTCGAACAGAGTTATATGCGAAGCCTGTTCGATTACGGTTTTGAGAAGGGCCGCAATGGACACACCTGGCAGAAAGTGCCACCCGGTTACACGCAATAGCGCCGATTATTTTTCGGCGGCCTGCGTAGTGTCCACCTTGGTCCAGGTCTTGTCCGGATTGAACGCAACCATGTCCTCCGCGACCTTCGCCGTATTGCGGCCGAGATCCTTCTGATACACCGTGCCCTGGTGATTGACGATGAACGTCATCACGCCCGAATTCCCGTACGTCGCCGGATAGGCGACGAGCCCGAAACCGCCGATCATCCGGCCGTTCACGATGTAATTGGCGGGCCCACCCTCCGCGGCCGGCCCCTGGCGCGTGAGGATTTTATAATAATAACCCTGATAAGGAATGCGCCCAGCGTCCGTCTGGTATCCCTGCTTGCTGGCCGCCGCGACCAGCTCACCGAGCGGGCTCTCGTCGCCTCCCTGCTCAGTCGGCCAATATAGCCCGTCTTTCTTTCCCGCGCTGCTGACGATCCGCTGCGCATAGGCGCCGCGGCCCTTTCCGTCGCGATCCTTGTCCGCGTATTCGACCTGCGCATCGACATAAGCAAGGGCGGCCTGGATGGTCGCGAGTTCGTTACGGCCGATTCGGCGATAAAAAATTTCCTGCCGGCCCGCATCCGAATCGAACGACCACGAGCCGTCTTTGTTGCGCACGATCGGAATCGGGAACGGATAATCGTCTTTGCCGACGATCACGACGGCCTTCTTGCCGCCTTCGTCCACGACGATGTGCTTCTCGTCGTAAGCGCCGAGGAATCGCTGGCGCGCCGACGCGTCTTCGACGTCATCTCCGGATGACACAATGTCCTTCGCACCGCTTCCGAGAACGCCAAGCATGGCGTTCTGGTCACCGCCCTTCGCCGCCGCCGCCAGCGCATCGGCTGCCGCGGCCGGACTTGCATAGCCCTGCTGCGCATTGGCATACGTTGCGAAGCCCAGAAGCAGCAGAGGTGCCAACAACAGCTTCGTGTTCAGGCCGAATATCGAGATCATCGTATCCTCATGCGCTGACTGCACTGTGAGCTGCGACCGGATTGCCGTCAGTGGCTCTTGGGCCCCGTCACGGGAAGCTTTGCCCCTGACGCGACCCATTCGTCGTAGCGCTGCATTTTGAGTCCAAGCAGGTCGTATCGAACGCGCAACAACCCGTCACTTCCACGCACGACAGCTTGCGACGCGATCGACTGCACCTCCTGCGCCATCACGCCGACGTAGGCGCGCGGGCTGCCGGTGTAGGCGAAGCGATAGAAGCCGAGCCCATTGTCGAGCGATCCGAGGTAAGCGATGTCGTGCTTGATCCGCATGTCGGAGCGGCGTCCGCCACCGCCGCCACGGCCGCCGCCTCCTCCGCGACCGCCACCGCCCAAGCTGCGGCCGCCGCCCCCACCACCGCCTAAGCTGCGCCCGCCGCCCCCGCCGATACCGCCGGCGCTCGCACGCCCGCGCGCGCTCTGCGCCATTGCCTGACGCCCGGATCCGACATTGCCGAGCGCATTGTCGCGCCGGCCGCCTCCGCCGCCCGCCGATGGCCGCTGCGCTGGCCGGTTGGCCTGGCCTCTGCCGCCGCCGGGGCGGTTAGCCGCGCTGCCGCCACCCCCGCCAGGCCGGTTAGCCGCACCGCCACCAGGGCCGCCAGGACGGCCGGCTACCCCGCCACCGCCTGGCCGTGCGCCTGGGCCCCCGCCGGCACCCGGACGCAGCACCTGCTGGCCGCCGCGTCCGCGGAAATCCATGCGGTCCGAGACACCGGCGCCGCGATTGCCGTTGAAGCGATTGGCCACATTCGTATTGTTGTAGCGAACTCCCTGCCGGTGAATCGGATTGTGCACCCAGTTCTGGTTGCTGCGGTTGATATTTATGTTGTTGTTATTCCAATTGATGTTGCCGCCCCAGTAATTGCCGCCCGACGCCCATCGGCCGAGCGCGTACCCTGCGCCGAAGGCAAGGCCGGTTGCGAGAACGCCTGTCGCGATGTAACCGGGCGCCGGCCAGTAGGACGGCGGATATGATGGGTAAGGCCAGGCGCCATAAACCACGGCCGGGTCGTAATACGGCACATAGACCGTGTCCGGCTGTGCGGACTGGATCACGATGACCCTTTTTCCATTTTGAGATTGCGACGACACGGTCTGCTGTTTGTTCGATGCAAGCTTCCCGTTCGCTTCCGCCTTGGTGCGCAGTGCCTGGATCGCGTCCATCACGTCGGGTTGCTGCGCTAGCACGGCGTCGCCAAGCTGCTGCGTCCAGCTCAGTTGCGTGCTCATCATTTCCAGCACGGAAGGCGTAGCGGTCAGCGACTTCACGCTGTCATCCCACTTCTGCTTTTCGACCGCGGATTTGAGAGCGTCGCCTTTCAAGCTCTTGTTGCCTTTCAGCCAACGGTCCGCCTCGACCACTTCGAGCGGATATGTCGAGGCGATCAGCACCTGCGACAGGAGCGTGTCGGGATAAAGCGCAATCGGGGACACAAGAGACACGAGTTGCGCTGCCGTCAGCTTCTCGTCCGTGTCGGCCGGTTGTGCACTCTGCGGCGCCGGCGCACTTTGCAGCGGCGGAGCAGACGGCGCGCTTTGCGGCGGCGGTGCGGGCGGTTCGTTTTGCGGAGTTTGGGCCAGGACCGGGGAGTTCAATAGCAGCGGCAAGCCAATGAAGAGCCAACGCATTTTTGTCATCGCGTACTCGCGTTGATCGCGTTTGTCTGATCGCTAACTCAAGTCTACGGAGTGCAACACGCAAAATGCGTTGATCTACATCAACGCCGCCTTTGACTGAGCGACATCCATCAATAGATGAGGGACTCGCGGAGCGGCGACAATTTGATAGAAATGATTGAGCCACTATCGATAGGGGTCATTGATGCGTTCTTGATCCTGGATCAGGCCTACGCTTGCGGCGAGTGTGCTCGCGACACTTGCTCCACGCGCATACGCGAAGACGGTCGGATTTGCGGAAGCGATCGATACTCTCGCCACGACCTTCCGGTAGGACATTTCCAAATATTGCAGCAAGGAGAACCTGGCCAGCGGCCGGAACGCGCGCCCGTTCGGCATCAGTTCGGCGCAGATCAGCGCCGTCGGTGTGGGTGAAGAACAGCTACTTGATCCGGAGAAGCCGGATTCGGCCGAAAACCGGCGCGTTCAGATCATTAATGTCAAGAAATTCGAAGGCAACGACCATTGCTCGGCGCCATGAGCCGAGCAATGGGTCCGTGCCGCGAGCTTATTTTTTGAGGCTCGCGTTGATCGCCTTCGGCAGCGGGTCGGATTTGTGTGTCTTGCAATAAGACGCAACCTTTGCGGCGTTCTTCCGCAGGCGGTTGTAATCAAGCACGCCGTTGTTTGCAGATGCACTGTAGTAACCGCTCATCCAATAGCGGACGAAGTCCTGCTGGTCGTGCGAGTAGCCGAGCCAATCGCCACAGGTCACGTTGTTCAGGTCGACCTTGATCTGCGCTTCCGACGGCACCGGTACCGCCAGCACGACCAGCGCAGCCAATACATATCTCGCTTTCATGATCGCCCCCTCGCGCCCTCTACTCTGGCTTAATCGCATTCTGAAGTCCGGTCATGACCTTGTCGTCCGGATGATATTTGCACCAATCCTTCACGTTGCTGATGTTCTTTTCGTGCACGGCAAGGTCGACGTAAGTCTTCCGCGTCTGATAGCTGAACCAGCCGCTCATCCAGGCCGAAAAGGCGCGTGATGTCTCCGGCTGCATCGCGAGATACTGCGAGCACTTAATCGCGTTCATGTCGACGGTCACTTGCGCATTCGCGGCCGCCGGCAGCAATGATGCCATTATCGACAGGGCGATGAAACGGATCCTCATATCCCACCTTTGGATCAATACACAAAATTTATTAAACCACGGCGATAGTTCCGACGCATTGATACACATCAACGATATCGTGGATCAGAACCTCTCAGCGACGAAGCGCCGCCTCTTCAGCGACGCCTGATCGTTATATTGGCCCGAGTTCGATCGCTTCGGGAGCTTGACCTTGTCTTGCCGGACTTTCTTGTACGGGATCAGCGACAGAATATGCGAGATACAGTTCAGCCTGCCTCGCTTCTTGTCGTCGGTCCGCACGATGTACCACGGGGCATGACCGGAGTCGGTGGCCGCGAGCATTTCGTCGCGCGCACGCGAGTAGTCGTACCAGCGCCGGAACGATTCGACGTCCATCGGACTGAGCTTCCACTGGCGCACGGGGTCTTCAATGCGTGCCCGAAAGCGTTTCTCCTGCTCTTCCTGTCCAACCTCAAGCCAAACCTTGATGAGCTGAATTCCCCCTTCGACGATGTACTGCTCGATCAGCGGGGCGCGCTCCAGAAAGCGCTTGACCACTTTGTCGTCAACAAAATCCATCACGCGTTCGACGCCGGCGCGATTGTACCAGCTGCGATCGAAGATCACGATCTCGCCAGCGGCCGGAAACTGCTCGATGTAGCGCTGCATGAACAATTGCGTCTTCTGGCGGTCGGAGGGCGCCGGAAGCGCAACAACGCGAAACACGCGCGGGCTTACCCGTTCCGTGAGCGCCTTGATCGTTCCGCCCTTACCGGCAGCATCCCGTCCCTCGAAAACGATGATGATGCGCGCGCCGGTCGCCTTGACCCAGGCCTGCAGATGGCAGAGCTCGACCTGCAAGGCGTGTAGTTTCTTTTCATACGCTTTTCGTTTGATCTTGTCGGCTGACTTCGGGGAATCGGGGTCTTTCATTAAGATACACCTCTGCTGATACAGATCGGATTATCCCTTAACCTTCAGCATCGTGGCGGCAGCCCCTTGATTGAGGTTATCCAGACACCGCTCAACAAAAGCGTCGGTTTGTTTGCCGAGCGTCTCCAGATCGAATTGCTGTTGGTAAAAGCAATCGCGACCTCGCGATTGCGACCCGTCTCACGCATGTCCTTACATTTATATTCCTCGACGCTGCGCAGGTTCGAGTCCTGTGCAGATACAGAACATATCGAGAGCGCCGCGCCCCCGACGGCGAGGAGAATGCTCGTCTTGATGCTTGCGCCCCTCAAAAACAAAAACTCGCACTTGCACGCAAAATCCCCCGCAGTCTAAAAATACAGAAGCCGGCGTCCGAAACCCATTGATCCACATCAACGAACGAAAGAAGCGTCTTCGGGCCACGGTCCAACGAAATTGGCTTTTTGCGAACGCGACTGCGCTGGCCATGCTCGGCACCGCGCTCGGTCCCGGGCCCGCAGCATCCCAAGCATGCAACTCGCTGCTCGACAGCACAGATTGCGCAGCGCGAAGCGCGGTTGCCCCTGCCGATGAACGGGGAGCGCGACCTCGACTTTCTCCGGTCCGACCGCTTTGTCGACGCTGGCGCTGGGTCGCGGCCTTTCGGCGGGAACCGCACAGACCGGAATGTTCGGAGTCGTCACATTCGGTGGCGCGGGCACCACATGCTCGGGTCCGTTTCGGGTGCGTCCGATGCTAATCATTTGGAAGCAGGCCTGGAATGCCAGCCAAGTATCGGACACCGTTTCAAATTTTTGATTGGGTCAGGACCTCTTACCGAATTCAACTGTAAAATTCGAACATTCAACATTGCTACGAGGCGCTTAATTCCGCATAGCTGCCGAGCCCAATAATCCGTCACGTTAAAGTTTCCGTCATCTCATTGATTTGGGTCAATCCGTACATTTACGATGTATCCAGCTGACGACCCGTGACAGTGCAATACCTTAGTGGGAGTGCGCGATGATCTACACGGATTCCGCGTCGATAGAATCTGCCCCGACACGCCACGTTCTCAATTTCGATCTGAAACAGCTCGTCGATCCCCTGCAGATCGCACCAAGTTTCCGAAACACTCAAAGTCTCATGCAAGCAGGGCGAGCACTATCCTTCAAACCGAGACGGCATATTTTCGTTCAGGGGACACCGGTTCAGACGATCTATCAAGTCGAGAACGGCGTCGTTTTCATCTATCAGCTGACCAAATCCGGACAGCGGCGGATCCTCGATTTCTATATCGCTGGCGACGTTTTCGGATTGCGTTCGGGCGCGGCGCATCAGTGGTCGTGCCAGGCATCGACGCAAGTGAGCGTTTTGGCGTTCGATGTCGAACAGCTCATGGAAGAGGCGGAGGCCGATGTTCAACTGATCGAGAGCTTGCGCCTTCATTTCATGGCGGAACACCAGCGGCGGCAGCAGCACGTCATTCTGCTCGGTCTGTCCGCGACAGAGCGGGTTGCAGGCTTCATCCTGAACATGGCGCGACGGACGGGCCAGGGAGATGTGGTCGATCTCCCGATGACGCGCCGCGACATCGCGGACTATCTCGCCCTGACCGTCGAAACGGTGTCTCGTGAGGTCACGAGCCTGAGGCAATCCCGCGCGATTGCGCTAGACGACGTCTACCGGGTCCGCATCCTCAATCGACCGCAGCTCGAGGACCGGGCAGGCTGGGTATAAGCCGCCGCACTTGCATTCGAGTGCGCCGCACAAGCGCGTGGCCCCCGTCTATCGACGAGCGACAACGCGAGCGGCGCACGCGGCTCCTGGCATTGACCTGAATCAACGGTCAATCGCCGCCGTCCATGCTAGATTTAAAAGTCGCTGTTCGCCCGTAGCGTGCAGCGGTTGCGTGCGAGTGACCCATGTCTGTCACAGATCATCCGCTCAGACGGCCTGAAGAGATCTTGGCCTTCCGTCCGCTGAAGCAGATTCTCGGCGCCCTGCCGAAGCCCGTCTTTAGCATCGCTCCAGCCGACACGGTCTACGACGCCGTGCGGATTATGAAAGACAAGGACGTTGGTTTCGTCGTCGTGCTCGAAGGCGACGAACTGGTCGGCGTCCTCTCGGAGCGCGATTGCGCACGCAGCGTCACGCTCGCGCGCAGGCTGGCGGATGCCACGCCGGTCGCGGATGTGATGGTGCGAGACGTCATTACGGTCGACACGAACAGCAACTTCGCCGACTGCCTCCGGCTGATGCATCGGCACGGCATCCGCCATCTGCCGGTGGTCGAAAACCGCAAGGTGCTTGCGGTGCTCTCCGTACGCGACCTGATGGGCGAGGCGGTCGCTCATCATACCAAGATCATCGCGCAACTCGAGCGCGAGCGCATGACCATGTTTACCTCGCCGGTTTGAACGGGGGCTCCCATGAGCCTGCTGATCGTCGTCGCATCGCTCGCCTTCCTAATGCTGGTGGCCTACCGCGGTTACAGCGTCATCCTGTTCGCGCCCGTTGCCGCACTTGGGGCCGTGCTGCTGACCGATCCGTCGCTGGTGGCGCCGATGTTCACCAGCGTGTTCATGGAGAAGATGGTCGGTTTCGTGAAGAACTACTTCGCGGTGTTTATGCTTGGCGCCGTGTTCGGAAAGGTTATCGAACTCTCCGGCTTTTCCAAATCGATCGTTGCAGCCGTCATCAAGCTGCTCGGCAAGGATCGCGCGATTCTGTCGATCGTCGTCGTCTGCGCGATCCTGACCTATGGTGGCGTATCGCTGTTTGTGGTCGTGTTTGCCGTCTATCCGTTCGCGGCCGAAATGTTCAAACAGAGCGATATCCCGAAGCGGCTCATTCCATGCACGGTCGCTTTGGGAGCGTTCAGCTTCACCATGGATGCGCTGCCGGGCACGCCGCAAATCCAGAACATCATCCCGACGACGTTTTTCCAGACCACGACCTGGGCCGCTCCGTTGATGGGTCTGATCGGCAGTGCCTTCGTACTCTGCGTCGGGCTCGTCTATATCGAGAGTCGCCGCAAGGCGGCGGAGAAAGCCGGCGAAGGTTACGGAACCGAGCTTTTCAACGAGCCTGAGCCATTCGAAGCAGAAAAACTACCGAACCCGTGGATTGCTCTGTCGCCGCTCGTCGTCGTTGGCGTGGCGAACTTCTTGCTCACCGGCATCATCAACCGCGCCTATGGCGACACGCATCAGATTGTGTTCGGCGACCACCCCATCGTGACGAAGATTTTGCCGGTGTCGGCGATCTGGGCAGTTGAGGGCGCGCTGCTGCTCGGCATTCTCACGGTATTCATATTCGCGTTTCGACCGGTGCTGGCGAAATTCGCGGACGGCAGCAAAGCGGCGATTGCCGGGGCTCTGCTTGCCTCGATGAACACCGCCTCCGAATATGGCTTCGGCGGCGTGATCGCGCTCCTGCCGGGGTTCGGTGCCGTTAAGGCCGCATTACAGTCGATCCCGAATCCGCTCGTCAACGCAGCGGTCAGCGTGACCGTGCTTGCGGGCATAACGGGTTCGGCCTCCGGCGGCATGAGCATCGCGCTGGCGGCCATGTCCGACCAATTCATAGCGGCGGCGCAGGCGGCGCATATTCCGCTCGAGGTCCTGCATCGTGTTTCCGCGATGGCGAGCGGCGGCATGGATACGCTGCCGCACAACGGCGCGGTGATCACGCTGCTCGCCGTCACCGGCCTCACGCATCGTCAGGCCTACAAGGATATTTTCGTGATCACCGTGACGAAGACCGTCGCGGTCTTCTTTGTGATCGGTGTTTACTATCTGACCGGGATCTATTGATGCCGCTTACCGGGAGGCGTGTGGCCTCGCTGTCGGCGGCTGAACCGGAATCAGCAGGCGCGCGGTTGCCAGGGCCATCGCCAATGCGCCGAGAATGAAGCCGCGCGACGCACTGGCCTGCTCAATGCAAGGCAGCCCCAATCCAGCCCCCCGGTGATGGTACTATTTCCGATCTAAGTCTCGTAATGGGCGTGTATTTGGTATTGTGTGCTATTACCGGCAAAAAGCGGCCTCAATGAACCTCTCCGGCCGATGAAATTTTCGTTAGTTTAGTTGACCAGCGTCAATGATGCCCGCGCTCGTAAGTTCATAGTCTTCGGACGGTCCAACAGATTATATGTGGGACTTGCCGATGATCAAGCAACGCAAAATCGCGATCGTTGGCGCAGGTCTTGTTGGCGGCTCGGCTGCTCTGTTTTGCGCCTACAGCATTCCCGGCGTCCAAATTGTTCTGATCGACCTCGCGCCGGTCCGCGCCCAAGGCCAGGTCCTCGATCTCGCGCATGCCGCCGCGATCTGGCGATCCGCGCATTTCTGTGCGGGAGATTATGCTGACGCGCGCGACGCCGATATCGTCGTTATTACAGCCGGCGCCGGCGTGAAGCGCGGGCAGACGCGCCTCGATCTGGCGCATATCAACGCGGGCATCATCCGCGAAATCGTCGACCAGACGTCGCGCTATGCGCCGAATGCGATCTACATCATCGCGACCAATCCGTGCGACGTTCTAGCTTATGTCGTCTACGACCATCTGCGTCTACCGCGCGAACGCGTGATCAGCACCGGCACCGAACTCGACACGGCGCGGCTGCGAACTTTGCTCTCGGAACGGCTCGGTGTCGTCGCGCCCGCAATCTATGCGTACATGATCGGCGAGCACGGGGAGTCGGCGATCATCCACTGGTCCGGCGCGACCGTCTCCGGAATGCCGCTGGAAAGTTTCTTGAGCCGCACCGGCAAAGAATTGAGCGCCGCCAGCCGCGACCTCGTGCTCCGTTCAGTCGTCGAGTCCGCCAAGATGATCAAAGAGGGCAAGGGCGCGACGCACTACGGCATCGCGAGCGCGATCGCGCGGATCTGCCAGGCCATCCTGCACAACAGCGATTTGATCCTGTCGGTCGGCGTCGTGCACGCTGAGATCGAAGGCGTTCCCGACGTTTGCCTATCTCTGCCGAGCCTCGTCGACTCGCAAGGCGCGCGGCTCGTCGCGTATCCACTGCTGACCGCCGACGAGAGCGAGAGTTTGCGGAAAAGCGCTGAAGTCGTGAAGTCTGCGACGGATGCCATTCTCAATATGACGAAGGAGAAAACGGCAGCAGTAGCCTGACGCCGCGCCTCTCCGGGAGGATGTCATGACTGCGACAGTGACCGTTCCCACCAAATCGAAGCCCACGATCGGGTTTGCGGGACTGCAAAAGTTCGTCATTCCGATCGCGATCGGCGCCATCATCTGGTTCATCCCGGTACCCGAAGGCTTGAGCCCCAAAGCCTGGCATATGTTCGCAATATTCGTCGCGACGATTGCCGGCATCATCGCCGCGCCGCTGCCGATGTCTGCGGTCGCCTTGATCGGCGCAACCGTCGCCACGCTTCTTGGGGTCATCCCTTTCACAGCCGTCGTCGCTGCAACCGGCACCGACCTCGTATGGCTCGTGATCCTCGCCTTCTTCATCTCGCGCGGCGTGATCAAGAGCGGATTGGGTCGCCGCGTCGCGTTGATGTTCATGCGCGTGTTGGGTAAGCGCACGCTCGGGCTCGGCTACGGTCTTGCATTGACCGAATTGGTAATCGCTCCGGCGATGCCGAGCATCACGGCGCGGGCAGGCGGCGTCATGCTGCCGATCACGCGCGCCATTTCAGGGGTGCTTGGCAGCGAGCCCGACGAACAAACGCGCTCGAAGATCGGCCGCTATCTCATTCTCTGCGCATTCCATGCCAACATCATCACGGCGGGAATGTTCATTACCGCGATGGCGGGCAATCCGCTGACGGTCAAACTCGCCGCCGATCAGGGAGCAACCATTACGTGGCTCAGCTGGGCGGTCGCCGCGTTCGTTCCCGGAATATTGTGCCTCATCGCCATTCCGCCCGCCCTGATGTGGCTCGCGCCCCCGGAAATCCGTCACACGCCCGATGCTCCGGCGCTTGCCGAGCGCGAGCTTGCCGGAATGGGGCCGATGTCGCGGAATGAAATTCTGATGGCCGCGATATTCATCGGCCTTCTCGTCATCTGGGTGTTCGGCGGTCAGCTGAAGATCGGCGCGACGCTTGCCGCGGCGATCGGCGTTTCGGTCATGTTCGCGACGCGCGTGCTGACGTGGCAGGACGCGCTGGAGGAAAAGGCGGCTTGGGACACGATGATCTGGATAGGCCTGCTGATCATGCTCGCTTCCAAGCTCAATGAATACGGAATGGTTTCCTGGTTCGGAAAAGAGCTCGGGCCGAACCTCCAGGGCTTTCGCCTACTCACCATCTACGTCCTGGTCGCCGGCATATACTTTTACGTGCACTATTTCTTCGCGAGCGCGACAGCGCACATCAGCGCACTATTTCCCTTGTGCCTTGCGCTGATGATCGCCGCTGGCATCCCGCCCTTTGCGGGAGCGATCGCTTTGGGAGCGCTCAGCAATGTGTGCGGCTGCCTGACGCAATATGCGATCGGGTCCGGTCCGGTGATGTTCGGCGCAGGTTATGTGACGCAGGCCGAGTGGTGGAAAGTCGGCTTCATCATGAGCCTCATCTACCTGGCGATCTGGCTCTTCATTGGGCCGCTGTGGTGGATGGCGCTGGGCTACGTTTAGCGCACGACTGGCCGACAGTCCGACAGCCAATTCGAGGCGTAGCGAACGCGAATAACCCCTAGCGCGCGAGTTCGACGTCGGTCATCTCGATAACAATGCTCAGACCGGAATCGACGCGCAGAAACTTTTCCTGTCACGCTACGCCGCACCGTTCCCGTCTAGTGGCCGGTGAACACCAGCAGCTGGAACGGCATCAACAGCGCCTGGATACGCAACAGCAGCGCATGGATCAGGCCGACGGCATCAACCGCATGCAGGACGAATCCGCGGACCGCGCCGGTATCCGGCGACGCGATGATGTCGCGATTGTCCGAATAGGCATTGGCGATGCAGCTGCTGCCCGGCGTCACGGCGTCAAGACCGCCTTTGTATAAGGGTTCGAGGACGGTGAAGATCGTTCCGGGTCGCGTCACCTGCTGCACATCCACGAGCTGCTCGCCGCCGCGGAACTGGCCGGCGGGGATGTACTCCTGCACATATGTGACCACCATCGGGACGATCGCGAACGGCTGCGATATGCAGACGACCTCAGCAATCATGCCCGGCTTCATGATCTGCCCCTCGATCTGGCCGAAGCCCGCCTGCAGACGCTTGGCCTCGTTATCGGGCACCAAGACACCGGCGGGACGCATCAGCGGATTGACGACGTCGCCGACGCGCAGCGTGAACTGTTGCAATTGTCCCGTGACGCCCGCACGCACGACGGTCCGTGTCAGATCGGCCTGCGCCTGCGCCAGCGCCGCTTCGGCGCTCGCTCTGTCGGACGGAAGCACAGTACTGACACGCGCCTCCACCGCATCCTTCGAGGCGGTCACGGCCGCGAGCGAGGCCTTGCGTCCTTCAACAAGCAGTTGCAGCCGCTGTATTTCGCGTTCGGGAACGGTGCCTGAATTTCTTTGCTTCAGCTCCTGCTTCGTGTCGAGCTCATCGACCGCCTGTTGGTAAGAGCTTCTAGCTTCCACAATTTGCGACTCGGATTTTGCGACGTCGATCCTGGCCTGCACGAGGTCGGCATCGACTTCCGCAACCTTGCGTTTGGCGGTCTCGACCGCCGCTTCCTGACGCAAACTGTCGAGCCTGAAGATCGGATCGCCTTCCTTCACGCGGCCGCTGAAGCCGACATAGACCTCCGCAACGCGCCCGTTGATTTCCGGCAAGATCGGAACGGTTCGGAAGAACATCGTCACGTTCGTCGTCGCGGGGTGATTATAGAATACGACCGTGATCAGCCCAATCGTGAGCAGGATACAGCAGGTGATGCCCCAGCGCAGTTCGTACCAGACGGAATAGAGCGTAATCTCCTTCCCCAGCCGCTTGCCCTGCCCATAGCGGCGGTAGAGGTAGTCGGGCAAGATCGTCAGTAGCGAGCAGAACATCAGCTCAAGCATGGACGCGCTCCTTCTGCTCGACGCGCTTCCGTGTCTCTACGCCATGCGCCGCTTCAGGCGGCTCGGTGGTATCAGGCGGCGGCGTGATGCCGGCCATCTTCTCCGTTGAGATCGCGATGCGTCCCATCCAGCCGCCGAAATCGGGAATATCGATGATCGCGAGCAGCAGCCCGATGACCCAAAACAGATGAATATGGGTGAACAGCGAGATCAGGCCGAGGACCGCAACAAGCTCCATCTGCAATTTGTGACTCTTGTGTGCGATGCGCTCCGGCAGGCTGTGTAGCCAGAAGAACAGAACGCCGAAACCAATCACGGAGCCCAACAGCACGATGCCCGTGATCACCATCAACACATCGGTGTGTCCGGGTTCGGTGATGAAGATCGGAAGATGATGCGGAGCAGCCGCGTTAAGCGTCGGGTTCATGGGGGGTCCCTCACGCATACAGGGCGACAGACTTCGCGCGCGGCTCGCCACGCACTTTCCACACCTTTTGTAGCCGCTTCGGTCTTTCAAACCATTGGGATAGATCAATGGGTTAAGGATCCTCCACCAACCTCCTCCACATTCGCGCCAAAAACTCGCGACTTTCGCAGGGAAGCGACGTTCAGTCGCAAAGGCGCGCGTTGATGCCAATCAACGGACCAAGGGGACAGGTTCGATACGCTGGTAGGCGCACCTCCTCTCGGACCAAGCGTATGCAGCAGGAAAAATCGCTCACCCGGGCGACCTTGCGGACGCCGAAAGCCGCCGCGGTCGCCGGCATCGCGTTCTGCATCCTTCTGATCGCGATCATGGGACTCCTTAAGCGCTCGATGCCGGGCAATCCGCTCGACGCCGGCGAGTGGATCTCGGCCAATTCCGGCACGGTCAACCTCGCTCTCAATCTTGTTCCATTCGCCGGCATCGCCTTCCTATGGTTCATCGGCGTGCTGCGCGACAGGCTCGAGGAGCAAGAGGACCGGTTTTTCGCAACCGTCTTTCTCGGTAGTGCGCTGCTATTCTTGGCGATGCTGTTTGCATCCGCGGCGGTGATCGGCGCGATGATCCTGACAGCGGGCTCCGTCTCGCAGGAGGTGCTGAACTCCGCCACATTCCGCTTCGGCCGCGCCGCGGCCTTTCTGATCATGAACGTCTATGCGATCAAGATGGCCGGCGTGTTCATGATCTCGACATCGACGATTTTGATTTCTACGCGCATCACGCCGCGCTGGATCGCGTTTATCGGCTTTTGCCTGGCGGTGGCCCTGCTGTTGGGCAGTTCATATCTGACATGGAGTTTCGTCGCGCTGCCGGTCTGGGTGATGCTCATCAGCGTCTATATCCTGATCGACAACTACCGCTCGGTCCGCAAAGAGGACGCCGCGCGTCCGACCGAGACGCAGTCCGGCGGCAGTGCTTGAATTATGACGAACCATCAGGCCGCCCGATGCACACCCACGGGCCGGGCGGACTTTCCCGAACTGCCCCCCAGCCCCTGCGGGTCCGCGATCCGCGCCAACTCGAGGTCTTCCCGGTTGGGGTAGACGCGCTCGAGATCGCGGTCGAGCAGTTGCAGTTGCAGACGCAGGGCGGCATGGCGGTGATCCGGCAGCGTCTGTTCGAGATTCTCGATCATCGCGCGAAGCCGGCGCGCAATCTGCATATTGGAAGCGCCGCACATGCGTATCTCGCTGAGCGCGAGATGCACGAAGTCTTCCCAGTTCGGCGTGCGCAGGATGACGCGCAGATCGCCGTTCTCGTCCGCCATCTCATCGGTGCGCAGGTGGCGTCTCCCGACCGAGCGGAGCATGCGATGGAGCTGGTCGACAGCGAGCACCGCCGTGGTCGGGTCGTTGATCGCCGGCGACAGGGCCTTCAAGGCGATGTCGACCACGATCCGGAACGCGAACGTCGGGTCCTGCTCCATCGTGCGTTCAGAGCCAAAAATGACACAAGACCGTAACACGGCTTCGTCGGCGTTCTTGGCGCCGTCGTAAAGATAGAACAGCGGCTCGTCGACCCCGACGAAGTCTCCGACCTGGGGCGCGAACTCGATGACACCGCCGAGCCGCTTCGCTTCTCTCTTCGCCCGTTCGGTGTCGACCGCGAGCACGATCGCGGACGTGCCTTGGTGCTCGACAACGCGGTCTGGCGGTGGCGATAGCCGCGCCACGTGTGCAACATTCGCCGGTCCTTCGCTCGGCTGCGGATAGTCACTCTCGATTACGGCCAGACCGTCGGTCGCGACATGCGTCAGGATCGAGATCGGCCGCAGCAGGCGCGAGGCGTAATCGATCAGGAACAGGAAGACCGCGAAACAGGTGACGCAGAGAACCGATGCGATAAAAAGTGGAAGATGATTGACCTGTCCTTCAAGCCGGTTCTGCACGCCGATCCCGAACAGCAGCGTGAACATGAACAGGCCAACGGTCGCGCGGATCACATTATTGCGGAGCAGGATCGTGGCGATGATGCGCGGCGTCATCTGGCCGCTCGCCACCTGAATGGCGACGAGCAGCGAGCCGAAGGTGAACACCAGGAACGACAGGCACGCCGTGACCGTCGTCTGCAGCATGGCCTGTGCGCCTTGCGGGCCGAAGTCGAGCCACGTCCAACCAATTTGATCATCGAGCCAATGCGTAAAACGGATGGCGAGCAGCGCGAAAGGAATGGATATCGCCGCCATGGCCCAGAGCGAAAACCGCATTCCGCTTCTGAGCTTGCGAAGTTCTTTTCTGTACATAGGGCACCCCCGGGCGAGACGTTAACCGTCCGCCCGCTATGATGCTGCAAATTTGAGATTATTCAAAGTGCCATGCTCGGGATCTCGTCACCGACGACGAGCTCGGCTTCGGTCGCTTCGCGCACTTGTGCGACCGTGACGCCGGGTGCCGTCTCGGCAAGCCGCGCCTGTCCGTTCGGGAAATCGATCACGGCCAGCTCGGTCACGACCATGCTCACCGGCCGCACCGACGTGAGCGGAAGGTTGCAGCGCCGCATGATCTTCGGCTTGCCTTTCGCGGTGTGCTGCATGGCAATGATGACGCGCTTTGCGCCGGAAACGAGATCCATCGCGCCGCCCATGCCGGGCACCATCTTGCCGGGGATCATCCAATTCGCGAGATGGCCCTGCTGATCGACCTGCAGGCCGCCAAGCACCGTTACGTCCACATGGCCGCCACGAATCAGGCCGAACGACGTCGCGCTATCGAAGGTGCAAGCGCCAGGCAGCGCACTGACCGGCCGACCGCCGGCGTCGGTGAGCAGGGGATGTGCCGTTCCATCCTCCGGGACGGGCCCTGTCCCAATCAATCCGTTCTCGGATTGGAACAGCACTTTGGTGCCTTCGGACAGATAATTGGCGACAAGCGTCGGAATGCCAATGCCGAGATTCACCAGCATGCCCGATTTCAATTCCTGGGCGATGCGCTTGGCGATGATTGTGGTCGCGTCCATGTGGGTCACTCGTTCATAACGAGGTAGTCGACGATCGTGTTCGGCGTCACGACGTGGTCGGGGGAGATCATGCCGATCGGCACGATGTGCGCCGCGGACACGATGACCTTGTCGGCAGCCATCGCCATCACCGGATTGAAATTCCGCGCGGTCAGCGCATAGGTCAGGTTGCCGCTGTAGTCTGCGAGGAAGGCCTCAATGAGCGCGAAGTCGGCTCGGATCGCCTCCTCGAGCAAATACTCCTTGCCCTTCACTTCGATCTTGCGCTTGCCTTCCTCAACGACTGTGCCGACGCCGGTCGGCGTGAGAATGCCGCCGAGACCGAACCCGCCGGCGCGGATCTGTTCGATCAATGTGCCCTGCGGGATTAGATCGACCGCGATCTGTTTGTCGATCATCTTTTTCTGCGTCTCGGGATTGAGCCCGATGTGACTGGCAACGAGGCGCGAGAGAGCGCCGGCCGTAACCAGCTTGCCGATGCCTTTGCCGGGAAGCGCCGAGTCATTCGCAATGACGGTGAGCCCACGCTTGCCCTGCTTCACCATCTCATCGACCAGGCGCTCCGGCGTGCCGACACCCATGAAGCCGCCGATCATGACGCTTGCGCCATCGGGGATTTTTGCGACGGCTTTCTCGACGGAAATGATCTGCATGTGTGCCGTCCGCTACTGTGCCGTCCAGCCGCCGTCGACCGGCAGGGCGATGCCTCGGATTTGCGAGGCGGCGTCCGAACACAAGAAGACGGTGGTTTGCCCGATCTGCTCCGGCGCGACGAATTCCAGCGACGGCTGTTTCTCGCCGAGGAGCTTGGCCCGCGCCGCGGCGCCGTCGATCTTCTCTCGCCGCGCGAGGTCGTCGATCTGTTTCTGCACCAGCGGCGTCAGCACCCAGCCGGGACAGATCGCGTTGCAGGTCACGCCCGTTTTCGCCGTCTCGAGCGCCACGACCTTGGTCAGCCCAACGATGCCGTGTTTGGCCGCGACATAGGCCGCTTTGTCGACCGATGCGACGAGGCCGTGCGTCGAGGCGATGTTGACGATGCGCCCCCAGTTCTTCGCGAGCATCGGCTCGAGCGCAATGCGGATCGCATGAAACGCGGCCGAGAGGTTGATCGCGATGATCTTGTCCCACGCATCGATAGGAAATTTGTGCACCGGCGCGGTGTGCTGGATGCCCGCATTGTTGACGAGGACGTCGATCCCGCCGAGTTCGCGCATGCTCTGTTCGATCATGCCGGCGATGTCCGCGGGCTTGCTCATATCGGCGCCGCTGTAGCTCACGCGTACGCCATGTTTCGAAGCCAGGCCGCTGCGGATCGCTTCAATTTCATTCTTGTCGCCGAAGCCGTTCAGCAGAACATTGGCTCCTGCTTCGGCGA
>Ga0207744_1000023_pt1 | contig 25885 bp, 24 predicted proteins | sample LuqExpMetageno56_FD_187814 | JGI IMG/M metagenome (GOLD analysis project Ga0207744, IMG submission 187814) | Tropical forest soil microbial communities from Luquillo Experimental Forest, Puerto Rico - Sample 56 (SPAdes) | ecosystem: Environmental > Terrestrial > Soil > Tropical forest ... | reverse complement strand
ATAAAATTTAGCCCAAGCGCATACTCCAGAATAGAAAACTTGGCACGACTAGTTTAACGAGGCAATCGAGCACTTCTTGATCGGCGCGCGTGGTTTGCTCTTACCCCGAGCGACCTTCCTGCACAGCATAAGACGGCACAGCTGTCATCGATCTTAATTCCCAACTTAGCCAATCTACGGTAAATGATGCTGAGGCTTCTCATACCGACAGTTGTCCTAAGTACAGTCATGCTTGGAAAAATCGGTCTCGAAGAACACTTCGCTATTCCAGAAACGGTTGATGTCTCGAAGGGGCCGTTGCCGGCCGACAGTTGGGAGGAGCTGCGCATGCGCCTCCTCGACATTCAGGACAAGCGGCTACGGCTGATGGACGAGCATGGGATCGAGATGATGCTGCTGTCGCTTAATTCCCCGGCTATTCAGGCTATTCCCGATGTCAAGCAGGCAATAGACATCGCTCGCATTTCCAACGACTATCTCGCGGCCGAGATAGCAAAACGACCAAACCGCTTCGCCGGCCTTGCGGCCGTGCCGCTGAGTGCATAATGGCCCCAGATCGTCGCGTTCAATTCGACTGCTTTCAGCACACAAAATAGAACGCTTTGGCCGCCGCAAAATTGATCCGCGTCAATCTGAGCATCCTCAGGAAGGCTACCCTGCACCTCAACGCGCATGTCCGATTGCACAGTTAAATGTTGATCCCTGCGTTCGATAACGTGCGACAGCGAGGCATATTTGTGCCGGCCTATCTTCGCTTGCTACGCTCAGGCGAATTGGCCGATCGGACGCGCCGGTCACGCCAGCATATGGATAATTGCGATCTCTGCGCTCGCTATTGCCGGGTCGAGCGGCGGCAATCGATCCGCGGTGCAATCTGCCGCACCGGCGAGCGAGCGGTCGTGCATTCGGCCGGACCGCACCATGGCGAAGAGGCCTGTCTGAGCGGCTGGCGCGGCTCGGGCACGATCTTCTTCTCTTGGTGCAACCTGCGCTGCAGTTTTTGCCAGAACTGGGAGATTGCCTGGCGAGGTGAAGGCCAAGAGGTTAGCGACGAGGAATTGGCCGAGATGATGCTGCGACTACAGGCGCTGGGCTGCCACAACATCAATCTTGTCACGCCAAGTCATGTAGTCGCGCAGATCCTTGCCGCTGTGAAAATCGCGGCGGAGCAGGGCTTATGTCTACCCCTAGTCTACAACACCAGCGGTTACGACAGTCAGGAAGCTCTCGCTTTGCTCGACGGCGTCGTCGACATCTACATGCCTGACACAAAGTACGGCGATGAAAAGTTGGCGCACAAGTATTCGCATGTCCGGGATTACGTCAGTGTAAATCAGGCCGCGGTACGAGAGATGTATCGGCAGGTAGGCGATCTCGTCATCAACGCAAAGGGACTTGCCGAACGCGGATTGCTTGTACGCCATCTGGTTTTGCCCAATGGCATTTCTGGTACGGAGAAGGTGCTGAAGTTCTTGGCCGAGGAGATCTCGGCCAATACCTACCTGAATCTGATGGGACAATATCGCCCGTGTCATCGGGCCAGCGAGTATCCGGGACTTGACCGCCCGATCACTCGCGCCGAGTTCTCCGAAGCTTCAGCGATCGCGGGACGCTACAGACTTCAGCGACTGGATCGTGAGTCAGTTCGGTACGCCGACCGAAGGCTTGATCAATGATCCCATAATATTTCCTGGAGTATTTCCTCGACGGCAACTGGTGTAATTCCAAGTTCTTTAAATCCGGGCATTTCCGGCGATGCCACAGTGTCGACCTGCATTAGCTCAACTTGATTCCGGGTAATGAGCGGCCTCGGAAGCATTTCCGCGAACCAAGCCAATGCCTGCCAACCGGCAAATGGGATTGGAATCAAACTCGACTTTAGGCTGGCCTCAAGCGCAACGGTTCTGAGCAATTCCTCGTAAGAGTAGACGCGAGGGCCGCCGAACTCGAATGTGGCTGCATGTATATTTGTCCGTTGCAGCGCCCTCACAACCGCTTCCGCCACATCTTCCACATAGACTGGCTGTAATTTCGTGAGGCCGCGGCCGAACATCGGGTAGCTCGGAAGCCGGCTGAGCAGCTTGACGATGGTGGTGAGAAACGCGTCGTCCGACCCGAACATCACCGCGGGACGGATAAGTGTGGAGTCGGCAAAGGCGGCCCGTACCGCCAGTTCGCCCTCGCCCCGCTTGCGGATATAAAGAGAGGGCGAGGTAGCATCAGCGCCGATTCCAGACACGTGCGCGAACCGCTTCACTTCGGCTTTGCGTGCTTGAGCGGCTAGCCGTTGGGCCGATTCTACATGCACAGAATGAAAAGTTTCCCGTCCCTGCTCGATGTAAAGACTAACCGCATTGACGACAGCGTAAGCGCCGGCCACCGCCTCAGCGACCGATCCCTCGTCGTGAATGTTGGCTTCGACGGATTGAAGTTTCGGGTCATCAAGGGCAAAGAGCCTCTCCGCCCTATCGGGATGCCTCGATGCAATCCGTATGGCGAAGCCGCACCGACGGAGATGCCGAACGATGCGGCGGCCGAGAAAGCCGGTTCCGCCGAACACGGTGATAATGCGCTCGTTCGTGGCCGCCATGGCCAAGTGCGGTCCAGAGGTCAGGTGGAGTCCAGATGACCTTGACCGCCTGTGGCTGACTCCGATGGTTTAGTCATCTCGACCCTGCCTTTGTATCTAATTGACGATGCGTCGTTCCGTCCAGGCTGAGGAGGCTGGTCCGAACCGAACACCTCACCCGTCCGCAAAATCTGAACCTTGCCGGGTGTTCATGCTCTCTCAAAGGCTTCTTATTACCTTCTGGCGACAGCGGATTCGACCCGCATTGCACCTTTCACTATAATTTCGAAGGAAAGCGCCGAGCCGGCTGGTGAGCATTGGGAGTTGGTCATGGCCCAGCGTGCATACTGGAAGGGCTATTTGAAACTGTCGCTGTCCTGCCCCTCGGATCATCAGCTTGAGGGACGCCTTGTGGAACAGCATCAAGGCGAGCGAAAAGAAGCTAGCGGCCGCGAGCACTGGTGCGCGACGACCCGGGCGCTGACGCATGGGCACTGAACTAAACGATCTCACGCTTGGGGGCACCGTCGCCTTTACGGGCCGGCTGGCGTCGATGGCGAGGGCGGAAGCTTTTGATCTCGTGCGCCAGAAAGGGGGGAGACCCCGACGGGGCGTAACGAAAACCACGAATGTGCTGATTGTCGGCCAGATGGGATGGCCGCTCTTGGCCGACGGACTGCCGTCGAAAAACTTGCACCTGGCAAAGAGATATGGCGTCGCCGTCGCGAGCGAGCAGCGCTTCCTCGAGTGGGTGGGCAGAGCAGCGCCGGACGACCAACTCAAGGCCTACACGCCAGAACAACTATCGGCGCTCAGCAGAATGCGCCTCGAGATTGTCGAGCAGCTAACCGAGTTCGGATTGCTTGATACACGACAAGGGCACTACGGCTTTCGGGACTTGGCGGCCGCGCGACAGATTGCCCAGCTATTTCAATCTGGCGTTACGCTTTCGACCATCACCAAGAGCCTGTATGAGATCCGCAAATGGCTGCCTGATGCGGGCCTATCCAATTTGCGGCTTTACCCGGCATCATCGGACGCACTCCTCATTGAGCAGTTAAAAGGCCGAACCGATAAAACCGGCCAATTCATGCTGCCTGTTGGGGAATTAAAGGACCAACCCGATACGCTGTTCGAGCAAGCCCAAGCGGCCGAACATTCCCAAGATTTTGAGACGGCGCTGCGGCTTTATCGCAAGATAATGAAGCTCGATCCGACGGATCCGACCGCTCCGTTTAATCTCGGCAATATTCTTTATTCGACAGGTAAAAAGATCGAAGCGGAGATCGCCTATCGGGGAGCGATCAAGGCCGATCCCGCGTTTACCGAGGCTTGGTATAACCTTGCCGGTCTCCTCGAAGAGCAAGGGCGTATTGATTGTGCCGTCGATTGCTTAAAGCGCACCCTGAGTATCGACCCGAACTACGCGAATGCGATTTTCAACCTTGCCTTGATCTTGCAGGGCAGGGAGGACACTGCGGAAGCAGCGGCGTGCTGGCGTCGCTATCTAGAGCTCGACAATGCGTCTCCTTGGGCCACACGCGCGAAGAAGGCATTGAAGTACTGCGAAATGCAAATCGCCCAATCTTCGTGATGCGTTGGGTATATCGGTGGCTGCGCAAAAATCAGCAAAATCAAAGCCGGGGGCTGATGAGCTCAACGAATATGTAAGCAAGCGTGATTTCAGCCGCACCTCGGAGCCGAAGCCGAGACGCGGGAAGGGCGCCGGCTGGAAATTCGTTGTGCAGAAGCATGATGCCCGCAGAGTCCACTACGATCTAAGGCTTGAGCTCGGCGGAACGCTGAAGAGCTGGGCGTTGACAAAGGGCCCCAGTCTGATCGTTGGCGAAAAGCGACTCGCGGTCCGCACGGAAGATCACCCGCTGCAGTATTTGGAATTTGAAGGCAACATTCCGCAGGGCGAATACGGCGCCGGCGCGATGATCGTATGGGACCGCGGCCGGTGGGAGCCATCCCTTGATGCTGAGAAAGGACTACAGAAGGGCCATCTCGATATCACCCTGCATGGCGCGCGGCTAAAGGGCCGCTGGCACCTTGTGCGAATGCGACCTCGCCTAGGTGAGAAAAAAGAAAACTGGCTATTCATTAAAGCGGATGATGAATTTGCGCGGCACAAAGGGCAAACGGATATCACCGATGAAGAGACAACATCGTATTTGAGTGGGCGCACGACCGAAGACCTCGCTGCGCATGGAGGGCTGCGAAGGGATCATGCCGGCCGCCGGCGAGTGATGGAAACGCGCAAGCGTGCTGTCGTCGACGTGAAAAAAATCCGAGGCGCACGCAAGGGGATCCTGCCGGCTTTTCTCGAACCAAGCCTGCCGCAGATTACGCAAAAAGCGCCGTCGGGGCCGAAATGGGTGCACGAAATCAAGTACGATGGCTACCGAATCCAGGCGTGGATCGACGGCCGTGATGTGAAGCTTCTGACACGCAAGGGTCTCGATTGGACATCGCGTTTTCCCAGCATTGCGGCTGCGTTGAAAAAACTTGAACTCAGTTCCGCGTTGTTGGACGGTGAGGTCGTCGTCGAAGATGCGGCGGGCGTGCCAAGCTTCAATCTATTGCAAGCTGATCTGAAAGCGAGCAGACAGGATCGATTCCGATATTTCCTGTTTGATCTTTTGTATTGCGAAGGGTTCGATTTAACACAGGCCACCTTGCTGGACCGCAAAGCGCTCTTGCTGGAAATTTTGACTGGCTTGTCCACTAATTCGCCAATCCGTTTCAGCGAACACCTCGAGTTAAATGGCCCAACCATGTTCGAGCACGCCTGCCGGCTCGGCCTTGAGGGAATCGTGTCCAAACGGATCGACGTGCCTTATCGACCGGGTCGCGGGGGCCACTGGCTCAAGACCAAGGGCGTATTGCGGCAGGAATTCGTAATCCTGGGTTACATTCCGTCAACGAGCGCAAAGGGGTCAGTCGGCTCACTGGTCCTTGGATTGTATAATCGAGGAAGCCTGCAATATGTTGGCCGAGTTGGAACGGGATTCTCAGCGGAGCAAGCACGATCTCTTCGCAGGGAATTGGAAAAAATCGCCGCGACACGACCCAAATTCGATCGGTCATTGCCGGCCGGTGCGGAAAAGGATGTGCGCTGGGCTGAGCCGCGCCTTGTGTGCGAGGTTGAATATCGAGGATGGACGGAAGATCGATTAATTCGGCAGGCTTCCTTTAGGGGCGTCAGGGAGGACCGACCGGCCCAGGAGATCACCCTCGAAACGACGCCGGGCAAGTCAGCGCCAGACCCTGTTCGCGATCTCATCCGCAGACGATTGACACATCCGGAACGCATCCTTTGGCCAGAACAAGGGGTCACCAAAGAGGGACTGGCCGAGTTCTATTCAGCGATCGCTGACTGGATCCTTCCCCACATCTCGGGACGTGTTCTCAGCCTTGTCCGCTGTCCATCTGGGGTCGATGCCAAGTGCTTCTTTGCAAAGCACGCCTGGCAGGGCTTATCCGAGGCGGTGCAGACGGTCGATGTCGGCGACAAGGAGCCGATGTTGGCGGTTCATGATCTTTCGGGACTGATCGACTTGGCTCAGGCCAGCGTTGTGGAAATTCATCCGTGGGGATCGACCATCTCGAATCTGGAAAAGCCGGACCGGCTCATTTTTGATCTGGATCCGAGTGCGGACGTGCCGTGGAACGCGGTGATCACTGCAGCGATTGAAGTCCGGGACCGGCTGCAAGACCTCGGCTTGACGAGCTTTGTGAAAACCTCTGGAGGCAAGGGGCTCCACGTCGTGTTTCCAATTGAGCCAACTGCGAGCTGGAGCGAAGCAAAAGAGTTCACCAAGTCAATCGCCGCAACAATGGCTAAGACGCATCCCGAGCGATACGTCGCCACAATGACCAAAAAGGTCCGCAAGGGACGCATCTTTATCGACTATCTGCGCAACGGCCGCGGCGCTACTGCCGTCGCCGCCTATTCAACCCGCGGGTTGCCTGCAGCAACGGTGTCAACGCCGTTGGAATGGGATGAGTTGTCTGAAGCAATTCGTGCTGATCATTTCACTATCGATAATTTGAGACATAGGCTCGACGCACTGAAGAGGGATCCCTGGGCGCGCATTTTCGCAACCAAACAGACATTGCCCTGATATCTTTTTAGATATCCTTTTTAAGCGCACTCTAGTTACGTCGGAATATCAGACCACCAGATTGGTTCGTATCAAAAGCAAAGCACGAGCCATGCGAGCGCTCGGCATTACGCCAAATGTGCTTCAGTCCGCCAGCGGGTTAGGTCGTACCTAGAAGTGCACAGCAAGCGGACGGCTATCGAGCCTACCTGCGGTACGTCATGCTGTTGACCGTTAGGCATCACTACACATTTTGAAGCGCGTGTTGGTCACCAAGCCGCGGCGGCTTTCAAATAAGCTCGTCGGTTTTCTTGTCGGTCTCGCCAAAGCGCCGAAGTGTCGCCGGGCGCGTCCCCGCATAGAGCTTTTCCAGCGTAGGAGCGATCTTCGCGTTCTCGCGTTCGAACAGCGAATTTCCGGCAAGATCGCTCTCGACCAGAAATGGGCCGAAGTTCTCCACATCGAGTACCCAAATGGCCTGCGCTAGCCCGAGCTCCTGCAGCCAATAGACGCCAGCGACACGCTTGATGCCGCGGCCGAGCAGGGCTCCGGTGCCATAGCCGACGGTGGTGAGATAAATCGCATTCTTCGGCACGAACGAGCGACGGTAGACTTCGCTGCTCATGCCGCCTTTGCCAATAATCACGTTGCAGGTCGAAACTTTAAACCAACCATCGAGATACTTGGCGAAACGAAAGGAGGCCGTGGCAGTTACCGCGCCCACGGTCATGGTTCCGTCCGGGGCAATCGAGGCTGCCGGCGAGCAGTGAAAATTCGCGCGTCCGAGTTCCTTAGGGGACGCCGGCATGCCGAATCCGTCCTCAACCGCGCGCTTGTAGACACCCTCCCGCGCTGTGAACACGCGTCCGTCCAGGTAGGCAACCGTGCCGATTTCAAGAGCAGCAAGGTCGGCCGTCGTCGCAGGAAGACGAAGATGTGCAGTCTTCAATTCTGTCACGGCCATCACTCCGCGGCCTCGACAGCCTGCTGCGGCCAGTCGACGCCTTCCCGACGCGAATAATCGGTGAACCACATTGGGTCAGTGCGAAAGGTGACGCGCCCGCTGGAATGAATGTGGGCACAGGCGCGCCGCGATGACAGACAGAACATGTGCACGCTCATCGGCGTTCCGCCGGTGTGGCAGTAGCCGACTTCGATGTGACAATCGACCACCATCGACGAGCCCATAAAGCCCATCGCCCCCATGCCGATCGAATTACCAAGCTCCTTCAATTCAGCTTCGAGCGCGGCGATCTTCGGGTCAGGGTTGTGCGAACCGACGACACGCAAACAGGCGGCCTGCTTTCCCAGAACCATACAGATGTCCTTAGAACCGCCTAGCCCGATGCCGACGATCGCCGGTTGACAGGCCAGACCACGTTTGCCGAAGGCGATCAGTGTGTCGAGGTAGAAACGTTTGATGCCGTCGATACCATCGGTCGGGAACAGCATGCGGTAATCAGATCCAAACAACCCGCCCTTGTGTACGGTCGTCAATTCGATCCAATCGGCATCCGGATGAAAGGCATACTCAATCTCAGGTGCGTTGATGCCGACATTGTTATTATGGTCGGTCCGCCAGAGGGGGTGCACGCGATTGGGACGCAGCGGGACCTCCGTCGTTGCTTTCGCCGTCGCACGCCGCAGCGCCGCCTCAAGCGCGATCGGCCCGCCTTCGATAATCGCCTCGTTGCCAATTTTGACGTACCAGCGCGGACAGCCGGTATCCCCGCACATGGCGCGGTGATCCTCTTTGGCCGCTTCATAGTTCTCCAGCATCGCTTTGATGACGAAGGAGGAGAGGTCGCCCTTCTCGGTGTCGGCGCAGCGGCGCACGCCCTCCAGATAATCTTCGGGGATCTCGATCGCCGCTTTGGCCATCAGTGTCTCGGCCGTCGACTGCAAGACTGACAGTGAAATCATGTTTTCACTCCGTCGCTTTTTGATCTTTGAGCAGGGTCTCGCCCGGCTTAACGATACTGAACTCGACCGGGGCTTCCGACACGTCGAGCTGCCCGTCGTGCTGGCGCAAGATCGTGAAGCGCGAGGTTACCAGATCGCCCTCGTTCGGGAAATCGGTGCGGAAATGCGCTCCGCGCGAGTTCTCGCGCTTCAACGCGGCGTGCGCAATCACTTTCGAGATCTCGATCTGCGAGCGAAGGTTGAGCCAGTCCGACCAGGTGAGATTGAAGGACCGGTCGTTGTCGGCAACACCCATAGCCAGCAATTCGCCTTCGATTTGCGCCAGCCGATCGAGTGCCCTTTGCATACCGGCCGGCTCGCGAATGATGCCGACATCATCCCACATCAGATCGAGCAGGCGTTCGCGCAATTCGTTGAGACCGCCGTGCTTGCGCTGGAACGGCGTTTCGGCGCGCTCGACTTCGGCCGCCAACACCTGTTGGTCCTCGTGACGCAGATGCAAGCCTTTAGCTATATGTGCGGCCATGGTTTCTCCCGCAATCCCGCCAAACACCGTCGAGTTGGCAACACCGTTGCCGCCCAGCCGATTGGCGCCATGGGTGCCGCCCGCATCTTCACCCGCGACATAAAGCCCCAGGACCTCGGTCGACGTGTCGACGTTACACATGACGCCGCCCATCAAGTAATGCGCCGTGGGCACCACCTCGACGAGCCCGCCGGCAAGATCAGATCCGCAGTCGGCGCAACGTTCCACCATCCCCTTGAACTGCCGGCGTACGTTCTCAGGCCCGAGATGGGCCATAGCGATATAAAGTCCGCCTTGCGGTGTGGTTCGGCCGGCCCGCATTTCTGAGAACATCGAGCGGGAAACGATGTCACGCGTCGCACGTTCGCCACGCTTATCATAAGCAAACATGAAGCGCTCTTTGGCGGCATTGAGTAGGTATCCGCCGGCCCCACGCAGACCCTCCTCGATGATGGTGCCGGTCATGCGCGTGTTGCGGCCGGCCAGTACGCCGGTCGGATGAAATTGTACCATTTCCATGTCGCGCAGTGGCAGTCCGAAGCGCAGCGCCATCGCCAGGCCGTCGACGCTCTTGTCGCCCGACGGAGTATGAAAGCGGTACATGGTTGGTCCGCCGCCGGTGGCGAGCAGCACAGCTTTCGTCGCGACATAGAGGAATTTGCCGGAACGGATGTCGAGGAACAGGACGCCGGCCACGGCTTTGCCATCGACGCCAGGAATGAAGGCGAGGGCGCGAAACTCCTCAAGGCGCTTGATTGGCCGTGCCCACACCTGTTCCATCAGACGGTTAATGATTTCGATGCCGGTGAGATCGCCCTTGTGCACCGTGCGATCGAACGTCTGCCCGGCAAAAGCTTTGCCGTGCAGCGTGCCATCCGGATTGCGATCGAAGAAGCAACCAAGTTCGTTCTCAAGCTCTTGCACTCGCTCGATCGCCTTCGTCACCAGCGTCCAGGCGAGCTGCTGGTTGGGCAGCCACTTGCCGCCCTCGATCGTGTCCATGAAATGGCGTTGGACCGAATCCCCCTTGTGCAGCGCGACGTTGTAGCCGCCCTGCACCATGCGCGTGCAACCGGATTTGCCGAGCAGGCCTTTTGAAGCGACTATAATATCGAGCCGTGGATTCGCCTGATGGGCGTGCAACGCCGCGAACAGTCCGGCGCCGCCGGCGCCCAAAATCAGAATGTCGGTTTCCCGTCGATCGATCATGTGCGCTCATAGGGTGAGCAGAAGAAACAACATCGCCACCGTTCCCGCGATGCCAATCACTGCAGTCGCGATCTGCTTTTGCCCCGGTCGCCAGGCGAGGTTCTCGATCAACAGCACACGGATGCCGCCGAGCAGATGCACCGCAAGCACGAAGACCAGCGCGGTTTCGATGAGCCGCACTCCCGGCTCTTCTGTCCACTTGAGAAACCGGTCAAGACTTGCCGCGTGTTCGATCGCTAGGCCGAGCACGAGAAAATGCAGCGGCAAAAAGCAGGCCAGCAGGACCCCGGAAATGCGATGCACCATGGCGGCGATCCAGAATAGGTCGCTCCGGTGACCGATGGTTCGCGGTTGCTGAATCGTGGCACTCATGTTGCAATAACTGCGTACACACCGCGCGCGCCCAGCAACACTAAGGCCAGACAGAAAAGCCACATCAGCGCATCAAGGGCGGCACTGCGCAACGGCGTCCAATCGGCCGCGACCGAGCGCACGCCGAGGGAAGCATGCACGGCTGCGAGTAGCACGAACGAACCATAGAAGGTGGCCCAGCCGAGCGAACCGCGCGTCCTGCCGAGAATCTCGGCGGCCGACAGGCCGTGATGCGTTGCGTAGATGATCGTCACCAGATGAGCGATTATCAGGGGTACCATTAATACCGCGGTCAGCCGTTGCAGCAGGTAGAGTCGGAGCGTCACTCGAGTTCTCCGGACCAATAGGCGCGCACCGTACGGCGCTTGAGACCGGCAATCGAAGCTGTTGGATTGATCGACTGCGGACAATGCCGCTCGCACGACTGATGCGTATGGCAGGAATGGCAGCCACCGACTGCGGCCACCGCGGCGAGCCGCTCGCGATTGCTAGCATCGCGCTCATCGTTGACAAGGGTCCAAGCGCGGTTGAGGGCGGCTGGACCCAAGTAAACTGGATCCCAGCGTACCGAGTCGCAGGCGGCGTAACAAATGCCGCAGTTTATGCACTCGATCGCCTTGTCGACGACGACGCGTGCGGGTGAGGAGGGGCGGATTTGGACGACCGGATCGTTTCGCGTTTTCGAAGGCGAGAAATTGCCTTTCGCCCTTTGCCACTTCTCGAAAAACTGAGTCATGTCGGTCGCCAGATCCTTGACCACCGGCAAGTTGGCGAGCGGTGCTAGTTCGAGGCGTCCGCCCCCAGCGACTTTTCCGACGTGCGTGCGACAAGTCCAGCGCGGCCGCCCGTTCACCGTCATAGCACACGACCCGCATACGCCGACCCGGCATGCGAAGCGATACGACAGCGTCGGATCAAGCTCACGTTGTACGTAAGTCACGACGTCGAGTACCGTCTGGCTGTCGAGGCGCGGCACCTTGTAGTCCACATAGCGGCCATCGTCACGGCCGCGCCATATCGAAACCGCTATGACGTCGCTCATTTCGCTCCTGCGTGTCGTCCAGAATAAACCGAAGATTGCATCCTAGACCCGCGTGACCTCCGAAAAAAGCGAATGAAAGTGAAATTTTGCTGCAGTTTTCTTGAAGCTATGCTACGCGGTGGGGATGAGCCTGCAATCTCTGCGGACCTTGGTAGCCATCGCCGATTCCGGCTCGTTTGCAAGCGCCGCGCGCGCCCTCAATCTGAGCCCTTCGGCCGTCAGCACGCAGATCAAGAGCTTGGAAGCCGAGCTAAAGACGGAACTGTTTGATCGCAGCAAGCGCCCGCCTGCCCTCAACGACCTCGGCAAATCCGTCATCGTCAAGGCGCGCACATTGATCGCTAGTTACGCGGACATTCAGAACGACCTCAAACTCAGCGACTCGATCGAAGGACGCATTCGTCTTGGCGCGGTGGGCAGCACGCTCACCGGCCTAATCCCTGTCGTGCTCACGGTCATCCGGCAGCGCTACCCCAACCTGCATATTGAGGTTGTTTCTGGCTTTTCTGCCGATCTGCTTAGCCAAGTGAGCAATCGCTCGCTCGACGCGGCGATCATCTCTGACTACGATTCTTCGCTCCGCGATATCCGCTGGCGGCCCTTTCTACGCGAGCGGCTTGTTATAATCGCACCGCCGGAGGTGCGCGAGGACAACCCGAAGCAGTTGGCGCAGAAGTATTCATTCATCCGCTACAGCCCCAACACCGCCGTCGGCCGCGTGATCAATGCGGCGATCAAGCAGGCGAAGCTGGAAATCCGCGAAACGATGCAGCTCGATTGGCTCGAGGCGATCGAGGCCATGGTTCACCACGGCCATGGTATCTCGATCGTTCCGGAAAGACAGATCGAGAGCGAAGCTACTTTCAAGGTGCGTCGAGTCAAATTTGGCACGACACCGCATTATCGCACACTTGGCATCGTGCAACCGGTAAGCTCTCGCAAGCACAAGCTGATTGACGTGCTGTTCAATGAACTAATGGCCCTTATGCGAAAGCCAGTAACGTCTCGCGGCAAACGATGAACCGTTGCCGTTCGCCTGCGTGTCAAGCGATCAGGTAAATCGGACTCGTCCAGGCCTGATGGCAATCGCTTTGCGTCACACGAATATACACCGGAAGGTCAGTATCCCCGCTGAACACAATCGAACGATCAAGGCTGACGCGCGCACTCCAGTCCGCTTCCGGCAGTCGATAGATCGTTAGCCTGCGGTCAAGACCGCCGCCGTCAAACGCCACTGGCTGGTCCGCGAGCAACGATAGATCGACCGCCCCCGACACCACGTTCGTTTCCACCTTTAGCGTGCCGCGCTGGGCGTCCTCGAGCCAGAGATCAATACCAGCAAGATTTCCCGTGGTCACCGAACTCCACGAAAGAGCTTCTCCTGGCTTTGTCTCGGTTACCTTTCGCTCTGGATTGAGGAAATTTACCGGCGCAAACCGCGCGATCCGGTTGCCTTTCAGACTTAGTCGTCCTTGCCACAATGTCTCGCGGCCGCGGCCGCGATATTCCGCGCCTTGCCACAGAACGCGCACGCGGCGTCCGAGACCAGCGGCCGTGAAGGGGCGAACCGAGTGTACGACATTCTTGCCTTCCAGCACATCGACGCGCTCGACCGGTGCGCTGCCGATGACTGCGGCGGATAACTGCATCGTGCTGGTGCCCGGCCGGACGATGTCGCCCATCATGGCCGTGCGGGTGGAAACGCCTCCGGCCGGAGCGAGTTTGGGATCCTCGTTAAAGCGCGTCACTGGCTCTGCGAACGTGCCGTGTACATCGATGAAGATGCGTGTGCCCGTCGTCCCATAATGATGCCGCCGGCGCAGGGCTTCGAACAAGGCATCACGCGTCAGCTCCGGCATGAAGTAGCAGGTGAGGCCGCCGATTGCGCCAAATGTGGATGCGCCAGGACGCGTTGCGCCGGGCCGGCCTTTGTGATCGTCACTATGGCAGACGACGCCCACCCGGTATCCCATGTCAAAGGCGTCATGCAGCAGCCATTCGAACGTGCCCCAGCTCGAATGCACTTCTACCGCGCGTTCGAGGAGTCCATCATGCGCCATCTTGATGTCAGCATAGCGCCCGCCAACATGGGCAATGACCACCGCATCCTCGTCCTTGATGGCGTCAAACAGTTCGCGCGCGGTGTAGAGCGCCGACGTTGAGGTCTGCCTTTCGACGAGAATGTGCGACGAGCGGCGGATCGGACGGCCTTCTCGGCGGAAGAAAATATTGCGGTCGCCGCCCATCCCGGTGTTGCCCGACCATTCATAGCCAGGGACGCAGACAAACCGCCCGGGCTGATCGAACTTGGCAGTCAGTTCGTTCAGCTCACGCCAGAACGCATCAGTGATCTGGAAGTCGTTGCCCTGATGACCGACGATATCGACAAAGGCCTTGTTCCGCGCATAGTGGAAATACTCTTCGGCCGTGCCCATGCCGATCGTTTCGCCGCTTTGGCCGTGCAGGTCGGCCCAGTAGCGGCGCAAGGCCGGCTGCTCTTTGACGACCCGCATCGGATTGGCGCGCGCTAGCCCCTGGCCGTTTTCGTCCGCCACGTTCAGCTCAACATCACCCGGTGCGTCGGCGCTGATGTCATCGATGACGCGGGGCACATCGCCCGGTTTGATGTCGACGACTTCCGGGAGGCCCCGAAGCGATTGCGATGCCTTCAGCCTCAGTTTCGCTTGCGCTTCGCCTGTCGGATTTCCCCACATGTCTTCGGCGACCAGAGCGAGACGGAATGGCTCGCCGACAACCACAAGCGACGGCACAATCACCTTCCAGCTCATCGCCGGTCCCGGCACCAAGTCGAAGCACGGCTGCTCGGGCAGTTCGACGAACTCATAAGCGGCAAAAGCATCGACGCTCGTCTTCAGCGTGACCCTGTTCTCGCAATTGGTCTGCAAACGGTATCCGGGTGAGCCCTGACGGCGATCGCCAATGCGCAATGTGATTATGTCCCCTTTGCGCAGATAGCCGCGCCCGAGGCGGATGAGAATGGTGTTCGCCCATGGCCTGATATTGAGCCGGTCGAACCAGATTTCGAGCTTGGCGCCGTTATTAGCTTCGACCGTAGTGAAGTTTGCCGCCTTTGGATCGGTGAACTGCGGCTTGCTCATATCTGACGTAGTGCGCCACGAGACCTTGAGCATCCCGGTGTCGTCGATGCCGAATGTCCCCGCTGTGTAGGTCAGTGTGAGTTCGGCGTAAGAGCCGGCGACAAAAGGTCCTGCGGGGGTGAGGCTGGCCGAGCCGGTGTGCTCGGGTAGATAGGTCGAATAGGGCATGTGCAACCTGGTTTGCGAAGCCGCAGGCTAGGCGCGAAACGCACCCGCCGATATGATCTTCACGACTGGTTGAAGCAGGAGTCCTTTGTGATGGCAACACGCCGTGCGTTGCTCGCTCTGCTGGTCCTTATCCCCTTCACAGCACACGGACAGGATTGGCCGATTCGGCCGATCCACGTTATCGTGCCGTATCCGCCCAGTGGGTCGACCGACATCGCTGCGCGCTTGATCGGCGAGTCACTCAACCGTTCGCTGGGCCAGCGGACGGTGATTGAGAACAAGTCCGGGGCCGGCGGCGTCATCGGGGTTGAAGCAGCCGCACAGAGCGCTCCCGACGGCTATACAATTCTCATCGCGCCGGACTTTGTGACAAGCGCGCCGCACATCTTCAAGATGAACGTCGATCCGATGAAGACGCTTGTGCCAGTGATCCAAATCTCGCGCCAGCCGGTTGTCCTCGCTGTGCATCCCTCGCTCGGCGTGACAACACTCGCGGATTTCGTCGCGTTGGCCAAACGTGATCCGGGCATCGGTTTTGCGACATCTGGCGTCGGATCGCAGCAGCAGATCGTCGCTGAATGGTTTGCCAAGCTTGTGGGCATCAAGCTGCAGCACGTACCGTACCGGGGCGGTGGGCAGGCCATCAACGATCTGATCGCCGGCCATATAAAGGTTGCTTCGCTCGGTTCCACGCCGCTCATGCCACATTACAAAGCCGGCACAGTTCGCATTCTGGCGCAAAGTACCGAGGCGCGCTCGCCGAGTTTGCCGGATGTGCCCACCTTTCAGGAGGCCGGCGTGAAAGGCCTGGTGCTCGACCAATGGCTAGGCGTTTTTGTTCCCACCGGCACGCCGCCGGCGATTGTCTCCAAGTTGAATACAGAAATTGGCAAAGCACTTGGAGAGAAGAACGTGCGCGATAATCTACTGAAATCGGCCCAGGAGCCGATCGGCGGAACAGTGGTCATGTTCGCCGATCTCGTACGCTCGGATTATCAAAAGTATGCGACGTTAGTGAAACAACTCGGGATCCGCGCCGATCAGTAAAGCGCCAGTTGCCCTCGGTCCTCGGTAAACGCGAATAACTGGCGTGCCCGCGTCACTGTCCAATGCTTTGAGACATGCATGCGCATTGATTCCTCGCCCTGCGCCAACTACGCTGATCGAGCGAGGTCATACCAGAAGAAGCCTTGAACGCAGTGGGGGAGGAATCTTGTGGTACGTCGGCTGCACATGACGTCGTTGCGGGCACGCATTTTGAGCCCGGTGATCGCACTTGCAGTACTCTTTATCCATTGTATCCATTGTGAATTTTCGTGGGCACAGGATTATCCCACGCGGCCGATTACCATCGTGGTTCCATTCGCCGCGGGCGGACCGACTGATATTCTGGCGCGCTTGTTCGGCCAATCCATGAGCCAGACGCTGGGTCAGCCCATTGTCATCGAAGACGTCACCGGTGCTGGCGGCTCGATCGGCGCCGCGCGTGTCGCTCGCGCGACACCCGACGGATACACGTTGGTAATGGGCAATCTTGGTACGCACGCCGCCGCCGTCGGAATGTACAAAAATTTGCCCTACGACCCGCGCAAGGATTTTGAGCCGATCATGCTCGTGGCCTCGACGCCGATGGTACTTGATTTGCGGCCTGGGTTTCCTGCCAAGACACTCAAGGATTTCACCGAGTATGCCAAAACACACTCATTGACCAGCGGCAGCGCGGGTATCGGTTCGATCTCGCATTTGACCTACTTGCTCTATGCCCACCTCACCGGCGCAAAGATTCAGCACGTGCCGTATCGTGGTCTGTCCGAAGCGATGAACGGTCTGCTCGCCGGGCAAGTCGATATGTTGTTCGACCAGGTCGTGACCTCGACGCCGCAGATCAAGGCCGGCAAGGTCATCCCCCTCGCGGTCACCACGACGGAGCGCGCCCCGTCCATTGCGGACGTGCCGACCTCTGTCGAGGCCGGCCTGCCGGATCTGCAGACGACCGCATGGTCCGCCCTGTTCGCGCCGAAAGGTACTCCCAAAGCGATCATCGAGAGGATCAACGCGGCGATGGACAAGGCGATGCACGATCAGGCCGTCATCGAGCGTTGCACACAAATTGGCGCCGATCTGCCGCCAGTCAATCAGCGCACGCCGCAACATCTCGGTCAGCTCGTGAGGGCGGAAGTCGACAAGTGGACACCCCTTCTCAGCGAATCGGCGACAAGCAGGTAGGATGCGGCTTAGTCAGGAAGAGGAGGCCATGCGCGCCGGTGAGCTCGGGCCGGCGGTGCAATGGGCGATTGACCATCAGATCAGAGTGGGCCGCTACCTCGGCGCGAAGGATTTCGTCCCGGTAAACCAAGCCCACATCATGGCCGATACTGAGTCACTCGGGGCGGCGGGCGTCGAATGGCTCGAAAAACTTGCCACGTTACCTGCCACGCAGCGGTACGTGAGGATTCCAACCATCACGGACCCGCGCGGCACCGACTTTGCCGCGGCTGCACGCCTGCGTCAGCAGTTGTGGATGGTTGATCTCGAACGTCGTGCGATTGCAGCATTCGAGGCACTCGGCATCTTGATGACCAACACTTGCATCAACTATCAGACGATTATGCCGCCAGTGCGCGGTGAGCATTGCGCCTATGGCGACTCTGGCGTGGTAATCTATTGCAACAGCGTCTGCGGTGCGCGCTCCAACTTCGAAGGCGGCCCGTCGGCTTTGAGCGCGGGCCTGACCGGCCGCACGCCACGTTACGGCTATCATCTCGACAAGTGCCGCCAGGCGACGCTTGTCGTAGATGTTGCGTGGACCCCGCGCCAGCTTAATGAGTGGGGCGCCCTTGGCGGCATCGTCGGCCGTCTCACCGGTGACTACTGGCAGGTACCAGTGCTCGTCGGTATCGACCGCGTTCCCACCTCCGACGAGATGAAGCACTTCGGCGCCGCGCTAGCGAGCTATGGTTCGGTCGCGCTCTTTCACATTGTCGGCGTCACGCCGGAGGCACAGCGGCTCGAGGATGTGATGCCCGTGGGCCAAAATCTGCGCAGCAATGCCGTCAGCGAATCCGATATCCGCGGGTTCATTGCCAGCTACGCGGTCGACAAGGTCGATCTAGTGGTGTTCTCGGCGCCCCAACTCAGTCTCGTTGAGATGCAGCAACTAGCCAAGTTGCTTGACGGCCGGCGCGTGAGCATTCCGCTGCTCGCGGTCACCAGCCCGCAGGTGAAACCGGATGCGGACCGTATGGGCTTGACGGAACGGATCGAACGTTCCGGTGGTACCGTGCTTAGCGGAATGTGCTTTTACCAAAGCTATGCGCGCGAAATGGCGGAAGCGAATGGTTGGAAGGCGCTTGCCACCAATTCGGCCAAGCTGACCAACATTCTTGGCGGTTATGGCTATAGACCGATGCTGATGTCGATGGAAGCTTGCGTCGACATTGCTTGTACCGGGGGCAAGGTGGCTTCATGACCGAGCGGATTTTTTATGCGAGCGCCGGCATGGGACCCAAAGTGCAGGCGCTGGCGCTCGTCGCCAAGGACGGTTTTTCAGCGCGCTATGATCTCGATCGCGTCCGCGGTGTGTTCTCGCGTCCGCAACACAAGCTGGCCGGGGAAAGCTATGTGGGCCGCGTCCTGGTGCTGGACGCTGCTAAGGGCGGCGTAGCCACCGCCTGGATGCTGCACGAAATGAAGGCACGCGGCGTAGTCCCCGCGGCGCTCGTGCTCAATGTCGTGAATCCGATCTTGGTGCAAGGCGCGGCGCTTGCCGACTTCACTATGATCTCAGGCTTCGACGTCGACATCACGAGCGTTGTTCCGAACGGAGCTATGGTCGCGATTGACCCGAGCGCTGAGCAGCCGTTCATCCGGATCATTTAATTCGCTCTAAAGATTTTGCGGGCGTAACCGCTGCAACGCGGCAACCTGAAAAATCTGTCGGCGCAGGCAGAATTGTCGATTGTCATTGACCAAAATCAAAGGTCGATGGTCAGACCATCAGATATACAGGCTAACGACCGATTTTGCCTCACCGCCCAGTTTAGAGTTGCGGCGGATGAATATGTACTTGGATTCCTTTGCTCTTTCCGGTCGCGTTGCGCTGGTCACAGGCGCCACCGAGGGCGTCGGACAATACATTGCATTTGGGCTGGCTGACGCGGGGGCTGACCTTGTGATCTGCGGCCGCCGTCGCGACGCATTGGCCTCGGTGGCCTCCAAAATTTCTGAGTATGGCCGGCGAGTAGAGACCTGCGCCGGCGATCTGACCGAATTGCGTGAGATTGAACGACTGAAATCCTTTGTTCTCGAACGCCTCGGCCGGCTCGATATTTTGGTGAACAGCGCCGGATACGCGGTCACCAAGCCCGCTTGGGAGGTGAGCGAGGAGGATTGGGACCAGACGCTCGATATCAGTTTCAAGGGGCTGTTTTTCTGCTGTCAGATCCTGGGCTCGATCATGCGTCAGCAGAATTACGGCAAGATCATCAATCTCGGCTCGACTCTCGGTCGCGCTACGGTAGCTGGCCGCGCGGTTTACAGCGGCATCAAGGCGGGTATCGCGCATCTATCAGAAGCGCTTGCTGTCGAATGGGCTGCCGATGGCGTTCGGGTTAACGTACTCGCGCCAGCCGCGGTGATGACGCCGAGCCGCGTCGAAATCCTCAAAGGCAAGTTTCTCGCTGATATGCTCAACCGTATTCCGCTCGGACGCCTTGCCGAAGCGGGGGACCTCGCGCGCGCCGCCATTTATCTCGCCGCACCGGCGTCTGATTTCATCACTGGGCAGACGTTGTACGTCGATGGGGGTCTGATCGCACATGGATGAGACGGATAGACGCATAGTGCCGCAGTTCAAAACCATCCAGAAGCGGACTCTCTCGAGTGAAGTCGTCGAACAGATTTTATCGATGATCCACACCAATCAATTGCAGCCGGGGGATCGGTTGCCATCGGAACGCGAGTTAAGTCGAGCCTTCAATATTGGCCGCAGCTCGGTGCGCGAAGCGATCAAGATTCTTGAAACTACCGGCCTCGTCCGCACGACGACACGCGGCAAGGAAATCTGCCTTCCGCGTTCCGCCAAGATTCCGGCATTCAATCTCGCCGCCGACCTTACCAACATCCGCGAGGTGTTTGAGGCTCGCAAGGCCATTGAGATCGAGCTCTCCGGTCTTGCCGCCGAACGCGCGTCGTCGGAAGAGATCGCGGTCATGCGGCAAGCCCTAATCGCGGAAGGAGCGAGCCAGAGCGTCGTCGCGGCCGCTGACATCGCATTTCATCGTTCGCTGGCCAGGTCAGCACACAATTCCGTGCTGTCGGAAGTCTACAACTCAATCACCGGACTGCTGTTTCAACACTTCAAGTACTACCCGTTGTCTTGGGCGAACCGCAAGGAAGACCCCAAGCAATTCATTCTTCGCGTCAACAAAAATCACCTGGCGATCATTGATGCCATTGAAGCCCGTGACGTTGCGGGCGCGAAGCTCGCCATGCAGATGCACCTAGATCGCGCCGAGGCCGGACTACTCGCGGCGCTCGATGCGCAATACGTCGCTGCAAACGACGCTACGCCCGACGTGCCGCTGTCGGCGCCGCGCAAGCGGCAGCAAGCTTCAGTCGCACAAAGGGAAAGCGATCGTCCCCGACGTCCCAATCGGAATTGAAGGAAACGCCAAAGAAGGAGAGTTTTCGATGCAGCATGGGCCTTATCCAGTCGATTACGAAGATCGCCCCTACAATCCAGATCGCATGCGCAGAGAGCGGGTCGAGAGGGCCCAAGCTTCACTTCGGAAGCATGGTCTCGGCGCTGTGGTGCTGTTCGACTACGATTATCATCGGTACCTCGGCTACTACTCTTTCCATCAATACGCGCGGCGCCGGCTTGGCCACTTCATCATGCTCGTTGAAGGGGAGGGCTTTCCGTATGTCCCCATCGATCATCTGGGCGGTCAGTGGGAGCAACCGCGCATGCCTTGGTTTGAAGGTAAAATGGTGCTGCATACCGCTAAGGCGAACCAACTGATGGCCGGCTTTTCCAAGCACCCCAATCATATGGTTGGGGAAATGGATAAGATGGCAACGGAAATCAAATCGCTATTGCAGAAGCACGGCAAACTCGACATGCCGTGCGGCATCGACATCTCAAACTACAGCTTGATCGAAGCCCTAAAGCGTGCCGGCGTCAAAGTGTGCGACGGAAACATCGCTATGTGTGACGCCATTATGGTGAAAACCGAAGACGAGATTCATTGCCTGCGGCGCGCCGGCGTCATCGTTGATAGCGCGCATTGGGAAGTCGCCAAGGCTTTACGCCCGGGCATGACCGAGTATCAGATCGCCGGCGTGGCCGCGAATGCCTGCTACAAACTCGGCGCCGAAGAGCTGGAAGGGCCGAGTTTCGTTGTCTGCACCGGCGAGCGATCGGGCAACGGCGTCCCTAACATGCCGACGGACCGCGTTGTGAGGCCGGGAGATCTTGTTGTCATCGATATCAATGGCGTCAGCTTCCAAGGCTACCGGTCTTGTTACTACCGCACGTTCTGCGTCGGCGATAAGCCGACCGAATTCCAGAAGGAAGTTTATAAGGCCGCGTATGAGGGCGTCGAAGCGCTGGCGGCCTGCGTCAAGCCAGGCAAGACCACCGAAGACGTGCAGCGCGACTGGCTCAAGCTTGGCGACTTCCCTGGCGGCTGGGGCCGCAAGACGAAATGGCCAGACCGCGGCCGCCATTACTTCGGGACGGTCGGACATTCGATCGGCCTGCGCTCCGGTGATCCCGGGCTGACGATTCCCGGGACCACCGCCGAACTCGGCTACGGATTCCCGGCCGTGGAGATCCAGAAGAACATGACCTTCGCCGTCGAATGCGGCTGCTTCACTTGGCAGGGTAATCGCTGGGCGAGGGACGGCGTGAAGATCGAGAACTGCGGCGTCGTCACCGACGAAGGGTTCGAGTCGTTCTATCGTTTCCCATACAAAGAGCTGATCACCTGCGGACTACCCGGCTTGTACTGAGAGCCCCGGCCCCGCATGCATGCGGTATGCATGCTGGGGCGCGGCTAATCGCACCAAGACTCGATAAGAACTTACGTGGGAGGTAACAAAATGAAACGTACATCGTTGCGCCAAATCGGCTTGCTGTTGTCGGCAATTTTTCTTGCAATTGGAGTAAACCTCGGCACGGCAGGCGCCGAAGAGCTACGTATCGGATTCCTAGCACCGGTCACAGGCCCCTTGGCCCAGCTCGGCAAAGACATGACCGACGGCTTTCAGTTGTACCTTGACGAAACCAAGGGTGATTTTCACGGCGCACAAGTGAAGTTTATCCGTGAAGATACACAAGGGAAGCCGGCGTTGGCGGTTCTGAAGGCCGAAAAACTCATCAACGAAGACAAAGTTCATTTGCTAGTCGGCGGCACTTTGGCGTCAATAGGGTACGCGGTGGCGCCGGTGAGCACTCGCGAAAAGATCATTTATATTCCATCGATTCCCTCCGGAGACGATCTTACCCAGCGCAAGCTAAATGAGTTCCCCTATATGATCCGCACCGGATGGACGAGCTCGCAGCCGAACCATCCACTGGGCGAATGGGCATGCGAACAGGGTTATAAAAAAGTTGTCACAGTCGCCGCCGATTATGCCTTCGGACATGAATCCGTCGGCGGCTTTCAAAAGTCCTTTGAGGATTGCGGCGGCAAGGTGATCCAGAAGATTTGGCCGCCGCTCAACACCAAAGATTTTGGCCCCTACATCCCGACCATCAAGGCCGACGCTGATGCCATCTTCACCGTCATGGTCGGTCCAATGACGCTGCAATTTCCCAAGCAGCTGCGCGATTCGGGATTTAAGAAACCTATCATTGGAAGCGGCGCTAGCTATGACGAGTTCGCGTTGCCGTTCATGGGCGACGAAGTCATCGGCGATGTCTCTGCGCTGCAATACAGCGCAGCACTCGACACGCCGAAGAACGAAGCCTTCGTGAAGCCGTATCGAAGCAAGTTCGGCAAAGTGCCGGGCTACTACGCGGAGACCAACTATACCACCGCTTTGCTGATCGATGAGGTTATGAAAAAGACTGGCGGCAAGTGGCCGGGCTCCGAAGAGTTCTTGAAGATCATGCAAGGCCTCAAGATCGAAGCACCACGCGGTCCGGTCTCGTTCGATGACATGCGCAACCCAATACAGAACATCTACATCAAAAAGATCGAGAAGAAAAAGATGTTCGGCTACGACAAGGACGAACTCTGGAACACGGTAATCAAAACCTATCCGAAGGTCAGCCAGTTCTGGACCTACGGTAAGGATAAGTTCCTCGCGCAGCCGGTCTACGATCGTGACTATCCGCCCTGTAAGTACTGCGAATAGGAAACGCCCAAGTGAGCCGGGGCTTGGCGCAAGCCTCGGCTCACTCGCCGATCCAGAGAAGCGCGTGCCTCGGCTGGAATATTTGCCTTGCCTCAGGGCCCACGGCGACACGTAGCCGTTACGAAGTCATCCTAGGGGGCGGCTTAGAAAGAAAATGGATGCCAATTTTTGGATAATCCAAATTTTTAATGGCGTCTCTTATGGCGCGCTATTGTTCCTCGTGGGCAGCGGTCTGTCGCTGATCTTCGGCGTTATGCGCATCGTCAATTTGGCGCATGGTTCCTACTTTATTTTGGGCGGTTATATCGCGATATCGGTCATAGCGACCACCGGATCGTGGGTCCTGTCCGTTCCCGTCGCTGCACTTGCCGTCGCCATCCTCGGTTTGCTGATGGAGCGCGTTTTTTTGCGGCCGCTCGGATTCGATCCCTTACGACAGGTGCTACTAACGGTGGGCTTCTCATTTATTTTTCAACAGGCAGCCCTGGATATATGGGGCGGCAACAATATGGACATCGCTCCGCCGGCAGTCCTCAAAAACAGCATTCTAGTTGGCGGAGTCTATTTGCCGGCCTATCGGATCTTCATGATCGCCCTGGCGGCGGCGATTGGTCTCGTGCTGTGGCTGTTCCTGGAAAAGACTCGCATTGGCGCGGCAGTGCGTGCGACCGTCGATGACGCGCAAATGGCGCGTGGCATCGGCATCGATACCAATCGCATCTCGATGTTTATCTTCGCGCTGGGCGCTTCCCTGGCCGCCATTGGTGGCGTGATCGGCGGCGCCTTCCTTGGAATTTATCCCGGTTTGGATTTCGAAGTTCTGCCGGTTGCTTTTGCCGTTGTCATCATCGGCGGCATGGGAAGTCTCGGTGGTGCTGCGATTGGCGCTTTGCTCGTCGGTATTGCCGACGATTTCGGTCGAGCACTGTTTCCCGAGCTAGCCTATTTCTCGCTTTATGCGCCGATGGTCGTGATGTTGGCGGTGAAGCCGACCGGTCTGTTCGGAAGAGATTGATGCATCCATGACAAGAGCGATCAACATCTTGACCTTGGTTGTGCTACTCGCCGTTTTTGCCGTCTTGGTACCGTACACCGGTTCGTTCGGAATCCTTCTAAGCACACGAATACTGGTTTTTGCGATCCTGGCGATGAGTCTGGACATTTTACTCGGCTACACGGGTCTCGCCTCGATGGGCCACGCAGCTTACCTCGGCATAGGGGCCTATCTGGCTGCTATTCTTGCAAGCAAATATCACTTCGGCTTGGATTGGACTTTTTGGTTAGTGGTTGTTTTCGGCACACTACTTGGCGCGGCGGCCGCAGCATTTTTTGGTCTATTCGCTATCCGCGCTACTGGCGTTTATTTCATTATGATTACGCTCGCACTCAGTCAGTGCGTATGGGGTCTAGCTTACCGGTGGAATTCATTGACTGGAGGCGACAATGGAATCAATATTCTTCGTCGGCCTTCTGTCGGCATTCAACTTTCAAACAACGTGACGTTCTTTTATCTCGTGCTGGCGTTCTTTGCCGCATCTCTATTGATTTTGTACGTGCTCGTACGCTCACCGTTCGGACGCAGCTTGAAAGGTATCCGTGAGCGCGAGGTGCGCATGGGCATTCTTGGTTACAATGTATGGTTGCACAAATACATCGCCTTCGTGATCGCGGGCGGATTTGGCGGACTGGCAGGGGTTCTGTGGGCACACACTAACGGCATCGTCACGCCCGAAGATGTCAATATCACCACCTCGGTCGACGCGCTCCTAGTCGTGGTGTTGGGCGGAGCCGGTACGCTGGTCGGCAGCCTAATCGGCTCGGCAGTAGTACTTGTGTTGCGGGAATATCTCAGCGCCCTGGTGCCTTGGTGGCAGTATGTGCTGGGTGCCGTCTATGTATTGACAATCTTCTATCTGCCGACCGGTTTGATGGGCATTTCGAAACGAATTCGTCAAATACTCGCTAAGTCGTCAAAGGAATCTGTGGCGCTCTTGCCGTCCGGGCCCCTCGGTTCCACAGGGCGTTGAATAATGGATCGGGACATCCAAGAGAACCCGACGAAGCCGATCCTCGAGCTAAGAGGCTTGTCAAAAAGCTTTGACGGCTTGCATGCGGTGCGAGACGTAACGCTGCGGATCATGCCGGGCGACCGCAAGGCCATCATCGGACCGAACGGTGCCGGCAAGACGACACTATTCAACGTCATCACCGGCATTTATTCGGCGACGTCCGGAAACATTTTTTTGTTCGGACGAGACGTGACCAATTGGCCAAGCCACCGACGCACCACGATGGGTATGGCGCGCACCTTCCAGGTCACCAGCCTGTTCCCAATGTTGTCGGTTCTCGACAATGTATTGCTAGCGATCAATGGGCCGCTTCGTTCAAAATTCGTGATGTGGCGCCTCGATACGTCGTACCGCGAAATATACGACAAGGCCTATCAGATGCTTGAACAAGTGGGTTTTCTCGACCGCAAGGACG
>Ga0207744_1000020_pt1 | contig 27007 bp, 34 predicted proteins | sample LuqExpMetageno56_FD_187814 | JGI IMG/M metagenome (GOLD analysis project Ga0207744, IMG submission 187814) | Tropical forest soil microbial communities from Luquillo Experimental Forest, Puerto Rico - Sample 56 (SPAdes) | ecosystem: Environmental > Terrestrial > Soil > Tropical forest ... | reverse complement strand
AGGTAACGCCCGACCTTTGCTGTCAATGCCGGAAGCCGTGTTGGAGAAACGAACCTCTTTCAACAGAATCGGCCATTAGCGGACATTGGTAGCAAACGTAGGGAAAACACTGCTCGCCCTCGGGGGACCATGCTCAGCCTATGGTCGGTGCTAGGGCTGGCCAGCCGTAATCTGGGAGCACCAACTTGTCGGCGATGTCTCTTCCGAAAGTTAGCCTTGCGAGCCCCGGGATCGTCAGCGTCCTGATCACTTGATTGCGAAAGAATAGGCCCCATTGCGTTTTCGGCGCGAATGCGGGAGCAAACCGCTCAGCGCCTCTCTGTTTACCACCAATGAAACTCCGCAGGACCTCTTCATATTTGCCAAAGCCTTGATCGTGGTCTCCTTTCGCTTTGGCGAGTTCTCCCGCCAGTACGTAAGCGGCGGCGATTGCAAGTGCTGCACCTTGGCCAGCCATCAGAGATACGCAGAAGGCAGCGTCCCCTACAAGCGCAACGCGACCTCGTGACCAACGATCCATCCTAATCTGGCTGACCCGGTCAAAATAAAGCTCATCGGTACGATCGAGTTCGCGAAGAATGCGCGGGCATTCCCATGTGACATCATTGAACCGCTCACGTAGAATTGATTTCTGGGCAGCTAGACCTGTGACTGGCGACAGATGTTCAGTGTCCGCGAACACGAACAAAAACAACGTGCGATCATGGTGCAAGGCAAATCGTGCAAGCATCTGGCCCGGCTGGCTATAAACGACATATACTTCCTCATCACGCGGACGGTAGCCGCGCACCTCGAAACCGACTACTAAATAGCCGAGGTGCTTTTCAAATTTGGCTTGGGGTCCGAAGACGAGGCGACGAACTTTCGAATGCAGACCATCAGCGCCGACTACCAAATCGAATTTCCGTTGGTCCGCCTTTTCGAATTTAACCCGAACACCATCGGCTTCTTCGTGAAGCTCAACAATCTCGTCGCCAAAAATAACTTCCGTCGTGTCTTTGATCTTTTCAAATAAAAGTCGGGAAAGGTCGCTTCGGCCAAGCGTCACAAAGCCTCCGCCCGTCAACTCACTCAACACCCTTGTACCAAAACTGGTTATCCGCTGGCCCTGACTGTCAACAATCCGCATCTCACGCATTTGATAGCCAAGCCGATTGATCTCGCCTGCGAGGTTCATTTGCTCTGCTATCTCATATCCTAGTCCCCAGAAGTCGATGACGTAGCCGCCCTTGCGAACCGCGGGTGAATGCTCAACCACAGTCGGCTCGAAGCCGGCTTTTTTCAACCAAAACGCAAGCGTTGGGCCGGCGATACCTGCGCCTGAAATTAGAATCGATCTAGAATTCATCACGGGAAAATTGGTGGGCGGAGCACTTAACGCAAGGCGGCTAGATTACGATGGGTCGCTATTGAGATTGAATGGGGGATTCACAATGTTTGGCATTCCACGTCGATACAGCCACTTTGTATTTGCTGTAATCCAAGCTGGGTTGACGTGCCTAATCGCGGCTGGAATTGCCAGCTTGCCGTTGGTGACGCTCAGCCAATTCCTCGTTCACTGGCTGTTGTCGTGGATCGTCTCTTGGGTAACGATGCTGCCAGTCGTCGTAGTGGCGGCCCCGATGATTCGATCTGCTTCCTTTCGTTTGACGAGCGGCGAGTAGCGCCCAATATCGGAATTGGCACAAGCAGATGTCCGCTTCTCTAATCGGCCGGTTTGGGTCAAGCGCTTTCAGACGATCCACCAATGCTGTGTTCATGTCGCTCACGGGCGCGCGCTTCTCTTCGGAAACGGCACCCAGGCCCTTCCATCATGGGGTCCGAGAACGAGGCGGAACAATCTTAGGGGCGGCCTTGCCGCTTACGCAGCGGCAGGTCCAAGCGGACATACGATCTCACCTCATCCATCGATCGCAACGATAGTCAGCCGATTCGCAGACTATCGTCACCAGGGTTGGGTTTGCGGTAGGGACAGGCCCCCTTTTCTCTGTTCGCACCCATAAAGACGCTTGTGCCGCTGGGTATTTGCGCGACAATGCGCTCGCCTAATGCCATCTGGGAGGTCTGTTATGGCCGTCGAGGCTCTTGCTCAGCACGAACGTCAGCGCAGCCAATATATCGATTTCTGGAATAGCGTACTGGTGCCGAAGTTCATCCGCTGGAAGCACGTCATCGTCGATGGATTGACCCTACATAGTGAGGCGATTTTTCCCACCCTGCCGGTGAAGCCGGGCGACAAGGTCGTGGATGCGGGTTGCGGGTTCGGCGATACTGCGATCAAGCTCGCTCGACTAGTAGCTCCATCAGGATCGGTATTGGCTGTCGATTGCTGCGACGCTTTCCTCGAGTTTGGACGCAAGGACGCGAAGGCAGCGGGGATTACCACCATTACTTTCTTGGATGAGGACGCGCAGACATATCCGTTCGATCCGGTTCACGATTTCTGCTTCTCGCGGTTTGGCACGCAGTTCTTCGAGAACCCCGTAGCGGGACTGCGCAATATGCGCAAAAGTCTCAAGCCCGGTGGCATCATGACAATGATTGTCTGGCGCGGCATAAAAGATAACCCATGGCTCGGCTCGGCCAAGGAGACCGTGCTAAAGTTCTTGCCCCCACCAGGAGAGAATGCGCAAACTTGCGGGCCTGGACCTTTCTCTATGGCCGACACCGGCGTTGTGACTAAGCAGCTCGAAATCGCCGGCTACAAAGACATCAATTTCGAGCGAGTCGATGCCAAGGTATTCGTTGGCAAAGACCTCGATGACGCTGTGGAATTTCAACTCGCAATCGGGCCGGCTGGTGAGGTTTATCGCGAAGCCGGAAAGTTGGCCGAAGCGCGACACAGCGAAATTGCCGCGGCTCTTAGAGCGCAACTCGCTGAATACCAAGGACCGGATGGCGTAATGATGGATTCGAGCTCGTGGAAAGTAACGGCAAGCAACCCTGGGTAGCTACCAGAACTTTTTCGCCTAGGTTGGTCACGAGATCGATTTTTTCTTTTAAGTGTTCTCGCCCGCTGGAGGCACAGTCGCTGTCTCTGATTTCATGGAACGCCGGCATGTCCCGTCGGGCAGCTCCAGAAGTGCGGCTACACCAGCTCCGTTACCGAGTGATCTTCAGGTGTGCTCGCCACTGTCGGCCTCTGCTCCGGTACGTAATCGACCTGTGCTCAGGCGATGGTTGGTTCACGTTTCAAATAGCCAAAGTTGCACGGCACGTTTCGGCAATTGATATGGACCCGAATTTGCTGGAGGTCGCACGGCGTCTGCTCGCGGAAAGCGGTGTAACTTTAATAAATATCAGTTTGTCGTCACGGCGGGTCCGATTGTTGCCTGTGCACGAGATTTTGAACTGGATGTTACAAATGCCGCAGCGGTTCGGCCCGCATTTTACCTCGCTCGGCCATTACTCAAAGGTGCAAGTGGCTGGCGAGCATTCGGCGAAGCGAGTCGTCAGACAGCGAGTCATCGAATAGAGGGATTGTTGATCTTGAACTGGCGGCCACGTAGCATCCGCTTGAAATTGGACAGTTGCAATGATTGCCGGCTCGACGCGCTGACCCACCGGGGCGGTCGGGTCCCTCTCGCCGAATTTATTACAAGCTGCGAGGCTCACGATGAATCATGAGACTGCCGTTGCAAATGCCAAAGAACTCGCCGATCGCGTGCTAGCCCCGGCGGCACGGCGAAACGACAAGGAAGGCCGATTTTCATCGGAAGCGGTAACGGCCCTTGGTTCGGCCGGGCTTTTGGGGATGATGTTGCCAGCTGAGATGGGGGGAGCTGCTCTTGGATCGCGCACGTTCGCGGCGGTCGTCGCCACGCTTGCCGAAGCGGACGCGTCAGTCGCGATGGTCTATCTCATGCACGTCTGCGCTGCCGCGACGATTGCGGCGGCGCGCAATGGTGTCGTCGTCGCGCCGACCCTGAAAGAGATCGCCGCCGGCCAGCATTTGTCTACGCTTGCCTTTAGTGAAGCCGGATCGCGTAGCCATTTCTGGGCTCCGGTCTCGCGGGCGCGGCGAAATGCGGCCGGAGTCCGCATCACGGCCAAAAAGTCCTTTGTGACGAGCGCCGGCCAAGCGCACAGCTATGTGGTCTCGGCGCTCGCGCCTGAGGGCGCCAGCCCTACCGACTCGACGCTCTACCTCATTCCGCGCGGCGCGCGCGGCCTGTTGGTCACGGGCGCCTGGGACGGTCTTGGTTTGCGGGCCAACGCCTCCGCACCGATGACCCTCGAGGATTGCGAAGTCGCACCGGAGTCACAGCTGACCGACGATGGCGAGGGTTTCCAGGCCATGCTGCAGGTCGTGCTGCCGCTGTTCAATCTTGGGTCGGCGGCCGTCGCGCTCGGAATTTGCCGCGCAGCGGTGGCGGGCACGGCGACGCATCTCAAGAGCGCTCGATTCGAGCATTTGGGTCAGAGCCTCGGCGAAAGCCTGCCGACTTTGCGGGCGCAGATCGCAACGATGCAGATCGATACTGACGGTCTCGCCGCACGTATTGATGATCTGATCGACCATCTTGAGTGTCCACGTGACACGACGATGCTGCGCGTGCTCGAATCTAAAGCGGCGGCTGGAGAGGTTGCCATCGCCGTCACTTCCGGCGCGATGCGGGCCTGCGGCGGCGCAGCGTTCGCGAAGCACATGGCCATCGAACGGCTGTTCCGCGATGCCCATGCAGGCGCGGTGATGGCGCCGACGGGCGATATGTTGCGCGAGTTCGTCGGCAAGGCGATCTTGGGGATGCCGTTGTTCTAGGCGCCAAAGGGATCCGTGCCGGTTCGTTGCCGACCACATGTTCTTTCGTCACGACGTGCATCAGCGAGAAAGGCAGCCATGAATCGAACGATCTGGGTGGGAGCCGTAGCGTACGATCCAAAGGTGGTGACGGTCTGGGAAGGCATGCGACGCTACTTTCATGAAGAAGCGCATCTGCCGGTCGAGGTCGTGCTGTTCCAGAGCTATGAGATACAGGTTGCCGCGCTCCTGGCCGGACCCACGAACCCGACGCCGCGAATCGACATAGCCTGGAATACCAATCTCGCCTATCTGCAGGCCGATTCCTGGAGCAACCATCGCTGCCGACCAATCGCGATGCGCAATACCGATCTCGGCTGGACGACCAAAATCGTTGCGGTCAGCGGCGGGCCAGTTTCTACGCTGTCCGATCTTAAAAATCGCACGTTGTCGCTTGGTAGTCGCGACAGCGGCCATGCTGCGATCTTGCCGGTTCACTTTTTAGAGCGCGAAGGCCTGGTTGAGGGGCGGAACTACCGCACGCTTCGCTTTGACAGTGACGTCGGCAAGCACGGTGACACGGGCGTGAGCGAGGTTGAGGTCGTTCGGGCCGTGCTCGACGGCCGCGCCGACGCCGGCGCGATCGGCAACCCTTTTTGGACAACGGTGCGCGCCGAGCGACTGGTGCCGGAGAACGCACTGACGGAAATCTGGACGTCGCCGCCCTACAATCACTGCATGTTCACGGCCCGGCCTGATCTTGATCCATCACTTGCTTCGCGCTTCGCCCAAGCACTGTCGGCGATGAGTTATGACAACCCAAGCCACCGGGCTGTGCTCGAAGCCGAGGGGCTCCGGCGCTGGGTAGAGCCGCAACTTGACGGCTATGGTTCTTTGCGCGAAGCGGCGGGACATCAGGGCTTATTAAAACGTCCGCCAGCATTGGCCGAGTCCTAAAAACCAGTCAGCGCCGGGCCTTCCTTTGCGTCGCATGTCACGCGCAATTGAAGATCGTCGCCAAGCGGCGCCGATGCTCGCTTTCCCGCTCGAAGGCGCGACGCACAGCAGAAAACGACTCAGCCAGCGGAAAGATGTCGGTGGTGACGAGCAAATCGGCGTCTTCGGCCCCGATCGGATGCCAGTAGACCCCCTCGGCCGTGATGGTGATTTCTGGCACCAAATCGGCCCGCGCAAGCGCCACGCCCTGTGTAGCGGAACCGCGCAGCGCAATGCGGCGGATGACCCGGTCCGCTTCGCTAATCTGGCGAGCATCGAGAAAGCGACGGAACTCCTCGGCCTCGTCGTCACTAGCGACACACGCTGCCAATCGTACGCGAAACCCTTCTGCCTGAGCGCACTCGATGCCCTTTAAAGCGCGGGCCCATGAGCCCCTTCCGCGATGACTGTCGTGCCGCTCCGGTGTCGGGCTGTCGAGGCTGATCTGCAGGGTTAGACGCTCGCGGGGCAATGGGCAGAGGGTTTCCAGCCGCCGCCCCCCAAATAAAATGCCGTTCGTGAGAACCGTCGTTGGCGCGGCGGCTACGCAGGCAGCCAGAATGGCGCCGATGTCCGCGAGCAGAAAAGGCTCGCCGCCAGTCACGAAGATTTCGCCAACGCCGAGTTCCGCTGCCTCGGCGGCAATCCGCCGTACCCGCTCAATGCCAAGCTCTCGTCGCGGCGCTCTCGGTGAGGAGCGCACACAACAATAGTCGCAACGCAAGTTGCAATCGAAATTCGTGTAGAGCCAAAGACGCGAGCCGACGGGGCGATCGTCGCGAGTATTCGCAGGCGCCTCCCCGTAGCGAACTACCCAGCGCGTGCGGCCGGCTTCAACGCTCGTCTCGATCAAGGTATTGCCGGTGAAGCGGCACCAAGTCTCAAGCTCGGCGCCGGTGCTTGGCTCGCCGCTGGTCAGTGCCACGAGATCGCCCGGACGACTAAGGCGGAGCGCAGCAATCAGCTCCGGCAACAAGCCGGAGGCAAAGGTCTTCGCTCCCGCGTCGAGCTCGATGGCCGTTTTCATTCCCATCGGTTCATCGTACTCTTGTCAATTGTCAGAATAACACAATTTGCCTGAGTTTGATCTTAGGCGGGTGTATTAGACTTCGATTTGATTGGTCCGGGCGCCAACACGCCGCGGATGGCGGTTAACCGATCGAAATCGAGAAATCGACCGGAGACAATGCCGAGTGGCCGAGCGCTCAGCCGCGAAACTTGCGTCGGGCCGATGTCCGCTTACCCCGGTGGTCTCAACGAGTCGACGCAACACTTAATCTTGAAAAGACAAGATGGAGTGGGTGATGCGTCAGAGGTATTTTCGAGGCTTCAGTGCGGCAGAGAAGACGGAACTTTGGGATCGCTGGCAGCGGGGCGAGTCACTGAAGGCGATTGGGCGAGCGTTTGGTAAGCCGTCATGGTCCATCTATTTTCAGCTAGCACCGCACGGGGGCATTCGTCCGTCGCCACGGCGTCTCGAGGCTGGAGAATCTACATGATCACACGCATACACCGGACCGTATCTTCGGAGAGCGAGAGTAAGACACGGGCGACGCACGAGGAGCCGGTTGTGACGTCCCTTGGGTTCAGGGCCGCTGCCGCTGCCGACCTATCCGCATCGCTTGCGCGGCTGCTCAGCCCGGTGCTCGACGTGCTGATACGGCTCTGGCTTGCCGAAGGTTTCCTCGTGACCGATGCCCTGCAGCATATGCTGCCGGGCGGTCAAGTCATCATGCAGGATCATCTCTCGCCTTCGGTGTCATTGTTCGCCGGGCTCGCCGCCACGAGCTTTGGCATTTTCGTACAGACGATCTGCCCGGTGTTGTTGGCGGCCGGACTGTTCACGCGCTTTGCCGCTCTAGCGCTGCTGTTGCAGGTGTTTGTCTTGCAAATGCCCGGGCACGCGCAACTCGCGCCCTACTCGGTGGCGTTGCTAGTGTGGATCGTCGTGCTCGGACCGGGACCGCTCTCGCTTGACGGCATGTTCCGCCCTGGCATGGGTACAGCGGCGCTGCCCCTTGTTGGCCTTTTCAGCCGGGGGTTGGCCGGCCTTACCAAACGCATCGGACCGGTCTACGCCTTGCTGCTGCGGCTATGGATCGCCGCAGGCCTTGCAGCCATTGCCCTGGGTGGAGTGAAAGGCCTGAGCAACATGCTCCCGGCCAGCATGGCGACATCGGCGATGCCGTGGCTGCCGCAAATGTCCGGCATGGCTGCAGGTCTCGCGCCGTGGGCACTTTTGACGCTCGCCGCCCTGCTTGCACTCGGCCTGTTCACACGCGCCGTGGCTCTGCTCCTCATCGTCCTGATCCCGACGGGCATGCTGTCTTCGGGCGGCGATATTGGCTGGATCACGCTGCTGAACCTGCCGTTGCTTGGGTTGCCGCTGCTCTATGGAGCCGGGGCGATCTCGCTCGACCATGTAATCGCTGCAGCATTTCGGCGCAGGTTCCCGCCTTTTGAGGCGCTGCCCGCCGCAGCAGTGGCCCGCCTGCCGCACGTGGTGATCGTCGGTGGTGGTTTTGGTGGCGTCGCCGCGGCCCGCGGATTGCGATACGCACCCTGCCGGGTCACCTTGCTCGACCAGCACAACTATCATCTTTTCCAGCCACTGCTCTACCAAGTAGCGACGGCATGGCTGTCGCCGGCAGATATCGCGACACCACTCCGCGAAATGTTCCGTGTCCAGGCCAACGTGCGCGTACTGCTGGGCGGAGTGACCGGGGTGGACCCGGCGCTCCGCCAGATTGCGCTCGCCGAGACGCGTCTTGCATATGACTTCCTGATCATCGGCACGGGTGCGCGGCACAGCTATTTCGGCCACGATGATTGGGCACCCGCAGCGCCTGGCCTCAAGGGGATCGAGGACGCGCTCGACATTCGCCGCCGTCTTTTGCTTGCCTTCGAGGCCGCGGAGAGCAGCCAGAACGAGGCGGAGCGACAGGCATGGCTTACCTTCATTATCGTCGGCGGCGGCCCGACCGGCGTGGAACTAGCCGGTGCAATTGCAGAGTTAGCCCGGCATGGTCTCACGCGCGAGTTTCGCATGTTCGATCCGGCGACTGCGCGCATCGTGCTCGTGCAGGCGACCGACCGCGTGCTTCCGACCTTCCCGCCCTCACTCTCTGCCGCCGCCGAGCACTCGCTCGCAGCCCTCGGCGTGGAAGTGCTGACGAGTCGCGAGGTGAAGGCACTGGATGCGCGCGGGGCTGATGTCGGGGGTAAGTGGATCGCAGCGCGCACAGTCGTGTGGGCGGCTGGGGTTACTGGGTCGCCGGCGGCGGCCTGGCTCGGGGTTGAGACCGATCGTGCCGGTCGCGTACGGGTGGGGCCGGATCTACGGGTGCCCGGCCGGTCCGAAATTTTCGTCATCGGCGACACGGCCACGTGCAATGCGTGGCGTGGCATGCCGGCGCCGGGCCTTGCGCCGGCTGCGAAGCAGGGCGGCGCCTACGCAGCCAGAGCAATCCGGGCCGCTCTCGCCGGTCGTCCCGCGCCGCCGCCGTTTCACTACCGCCATTATGGAAGCCTTGCCACGATTGGACGGCAGGCAGCGGTCGCGGATTTCGGCGGAGTTCGGGTGCGCGGCGCGCCGGCATGGTGGCTCTGGGGCACGGCCCATATTGCCTTTTTGATAAGTGTGCGCAACCGCATCACCGTTCTGGCTAGATGGCTTTGGGCCTACTTGACCTTCCGGCGCGGCAGCCGCCTCATCACCGGTGCAGGACTTTTACGAACGGGGGGACGCTAGCGTCCCAGGCAAGGGCCCGATCACGCTCTTCGTCGTGAAATGTGGGTGCCTAGCTCAGCGGCCAAGCCGCGGATGCAGTTCAGATGATTGGCTCCCCATTGAGGCATGTCCCAATGGAAATGCATCAAGTGCGCTATTTTCTCGCAGTCGCACAACACTTGAACTTTTCGCGTGCAGCAGAAGAACGCAACGTCACGCAGCCTTCGCTGCCACGCGCCATTCAGCAACTCGAAGCTGAGTACCGCTTTTTCATCGCGAGCATAAATTCACGCATCTCACCGATCTTGGCCAGATGATCCGGCCGCACCTGGAGACCATCTATAGCTCCGCTGTGAAGGCGAAGCGCGTATCTCAGGATCTAACTGAATTCAGAAAAGTGCCGCTCAAGTTCGGTACTTCATGATTGAGGCGGCGGAAGCCGACGGTCGGCTAAAACGGGGGTCCATTAAAGATCGACCTGCACGGCAGAGTTTCTATCCCGCCAAATCACCGAGGCGTTCTCGTGGAGATCAGCGCCTACATATTTGGTACGCGACAATGATCGGGCCTATGGGCATATTTTCATCGCTCGGCTCCGGGTGCTGGGCATCCGAAACCGGCCAGTCACTCCAAGATCACCATGGCAAAATGGCTTCGCGGAGCGTTTGATCGGCACCTCGTCGCGAGTGCCTGGATCACATCATTGTTTTTGGTGAGAGCATCTGAGGCAAACCCTTGCCGCTTATGCGGCGTATTACAATCAATCGGCTTTACACAAGGATGCCCCCATAAACCGGGCTGCCCAACGATTTGGTAAGATCGTTGCCACCCCCGTTCTGGCCGGGCTGCATCACCAATATGTCAGGATGTGATTTTCGGAAGGGACAGGGATACCAAACCTGTGGGGAGCGAGTTTTTCCTAATGGCTCGGTTGCGTGCCGCTGTAGCGCTTGAGTCCGCTGGATCGTTGGTCGGGTAGAGTTCGCTCAAGGGCCTGGAAACGCCGTCGGGACAGACCATACGCACGTGGAAGCGCTTGAGACGGCGTGGATGCGGTACGCCGCAACTATGCGCGATAACCTCCACTTCATGCCGGAGGTTGAGGCAATAATTCGCCACCTTCACCGCTTTGTCGGCGGGATCTAGGCCCTTCTGCAGTCGCTTGTCGTGTGTGGTGATGCCAGTTGGACAGGTGTTCTTGTTGCACTTGAGCGATTGGATGCAACCCAACGCAAACATGAATCCCCGGGCAGAGCTCACGAATGTGGCGCCCGCACACAACGCCCACGCGACATCGGCAGGGGTCACCAGCTTGCCGGAGGCGATGATGGGGATGCGCTCCTCAAGGCCATGCGACTTCATGATGTCCCGCACCAGCGGAAGGGATTCACGGATGGATAGACCCACATTGTCCATGAGCGCCATCGGAGCGGCTCCTGTACCCCCATCGCCAGAGTCGAGAGAAAGAAAGTCCGGTCCTCCGCCGCCCGCCTGGATTTTTGCCATCAGATCATTGAGCCAGCCGTAAGCGCCCAGCACCGCCTTCACGCCCACGGGCTTGCGCGTGACCGTCTTTACCCTCTCGATGAAAGCGAGCAACTCGTCGTTGCTGTTGATTTCTGGGTGGCGATTGGGGCTGAGGGAATCTTTCTTGGCAGGAATGCCTCTGATGGCTGCGATTTCCGCTGTGACCTTTACGGCCGGCAGTATACCGCCCTTACCCGGCTTGGCGCCCTGCGAGAGCTTGACCTCGAACATCCTCACCTGCGGGAGCGCCGCGATCTGCCTTAGCTTGTCTTCGTCCAATGTGCCGTTAGCGTGCCGAACTCCGTATTTGGCAGTTCCGATCTGGAAAACGATGTCAGCGCCACCCTCGAGGTGATATGGGGAGAGGCCGCCTTCACCCGTGTTCATCCAGCATCCCGCAATCCGGGCGCCTCTCGAGAGTGCGAGCACGGCAGGGGCGGACAAAGCGCCGAAGCTCATGCCCGAAATATTGAAGAACGATTTCGCTATATAGGGGTTTGGCGAATCCGGGCCAACGACGAAGGGCGGCGTGGGTTCGATGTCCTCGTCTAAGGTCGGGTACGGACAGTTAACAAAAATCGGCGTGCCGGGCTCCTTGATGTATTTTGTCGAGCCGAAGGCAACGGTTGAATCGCCGTTTTTTGAAGCGTGCTCCACCCACCGTCTCTCCGCCCGGTTGAATGGCAACTCCTCCCGATCCATCGCAAAGAAATACTGCCTGAAAAACTCTCCAAGGTTAGAGAGAATGTGGCGCAAGTGGCCGATGATCGGATAATTACGTAAGATTGCGTCCCGGGTCTGCAGGCGGTCCAACGCGTAGACCACGATCAGGAACAGGACAACGCAGCCCAGTGCGAACACGAACAGCGTCGAAAGAAGCTCCAGGGTCATCATCACGGAGATCATGCGCGTGAGGCCTTCTTGTTAGGGTCAGGTCCGCGCCCGACATCGTGTCCGGGCCGTTGTACGGTTTTAACCGGCCCGGAGCCGACTCAACACTACAGCGGGCGGCTTACCGGCGTGTCGCACGATCCGAGCGGGCTTGCGGAACCATCGCATAACCGTACCGGTCGCTCTGCCGTACCCCAATTTTGTCTTTTTGCGGAGCAATCGGTTGATAGGCAAACAGCAAGACGTTGCCGGTCCCATAGGGGCTCGCACTGAACGACTGGGCAACCCCGGCGATACGACGGGCTACCGTCGCGAATGCGGCGACGGAAATGATGGCGGCTTTTGATTTCCTCATCATGGTTTTTCTCCGAAGCAAATAGGGGGCCGTAATGTTCTCGTCGCCCAGGAGTTTGGGTTTGGTGCCGGCAATCTTCAATACGTTTTTGGACGATGAATTCGATAGCATTTTGCTATCGGCGTCCATGTTGTCAGTGTGTGTCGCGAAGCAATGACCGCGGAAACCGCCGAGAACAAATTGAATGTGTTTTGCGCGCTTCTCGAATTTTCGTTCAGTCACATCGACCAGGCGCGCCTTGGCGCGACATGGTGAATCGCTCTCATGCCGACATGCCACACTAGCGTAGCGCGATGAGTCATTTATGACGTGCTCGATCGCGCACTCGGCCGTAAGCAGGCCGTGCCAAGCAGGCGTCAAGCCACCGTTTCATCTCCGCATGACCTGACAAATTCAGTCGGCCCATCTTTCCCGAGGCTAGAATGCCCGCCACGTTGAGATCGGCGACGGTAAAGCTATTGCCCACCAAATAATCGCGCCCCGCTATGGCGTCATTGAGCACGCCTAGTGGCTTTTTTAGCGACAATTCGTCGCGTTCGGCATATGAAGGATCGCGTGCAAATTCGGGTAGCACTGCACGATGTTGCAACAAATCGAGGAGTAACGCTTCCATCTCCAACATGGCCCAGAAGCTCCACTGAGCAGCCAGACCCAAAACTTCAGGACCGGCACAGTGCGTTGGTCCTTCGTATTTTTGCTCGCGAGGTAGAGGTTAATCGCCATACACGCCCTATGATGCCGACATGCAACTTGACCAAGGAGGTGATCGAATAGCTATCATTTTGCTGCAACGCACTTTGTCTGCTTTTGGCCGCTGTCGTCGTGGGATTGATTGCATTTGGCCACTATGGGAGCGATCGCTGATTTGAACTGTTCTCTGAGCAAAAACGACCGACCGTAATCTCACCACGACATGATTCAAGTATGAAGGTTTGGGAGCCAATACATGGGCACGATTGACGTTTGGGCACAGATTACGACAGAGCGCATGGCCAAACGGCCATGGCTGGAAACGTTGCTGCGCTGGACTGGCCGGGCGGGGGAGTACCTGCTGCCAAGCGTAGAAAGTACGCTGGGTGCAATGGATGAAGCCGGCGTTGATATCGCATTGCTGTCAGCCTGGTATGGCCCTGAGGGCGATCTGATCAGCAATGAAGAAGTATCTTGTCAAATCGAGGTCGCGCCGACGCGCTTTCGGGGCCTAGCAAGTGTCGATCTTTTTCATCCGATGGCAGCGGTTCGCGAAATTCGGCGTTGGGTAGACGGCAAGACTTTTGTTGGCGTGCGTATCGTACCCTGGCTTTGGGATTTACCGCCGAACGACCGGCGCTATTACCCGATCTACGCCGCTTGCGCCGAGGCCGGCGTGCCATTCTGCACGCAGATCGGCCACACCGGACCGCTAAAACGCTCGGAGACGGGGCGGCTCATTCCCTATCTCGAAGATGTGTTGCTCGACTTTCCCGAGCTCGTCGTCGTCGGAGGTCATGTTGGGTTTCCATGGCTCGACGAACTCGTGACGCTTAGCGTGAAATTCCCCAATTTCCACGTTGACACCTCCGCCTATGTCCTGCACCGCTTGCCACCCGCGTTTGTTGGCTGGATGAAGGGCATCGGCAAGACTCGGGTCATGTTCGGCACCAACTGGCCGATGCTCTCCCCCGCAAAATGCCTCGAAGGATTAAGCGGTCTCGGACTTTCCGAGCAGCAAACGGAAATGTTCCTTTCCGGCAACGCTCGCCGAGTCTTTAGGCTTTGAGAGGCGAAATATCGCGTATTTGATATGATGAAATTTGCCGCTCGGTTGCTCTTGGCCGATACTGTTGCAAAAAGATTTTTGGCCTCTGACCGAAGAACATTTTTCACTTTAGGGCGCGAATGGGGAATTTTGATTTAAAAAAATGAATCCCTTCGGATTCTATTATTGCTCATTTTGCCAACCACGCGATCTCCGCGGCGACTTTTGCAACACTATCGGCCAAAATCGGACTCATGCGCCGCAGCAAGAGAGCAATATACGAAGCTGCGCTCTCAAAGGTCGCACACATCGACACCGAAGGATTTTAAAAATCCGGCGTCACTCTGCTGCCGGCCGTGGCCTCCCCTTGGCGCTGCGCCTCGCCGGCGGCGGCAAAGCCGCTGGCGAAGCTCTCAATATCGGCGACGGTGATGCCTTTGACGGCGTTGCCCTGGCGGCGGTTGTATTCCTCTGTTTCAAGCTCGGTCAAAAACGTGTCGTTGAGGCGGTTGATCATGTTGAACATCGCCGACGCCAGAGTAATTTCAACAATCTCAGCGTCGCTGAACAGGCGCTTCATATTGTCCCACAACGACTTGTCCCTTTTCGCGGAATTGAGTGTCACTGCTTCGGCCCAGGCGATAGTCGCCTTCTCGCGTTCGTTGAATAACGGACTCTCGCGCCAACCATCGCCCTTCATTGCCTCAAGCTGCGCCTCGCTGACGCCGAGTGCCTGTCCGTAGATTGAGGTGTGTGTCGCGCAATATTTGCACTCGTTAGTCATCGAGGTCTTGATGGTGGCGAGATTGCGCAGCCGCACATCCGACATCGCACCGACACTAGGCTGGCGTACCGCCGCGACGAAACCAATGAACCACCGCGCGAGATAAGGGGTGTGCGCCGACAGAATGCGTAACAGGTTGGATGAGCGGCCGAGCAGTTTGGTAGAGCCAGCGAGCGTGTGCTTAACGACGCCAGTGGCGGCTGCGTCTGAAATTCCAGGTAAACGTTGTGTCATGGTCGCGTTCCTACCTGAAGTATGCCATTGCCTACCGTATCAGTCTCGCCAGAAATTCAGTGGCCCTGCGGCGGAAGCGCCAGCAAGAAATGTGATGTCTTCCCGCCGCCGCATGGGCTTTCCCCGCCGAGGGCTCACGCCGAGTACGTGAAAGAATATCACATTTTAGAGCGGGAATTGCGTCGTCCGTGAGCGTGGGCGCATGTCAGGTTTTAACCCGAATGTGTTGCAAAACTCGCCAAGGTGTATGCGACAAGCAACGATTGAATCGCGGCGGGCATACTTTTGAATCAACATTGACGTTTTTGAATCTGGTGTTGAATCAATCTTGCGACAGCCCCGTGATGGTGGTGAACCCGCTGTTACAATGACATCTGAACGCACCGGTCATTGGACGAAGTGTCGCCGCCCGTAGTTTGTCATTTTCGGCTTCCAAGGTTTCGATGCGGCTCCGTAACTTTGCCAAGACCTCGGCGACTTCGCCGGCGTCGAGCTTCTGAGGGATATGGCGCTGGCAGTTCACGTCCCAAGCCTTAACCTCGAACAGAACCGCCTGCTCAGCATGGGCCCGATAGCCTGCAGGCATAAGCCTCGAAATCAGTTCGGGTTCGGCCTCGACAATCCGCGCGCATCCCCACATTTTGACGCGTCGACGATGCGCATAATCCATCAAGAATAAAAAAGCTTGATCGTTCTCAGCCAGATTCCCAAGCGTAATATATTGACGATTGCCGGCGTAATCGGCGAACGCCAGCGTTGTGTCGTCGAGCGAGCAGATGAAGCCTTTCGGACCGCCCCGATGCTGGACGTAAGGCTGTCCCGCTGCATTGGCCGTAGCCAGATACGCCGTATCTACCTGGGTGAGGAAGGCGATGAGATCGGGCGTGATCTTCGTCTTGAAGCCGCCGCGCGCCTCCATCTTGGCATAAGCCTTACGTGAGCCTCGACGCGCCTGCATAGCCTTGACGCTGGTTGTGAATGCAATATCGCTCGACGGCTTTGCCTCCATCACAATCTCCTCCTCGGCACCCATTCAGCTTAGCGCGCGATGGATTAGAAGCGTGTCCGTGTACATGTCGAACCGGGCGAGCTTGCCATCGCGGATCTGCCAGCGGTGCGCAAACGGAGCATGCACGGGCTTATTGGTCGCCTTGGCGATCCCAGAATAGACGCCGAAGGCGACGACGCGGTCGCGATCGACGAGAAACTCGTGGGGAGTTGCGGCGAAGCCTCCCCAGTCCCTTGCAAGCGGGATTAGGAGCTTCTCGACTACCTCCTGCGGATGGCGCCAGGTGCCGCCGAAGTACGGAAAGCCCTCTGCCTCGGTCCAAGCGAGGTCCGGATGGAGGATGGTAAGGATCCCAGACACGTCGCCATTGGCGACGGCGTCATAGAATGCTCGAACGGGCGTGAGTGAGGACATTGCTAATCTCCTCGAAGTGCGACTGCAGTGACCCTGCCGGCACTGCCGCTGGTTGTTATCACGCCAATTGTTTGACTGACTTTGTGGCCAAGGGGCTGAGGCCGAGCGTTTCAATGACCTGTTGCTGGATCGGGGCCACGGCCTCGTTGACTGCGTCCGCCCCGAAAGCTTGACCGATGACTGCCCGCACCGGGCGGGTCCCTTTGGGCGTAGCGATCAACTTGGCAATGGCGACCGCGACATCATGAGGGTCTGGCGCGTTGGCGGAGGCAAACATGCTCCTGAAGGCCTCGACCATCTTGCCTGGGATCTGGGCGATATCGCCGTAGTCGGCCACACGCGCAATGTCCGCTGGCTGCTGCATGGCGGCGTACATATTGGTCGGATAGGCGCTTGGCTGAACGAGCACGACATCTACGCCGAACTGCGAGACCTCGTAGCGTAGACTATCGGTGAGTGCCTCGACGGCGAACTTGCTGGCGCCGTAGATGCCGAAGAACGGAAAAGTCACGCGACCGAGGATCGAGCCGATATTGATAATCAGCCCATCACCACACGCCCGCATTGTCGGCAGTACGGCGCGGTTGGCACGAAGCAATCCCACTATGTTGGTGTTGAATACCACCTTGGCCTGATCAGCCGTGAACGCTTCAGTAATTCCGGCTGATGCGATCCCCGCGTTGTTGATCAGCACATCGATGCGGCCAGCGTCGGCCAGCACTTCCTTGACGGCACGGTCGACCGAGGTATCGCTGCTGATATCGAGTTCGACAACGGCAATGCCCTGCTGGCGCAGCTCCTGTGCGTGGTGGCGGTTCTTCGCGTCTGGATCACGCATGGATGCGAAAACCAAGTGGCCGGCGCGAGCCAATGCTTCAGCAGTGGCGCGGCCAAAGCCGCTACCGGCGCCGGTTATCAGTATTGTCTTGGAGATCAGTATTGTCTCGGACATGTCAGGGCACTTTCCCGATTGAGGAGTTAGAGATCACGCTCACTGGACTTGTTTCGGAAGTTTGCGAGCGAGGAAGTCGCGGATGATGACCGCTATTTCTGGTCCTTGGCTTTCGAGCGCGAAATGACCTGCTTCGAGCAAATGGACCTCGGCGTCCGGATTGTCCTGCCTGAACGCCTTGGCGCCGGCGGGCAGGAAAAACGGATCGTTCTTGCCCCACACAGCCAGCAGCGGCGGCCGCTGTGTCCGGAGATATTCCTGGAATTTGGGATAGAGCGCGACATTGCTCTGGTAGTCGCCGAACAGATCCAGCTGGATCTCGTCATTGCCGGGGCGGGCGAGGAGCGCGGAGTCCAAAGTCCAGGCATCCGGCGACAGGCGCTCCACATTGCTCACGCCATGGCTGTATTGCCACTGCGTCGCTTCTGGTTTGAGAAAAGCCCGCAGCGCGGCGCGATTTTCCGCCGAGGGATCCTTCCAGTAGGTCTGGATCGGATTCCAGCCCTCGCTCAAGCCTTCGAGATAGGCATTGCCGTTCTGCGAGATCACGGCAGTGATCCGCTCCGGATGACGAACGGCGAGGCGGAAACCGACCGGTGCGCCGTAATCGAACACATAGATGGCGTAACGATTGAGTTTGAGCACCTCGGTGAAGCGATCGATCACGTCGGTCAGATGTTCAAAGCTGTATTTGAAGCTCTTGCGGTCCGGCGCATCGGTAAAGCCGAAGCCGGGCAGATCCGGCGCCACCACATGATAGCGATCGGCCAAGGCGGGGATCAGATCGCGAAACATATGCGATGAAGTCGGAAAGCCGTGCAGCAGCAGCAGGGCCGGATGCTTCGGGTCGCCGGTGGTCCGGTAAAATACATTCAGTCCGTCGACCGTGGCGGTGCGGTAGGTCAGGGTCATGACAGTCTCCTTTCTGGGTTTGGAAGTCGGAACCATTGAGGGTGGATTTCAAACAAGACGAAGGCGTTGCGATTGGCTTCTGGCGAACCGAACCGTTCAGTTCCCCGCGCTCTTTGCCGTACTGCCGAGCGATGCCGACCTGACGCGCTCGCGGATCTTCGCCACGCCCGCTTCGGCGCAGGCCTCATCCTTGTCGCCGCCCGGCGCTCCGCCGACACCTAAAGCAGCGACGATCTCGTCCCCGCGCTTGACGGCGACGCCGCCGGCGAGCGGCAAAATGTCAGGCAGCGAAACCAGCGCCGGGCCGGCAGGGCTCTTGGCGACGAGCTCGACGAAGCGGCTGGTGGCGTCGAACTTGAAGATCGGACCCATCGTGACGACGGTGTAGGCCTTCCGGAAGCTCGAGGCCTTGGTGTGGATCGTGCTGTGATCGCCTTTGGCCAACAGCTTCACGACGCCGGAGCTGTCCACGACTGTAGCGGTCACGTTGTAGCCGCTCGCCTCACAGGTCCGGACCGCCTCGGCCGCAGCTTCCATGGCGAGATTCAGTGGAAGCGAATAGCCGCTTCGCGCCACCTGGGCATCGGCCGGCGCGTTCGCTGTAGTCGCGCTCACAATGGCGGCCAGAGTAATCATCGCGGGAAAAGTTTTTGTCATGACGTGAATCTCCTGAACAGCGCCGTAACCGTTGATATTAATTTAATACGGTTAGTTCGTAACTTGTCAATCGCAAAAATAGAGGTTACGTAATTGTGAACGGTTTGGAACTATGAGCGCTGGAGGTCGTCAATGCCGGGTTCGCGTCCCGCGCCATTTTTTATCGGCGATAATCTCGCGCTCGATTTTCTCAACAGCGTCGCTGCGCCCACTGGCCGCGAGATCGAGTGGCTGGCGGACGGCGGCGACTTTCTCTCTTGGCTGGAACAGGCCCATGCGGTGCCGCCCGATATTGCCGCGCATTTTCGCAAACATGCCGGCCCCCGGACGCTCGATGTCGTCGGTGCCCAGGCGCGGGAGCTGCGTGAATGGTTCCGCGCCTTCGTCATCGAACATGCGGGGAAGCCCTTGCAAGCGCGCGATCTGCGCGAATTAACGCCGCTCAATGCGCTTTTGGCGCGCGACCAGGCCTTTCGTCAGATCGAAATTGCCGGCGCCGGCAAGGCAGAGACTGGCGAGCAGCCCCGGGCACTGTGCTGGCAAGCCAAGCGCCATTGGGACACTCCTAAGGCACTTCTGTTGCCGATCGCCGAAGCGATGGGCGATCTCGTCTGCGAAAAGGATTTCACGCTGGTGCGCAAATGCGAGGGGCCGACCTGTACATTATGGTTCCTGGATGTGAGTAAGGCTCACGCGCGGCGCTGGTGCAGCATGGCGGTGTGCGGCAACCGGGCGAAAGCGGCGGCGCATCGCGCCCGGGCCCGTTCGAGTGCCGTGGAGCACTGAGATAACGCCTCGCGGAATCGACCTTGCGACTTCGCAAAATCACCACAACCGCTAAGTTGGGCGATCCTCGAGAATCCATCTACAACCTGATCGGCGCCAACCCCGGCGAATTCGCCGGCTGAATTAGTTGGCCGTTAGTTGTGATTGGAACGCTTAGAAGCAAGCCTTTGAACTATTGAGTGATTTATACGAGTACGCGACTAATACTAGGTTAAAATTTGCGCCCCGGAACCGTTGGCGTAGCCGCAAACAATTGGAAGAACATCTAAAGACTGTTCATATCGGGGCCTTCTGGGTAAACCGACTTTCTGACCGAGGATGCGGACATCCGCTTTTGCACCGAGATCTGAGATGGTGTGCCTCACAGATCGATGGAAGATTGAGTACGAAATGATCGATCGAATGTACCGCCGCGAGCGTTCGAACACTGCTCGTTGCGGTCTCCCTTCAAAATCGCTCCGTGCCTCTCATTTTTCGAGGACATGAACTTTGTCGGCCTCGCGGTTAAAGAGCTGAATCATTCGTTCCCGCCAAGCGAACACCGGATCGTCGGGCGTCAGTAGAGGAAAGTGGCTGACGCTGCGCGCCCACTGAAACGGCCCGAATACGACATAGTCGGTCCAAGCCGGAGCCTCGCCGCTCAGATGAGGCGAGCGCGCGAGCGAGGCGCGGAGGGGCTGTAACGAGTTTCGAAACTCCTCCACGCGTTTGTCGCGACCATCCGTCACAGCCTCAAGCGTCATCCCGAAACGCTGCTCTCGCGTTTTCCTGAAGTATTCTTTGTCCTTCCCGTGGATGACATTGAAGATGTCGGACAAGATGAGACGGATGACGCCAGCGCTCACGACCGACACCGTCCAGTTGGTGACGAAGTAGGCGGGCGCTCGCCCGCCCGGCCCGCCGAATAGCGATGGCTTGTGGGGATACGCGTCTTCGAGATATTCGGCGATCGCCCACTTTTCGAACACTGTGTGCTCGCCATCGACCAGGACGGGCACCGAACCTTGACCCGAAAATGCGATCGCGTCCTTTTCTGTGAAGCGCCACGGCACGGTCTCGAATTGCAGCCCCTTATGCAGGAGGGCCATCCGCACCGGCCAACAGTTCGGGCTGAAGCGACAATCGTCGCGCGCGCCCGCCAGGTCGTATAAGCGAATCATGCGTCAGCTCGGGCCGGCTTCCCGGCGGATGTCTGCCCAAACAGGATCTTGCGCGACGCCTCGTCGCTGACCGTCGGCAGCGTGTTGATCGCCTTGCCCTTTTTATAGGCGCGGATCGTCGCAGGGCGGGCGGCAATAGCTTCGAACCAGCGCTTGAGGTTCGGGAAATCGGTTACCTTCTGGCCTTGCCGCTCGTGCGGCACGATCCAGGGATAGCAGGCCATGTCGGCGATCGAATAGTCGCCGGCCAGAAATTGACGATCGGCCAGACGTCTGTTCATCACGCCATACAGCCGGCTCGTCTCTTTGACGTAGCGATCGATCGCGTAAGGGATCTTCTCTGGCGCGTATTGAGAGAAGTGATGGTTTTGCCCAGCCATGGCTCCGAGACCACCCACCTGCCAGAATAGCCACTGCAGCACCTCGACGCGGCCGTTCAGGTCAGACGGGATGAAACGGCCGAACTTCTCGGCCAGGTAGAGGAGAATGGCGCCAGACTCGAATACCGAGATCGGTCCTTTCCCCGATTTCGGTGTGTGGTCGATGAAGGCGGGAATGCGGTTATTGGGCGAGATTTTGAGGAAGTCGGGATTGAACTGCTCGCCCTTGCTGATATTGACAGGCTTAATCGTATACGGGATTCTCGCCTCCTCGGCGAACAGCAGGACCTTGTAGCCGTTCGGAGTGGTCCAAATGAAAAGCTCATGTGTCTTGTCGCTCATCGTTATCTCCTGCCGGGACCAGGTCTGAGACGTCCCATCGGAAATTACTCGTAGATAATTCGATCTCCGTTCTTATTACCCTGGCAGGCAACGCGCAGCGATAGCATCGTTAATGTGGGCGACGTCGGCATCGAGGCGGCCAAGATCACGTTCGCGTTCTGCACCGCTTTTGCATAGTGCGGTCACCGCACGCGCCTTTACCATTTCGAGAAAATAGAACCGCGTGGCAGTACACATTTCTAACTTGTCCACGCCGCTGAGGCTTTTGATCCGCGCGTACATTGCCGCAACGCTGGCGCTCGCGTCCGCAAGATTGCGATCGCAACCCGGCAGGTGTGGCGCTTCCGGACGTGCAGGCGACGCCGCCAGAACCGCCATTGTGAAGGTGGCAGGTACGAGCAGCCCGACAAATGCAACGAATGCAACCACAAAGCGCTTGAGCACGGGGTTCTTCCGCTTTTGTTGTAGATTTGGTGCATCAGCTACGAACGCATCACGGCAATGCTTTGAGCAATAGAGGCGCTTGCTGAACCAGCCGCGCTGATAAGCGACAAGACCAATGCCGCGATTGCAGTCTGGGCTTGAGCATTTCATGACGCTTTCCTTCCATGATTTTTGACGACGGGGGCCGCCTCATGTGCCCATCCTGCGAAGCACTGCGTATCGCAATAGATCAACCGCGTCTGTGAATCACGAACGTAGCCTTTCTCAATAAGGCCACCGCACAGTGCGCAGTGTTGGCCCGTGCGCGGGACGCGGTTATTAACGAGAACGAACCGAATTGCCTGTGGAAATCTGTCGGTGGCGAAAGTCAGATCGGTACTCATGTTCCACATCCATCGGTTCGGAAGTGAGCAAGGGCAGGCTCCGTGCACGTTCTAAGTGACTGACACTCGGTTACCGATGGTTCTAATATCGAAGAGTTCTATGTTATTGAAATATTTGATTTGTATTGAGTCGATAGCGGTCGGCTATCTTGTCAATCTTAATACTCTAGTGCCACGAAACGCTTTGCTCCTCGACGAGGCCAATTCTGGCGTGCAATGTCAGCGACATCCTAAAAGCTGACTAGATCCGCACCTTCGAGGTATTGCATAGGCGAGAGCTATCGAAACCATAACGACTCCACATTTCACTAATGCCTCCATTGTCGCTACCACCAATCTCAGCTATTTCGCGCCATAGCTCCGCGGTGTACCTGAAGTCCTCGAAGAAAAGAGGAGCGAAACTATGAAGAGGAGCGGAGGGTGGTGGCTGAGGCGAAGCTGAAAAGTGCAGAGGCGCTGCCAGATGTCTGGAAGGACGGCGTCGAAAGCGCCGAGTTCAAGGCTCTGATCGACGCCAAACAGCGCGCGATCGTGCCCATGATAATCATCTACATCGGCGGTTATATGGGCCTTTCGATACTGGCGGGGTTCGGCCGCGGCTTACTCGGAATAAAGGTACTGGGCGCTGTCAATCTTGGCTTCATGCTGATCGCCGGGAACTATCTGATGTCGTGGCTGCTCGGCATCGTTTATGCGCGCGTATCGGCCAACCGGCACGATCCTCTCGTCAAGCTCGTCGTCGATCGAGCGGCCGCGCGTCGGAGGCCGCAATGAATGCGATCACTGTCGCGATGTTCGTCGTCATCCTTATTGTTAGCCTCGGCATCACTGCCTGGGCGGCGCGACGCACACAGACTACGTCCGACTTTTATGCCGCTGGAAAAGGTCTCACTGCGGCGCAGAATGGTTTTGCGCTCGCGGGCGATTGGTGCTCTGCCGCGGCATTTCTGGGATTCACAGGCCTCACCGCGCTCTACGGCATGGATGGCGCGCTCTATGCTGTCGGACCGCTGGTCGCGTTCTGCACCGTACTGCTCCTGATCGCCGAGCCGCTCCGCAACACCGGCACGTATACGATCGGCGACGTTATCATGTACCGGATGCGTCAGCCGCCGGCGCTCGCCGCCGCGATTGTCAGCACCGTCGTCATCAATCTGGCGTACCTGATCCCGCAGATGGCCGGCGCCGGCGTTTTGATCAAACTGTTGCTCGGAATCCCGTACAATGTGTCGGTGATGCTGGTCGGCTGCGGGATGATCATCTACGTCGCTGCCGGCGGTATGCTGGCAACGAGCTGGGTGCAAATCATCAAGGCCGTGCTCATGCTTGGCGCCGGCGCCGTCATACTTTTTCTCGCCCTGGCAGGGGTGGGTTTCGACCCGCTCGCCCTTTTTGCCTCAGCGCAGGAAAAGGCCGGGCCAGACTTCCTGTTGCCGGGCAATCTCTTGAAGAATCCATTCGACGAGGTCTCGCTGGGGCTCGGTTATATGCTCGGCCTCGCCGGACTGCCGCATGTCATGACGCGTTTCTACACCGTGCCCGACGCGACAACGGCGCGGCGCTCGGTGATCTGGGTCATGTTTCTTGCCGGCGCCTTCTTTGCCTGCACGACGATCTTCGGATTGGCGGCCGTTCATTACCTCGGCCCGCAGGCGCTGCGTGTCGGCAATCCGGGCGGTAACCTGACGCTGCCGCTGTTGGCGCAGCATCTTGGCGGCGGCAAAAACGCGATTGGCGGACAGCTCATGCTCGGTTTCGTGTCAGCGGTTGCGGTCGCCACGATTCTCGCCGTGGTCGCCGGCTTGACGCTCGCAACCTCGGCTGCGGTAGCGAACGATTTCTATGTCAGCCTCTTAAAAAAAGGCAAAGTCGAGGAGCGGCGGCAAGTCGTCGTGGCGCGCGTCACCGCAGTGCTGGTCGGTATTGTCGCGACGCTGCTCGGCATATTGGCCGAGGGCGTCAATGTGGCGGTGCTGGTCATCCTCGCCATCTGCATCGCCGCCAGCACCAATTTCCCCATGTTGGTGCTGTCGTTATTCTGGCGCCGCTTCAATACCGGCGGCGTCATCGGCGGAATGACGCTCGGCCTGGTCTCGTCGGTGGGGCTGGCGCTTATCGGCCCGGCCTATCTCGGCGCCAACGCTCTCTGGCCGCTGGTCAATCCGACGGTGATCGCTCTGCCGCTCGGGGTCCTCGGTGCCGTGGTTGGCAGCCTGTTGGCTGGACGCGACGTCGAACACGAAAAGCGTTTTGGCGAAGTGATGTTCCGGATCCAGACCGGCGTCAGATCGAGTCAGTCCTGAACGCACACTGCGACGTCAAGCAGCGCGCTGTTGAAGCGAGAAAGGAAAGACGCGAATGCCGATCAAAGGCCTCATCTTCGACGCCTATGGCACGCTCTATGACGTGCACTCGGTCCACGCCAAAACCGAAGAGCTTTGTCCCGGCAAGGGCGATCTGATCACACAGATCTGGCGGCTCAAGCAGCTTGAATATACCTGGCTGCAAACGTCGCTTCAGGAGTATCGCGACTTCACGTATCTCACGCAGGTGTCGCTCGAATTTGCATTGCGCGCGGCCGGCGTTGAGCCCAGCGAAAACATCACCAAGCCGCTGTTCGAGAAATATCTCGATCTCGATCCATATCCCGAAGCCAAAGAGGCGCTTGGCGCATTAAAAAAGCGCGGCGGCTCACAGCTTGCGATTCTGTCAAACGGCAGTACGGCGATGTTGTCGGCTTTGGTCAAGAACTCCGGTCTTGATGCTTTGCTCAACGCGACCATCAGCGTTGACGGCGCGCGGAAATTCAAACCGCATCCGGATTGCTATGCGCTAATCGAGAAGACGCTCGGTTTGAAGAACGATGAGGTGATGTTTGTTTCGTCCAATGGATTCGATGTCGCCGGCGCCAAACATTTCGGCTTCAAGGTGGCGTGGATCCGGCGCGGTGGCAGCACGCCATTGCCGCCCGGTCCGGTCGGGCCCGCGCAAATATATCGGCTGTTGCGCGGCAATCCCGAAACGCTGGGTTACCTGCAGGATTACACGGTCGCGGCCTTGACCGATTTGGTTGGGCTGCTGTGAGACGGGTCGTCGGAGTACGGGCGACCGGCTAGCCTCGGGGTCAAGAGCCAGATCATTGGGGAGAGTTCGATGCGCAGATAGCCGTTGCCGCTGCAGCCGCGCTTCATCGTGTACACGATCGTGTTGCTAATCACAGCAATTCTTCTTTTCGAATACATCTTTGAGTTCACCTCGTTCTATGTCGCGATGCCGCTGCTCGTGTTTGGCGTCTGGCGGTCACCGGCACCATCGACCTAATTCAGCCCTGGCATTCAGTACTACGCAACTATCCTGCGTGTACCGAAAACCTTATCCGCGTTGATGAGGTGAGGGAATCGCCTAGATTGACGCGATGATCGCGCTGCTATGGGTTGTCTTGGCCAGTCGCCGCGCCACAGAGAAGTATGATGAACTCGCGCCGTTTCATTCGATCACCTCATCGGCACGAGCGAGCACTGATTGCGGAATTGTTAGGCCGAGTGCCTTTGCGGCCCCCGTTCGGTCGTGAACACAAAGGGGGACACCGGTGTCTGATTGCGCTGCAGCTCGCGCAAGGCCCTTAGCTCATCGCCACGGATCGGGTGTGCAGCTGGCTTGCCGCTCTTGACCCTGCGGACGTGCAACGTGGCCGCCTTCCAATCGATTTGTGACCATTCGAGGTCGCATAGCTCTTGCGCCCTTAATCCATGCCTATAAGCGACCAGCACCAGGGTGGCATTATGCTGGCCTTGGATGTCACTGCAACATCGGGGGGACGGGCGATGAGTTCTGCGGCTCGAATCCGCATTTGCTCTGGCTGGTCATTCCACCATTGCACCTGCACGACCAGATTATGACCCTCGCGCCATCCGAGTTCGTCGAGCCGTTGCAAGAAGGCAGCAATCCAATCCCGTGAAGATGATGTCTCGGCAGCGCCCATTAGGACTGCAACGCGACGAGAACCCGACACTTGTTGCGCACGCGCAGAATGTGCGCACGCGACCGTCGCACCACCCACAAGGCCAAGGAAGTCTCGTCGCCTCATTCAATCACCTCGTCAGCAATCAACAGAAAATCGCGACTTATCGTCAAACCGAGTGCTCTGGCCGTTTTGAGATTAATTACGAGCTCGAATTTCGTCGGTTGCTGTATCGGCAATTCCGCCGACTTTGCCCCTTTTAGGTACAGGACTGTTGCCCCCCCTATCGGACGGAAAACCTTCGGTACGCGATACTTGTCAGGCTTCCAAGCAGCACCCAAAACACAAAGCTGGTGAGCGTTACGGCAATCACAAACTGATGCGATAACGCATCGGGAACATCAGTATGCGTCACGGCAAGTTGAGGTGCGCCAATCAAATGAGGTGAAACAATCAAACATAAACCGAGAAGAGTGGCCGTGACCGAACGCCAGAAAACAAAAAGGCTAAGTCCAGAGGCGGTCGCAGCCGCTGTTGCAATCCACCACATCTGACGTGCTCCTAAGGGTGCAGCAGGCACTCCAGGAAGCTCGGGTGGCAGCCCAAGGCTC
>Ga0207744_1000014_pt1 | contig 29232 bp, 24 predicted proteins | sample LuqExpMetageno56_FD_187814 | JGI IMG/M metagenome (GOLD analysis project Ga0207744, IMG submission 187814) | Tropical forest soil microbial communities from Luquillo Experimental Forest, Puerto Rico - Sample 56 (SPAdes) | ecosystem: Environmental > Terrestrial > Soil > Tropical forest ... | reverse complement strand
CGTATCAGGATTGGGCACGCGGGGCATTTGAGCGGATCATGGCCGACGGACTCTCCTGCCAGCAACAAATCATGGCAGCAACCGGTGCGCTCGCATCGCCGCCATTGGCACCTTCGGTAAGTGAGAAGCAGCCAGAGCCCGCGCGATCCGAGACAAGGGCTCCGGCTCGTTCCAAGACTCCGTGAAGCCTACGTCGGCTTTGGGTTATTGGCGTTTAGTTTAGCGATGTGAGTGTTAGGTGTGCTTCGCCGTAATAAATTGAGCGGCGGGGCTGTACTTTGCGGAGCGGCTGTGAGAGGCGCAGCGTAGTAGTTCGGCGCGGGTCATGCGAGTCCCGCCCATGCTGCGCCAAACGCATTTTTTTGGGCGTGCGAGGCGCGTTCGCCGAACAGCCCGCGCCAAGCCCTTTAGGGTTCACAAGATCTGGGATCAGCTTCAATCTCGCGCAGGGGACCGCGCTGGGCCAGGCCACCGATGCAATCGAAAGAGCCAAAGCCGAACTGAACGTCCCGGCAACTATCAGTACGAGCTTTCAGGGCAACGCGCAGGCATTCCAAGAATCGCTTTCAACCGTTCCGCTCCTGATTATCGCTGCATTGATTGTCGTCTATCTCATTCTCGGGATTCTCTACGAGAGTTATGTCCATCCGATCACGATTCTTTCCACGCTTCCTTCGGCGGGTGTCGGTGCGTTACTAACACTGATGTTGTTTCATTTCGACTTCAGTCTTGTCGCACTTATCGGCATCATTCTGTTGATTGGCATCGTCAAGAAGAACGGAATCATGATGGTTGACTTCGCTATAGTGGCGAAACGGGATAATGGTTTGTCGCCGGCCGAAGCTATCCGCCATGCCGCCCTGCTCCGTTTTCGCCCCATCATGATGACTACGATGGCAGCGATGTTGGGCGGCGTGCCATTGATGTTAGGCCAGGGCACAGGTTCCGAGATACGTCAGCCGCTTGGCTATGCCATGGTTGGCGGCCTACTTGTGAGTCAAGCATTGACGTTGTTCACAACGCCAGTGATTTATCTCTATTTGGATCGGCTGTCCGCATGGATCAGGGGTTGGAGCCAATCCGCGCAACGCGAAAAAGGCAGGCAGGACCGTCCGGCGCAGCAAGCGGCGGAGTAATTAGCGATGCCTGCATTGGGTCAAATCGCGTCGGTTTACCGATGTCGGCGGTTCTAACTACTGGTATCGCGTTGCAGCGAAGGCCTAGAAACGCTCGCTTCTAGGGGCGGTCTAGACCTAACCGTCTACTGTCTGGAAACCCGCGCGGAACAGTTGATTATGAATGGGTATTCTAAAGGTGCACCTGCGCACCCGCCTTAGGAACACAACCCATGGGTTATGCGGAACAGCAATGAACCAGATTATCACCACTTGCTGCATCGCGGGCGGCGGCCCTGCTGGAATGATGCTCGGATTTCTTCTGGCACGAGCAGGGGTGTCAGTTGTTGTGCTGGAAAAGCATGCTGATTTCCTGCGCGATTTTCGCGGCGATACCGTCCATCCATCGACGCTTGAAATAGTGCACGAGCTCGGTCTGCTCGAGGAGTTCCTCAAGCTCCCACATTCGAAGGTTCGCGGGGTCTCACTTCAAATCGGAGATGATCATGTGACCATCGGGCATTTCGAGCACTTGCCCGTTTACTGCAAATTCGTTGCTCTAATGCCGCAGTGGGATTTCCTCAATTTTATTGCCGATCGCGCCGAGCGCTATCCAGGTTTCGATCTGCGAATGCGCACAGAGGCAACCGATCTAATCCTGGAGGATGGCCGTGTGGCCGGTGTCCGCGCGAAAGCGTCCGACGGTGATCTCGAAATCCGCGCCGACCTCGTTGTTGCTTGCGATGGCCGCCACTCCACCTTGCGTCACCGCGCTGGTTTGAAAGCCGAGGACCTAGGCGCGCCGATGGATGTGATGTGGTTTCGCATATCGCGAAAAGAGAACGATCCCGCCGAGGTCATCGGCCATGTGGAAGGTGGCCGCATGCTGGTGATGCTCAACCGCAATGATTATTGGCAATGCGCCTATGTCATTCCAAAGGGCACTGCTGACGAGGTCAAGCAAGGGGGACTCGATAAATTCCGCAACAACGTGACTGGCATTTCGCCATTCCTAGGTGACCGGCTGGAAGAAATCGACAGCTGGGACAAAATCAAACTACTGACCGTCATGGTCGACCGTCTGCGGCATTGGTACCGGCCTGGTCTGATTTGCATCGGCGACGCCGCGCACGCCATGTCGCCGATCGGCGGCGTTGGGATCAACCTCGCTGTGCAAGATGCGGTAGCTGCCGCCAATATTCTCGCCGAACCGTTACGCCGCGGAACGGTGACAATTGAAACGCTCAATAAGGTACAGAAGCGCCGCGAATTTCCGACACGAGTGACTCAAAGTCTTCAGATTATCCTACAAAACAATATCATCAGCCCAGCATTGGCCCACAAAGGCAAGCGACCGAGGGCACCGTTGTTCATAAAAATCCTGCGATGGCCACTGCTGCGACGCATTCCGGGGCGGCTGCTAGCACTCGGCGTGCGCCCCGAGCACATCCACACTCGAGCAAACGTGATGCCTCAAATCAGCGGTATCCGCCGGAAGTCGTTAACACATGTATAGGGTCGGCATAGAAGAGGAATATTTCGTGTTCGACGCCAAGACGCGCCGGGCGGTCCGACGCATGAACAAGAAATTCCTGACACTCGCGCAAGCGCAACTTGGCGACCGAGTCATGACCGAAATGTTGCAGTCGCAGATCGAGGTGGCGACCCCGCCCTGCAGCAATATGACGCAGACGCGCGAAAATCTCGTGCATTATCGCCGCACGCTCGGAGAGGCTGCGGCTGAACACAAACTTGGGCTCGCCGCTATGGGCACATTTCCACTCGCATTCTGGCCGGAGCAGAGCGTCACACAGAAGGCGCGCTACGGTGAGATCATGGACGACCTACAGATGATCGGCTACCGCAACATGTTGTGTGGCTTGCATGTGCATGTGCATGTGCCAGAGGTCGACAGCCGCATCAATCTGATCATGCGGCTCACGCCCTACCTGCCGCTGCTGCTTGCGCTTTCGACCTCGTCGCCGTTCTGGCAGGGCCACCTCACCGGTCTTGTCGGCTATCGCCTCGCCGCCTATGACGAGTTGCCGCGCACCGGCCTGCCCGAATTGTTCCGCACCAACGACGATTACGACGAATACGTCTCCGCCATGACCTGGGCAAAGATTATCCCGGACGCGAGCTACATTTGGTGGGCGATGCGCCCGTCGCTCGCCAACCCTACCATCGAGCTGCGCGTCGCCGACAGCTGCACGCGGCTCGACGACACCATGGCAATCGCCGCACTGTTCCGCTGCCTGGTGCGCGCGCTTGACCGCGACCGCGCGCTCAATGCCGGCTTCGACCGCGTCGGCCGCGCAATCAGCAAGGAGAACAAGTGGCGCGCCCAGCGTTACGGCATCGCCGCTACCTTCGTCGAGCCGTTCTCCCGCTCGCCGCTCACGCTCGCGCAATGGCTCGACCAGGTGTTCGACTTCATCGCCGAGGACATCGATGCACTCGATTGCACGGCTGAGATCAGGCGCCTGCACCGCATTGTCGCCGAGGGCACCAGCTCTGACCGCCAGATCGAGATCTTCAGCAAGGCGCGCGCTGCCGGCCGGCAAAGGCTAGCGGCGGTGAAAGAGGTGATCGACTGGGTGGCGCGCGAAACGCAAGTATTCGACGGCAAATATGCGTGAGGGCGAGAAACAATCGATTAGCGGCCTCTCTCGTATTGCGGGCATGGAGCACACCATCAACGCCTGAGCGTGCCTGTTGATACTAGAGATTTAAGCACTCGCACCCTTAATGCTGTCTGCCAACTGGTCCCATGCTTTTATGGCGTAATTCGCGTCCGCTGGGTCTGACGCCTTTATGACGTTGGTTACATAGGAAGCGACGATCGCAAACACATGAAGATCGTTAGCGAGCCGGCGGGTAGCGAGAATGGCTTTATCAAGTTCGCGATAGGGCACGTTCTCAAACACATACTTTTCAATGACCTTCGCACAAGAACTTGCATTGAAGTTGTCGAGAACGGCGCGAACACCTTCGCGGCTCAAAGATTGCTGTCGGGCATTCGCGACATGGCTGTCTGCCACATAATTGAGGACGGTAGCTACGTTCAGCGCGACTTGCTGCAAGGTCTCGAATGGTGTTTTCGGCAGAAAGCGCGCAAAAAAAGCTTGCGCGTTTAAATGGGGCGAGGTTCCAGGAGGGCAAGATACGCCGCTTATTCGGGATACCCTGAAGGCGCGGCGCTCGTGGCTGAGTGAGTCTTGGCCGCGGAGATAGGTTCGGCCATCCTTTTGCCAAATCGCTTCACACGTGACGGTCCAGTGCGTTATTAAGCCCGTCGAATCAAGGTAGTCGAACTCTAAAGTCGCGCCAACGATTTCGTTCACGCTGTCGCCCTAACTATTTATCCGAATACGCATGGGCTATGCTGAATTGAACTGCCGCTAATATGTTGATTCTATTGGTGCCCCTGGCCGGACTCGAACCAGCACGATGTTTCCACCACCTGATTTTGAGTCAGGCGCGTCTACCAATTCCGCCACAGGGGCTTTAGTCGATGGAACTATAACCACGCGCATTTCAGGGTCAACGGCAGCCGTAGCACGCTTGTCGTAGCCGGTTATGCTTTCAGGGCCACGGCCGCACGCCTATGATCGGAGCGAATTCTTTCAGGGAGCCCGCGATGAACGAAGAAGCCCTCAACATGTCGCTGCGCAAATTCCTCAAGGTGGTGGGCGTCACCTCGCAGCAGGAAATCGAGAAGGCGATCCGCGCCGCGGTAGCGGACGGTCGCCTGAAAGGCATCAAGAGCGTCGATGCGCAGATGGTGCTGACAATCGGCAAGGTCAACCTAACCCACAAGGTCGCCGGCGTGATCGAGATTGAGTAGACGGATCTTCAAGTAAGTGGTGCGGTTGGCGATCCGGAGAGCAGCGTTCCTCTCCTGGATCGTCAAAGCGCTACTGGCAGAGCGCGCGGGAGACGAAGGTCTCGGTGTGACAAGGTGGCACCGCGGTTGCGTCGGCGGGGCAGATTTCTGACGCAGTCATGTCGATACTCGTGCCTGCTCGAAGCCTTTTGCATTGCACATGGTCGTCGCCGCCGCCAGGCAGTCAGGCAGTCAGGCGCGCTAATCCACCGCCGAGCGGCATTCTCAAGAGCCATCCTCTTTGGGGAGAAGAGATGATTCGCCCTAAAACAGATATAGCGCAACCACAATGCCGATTACGAGCACGGTGGCAAACAGCGAAGTCCACAACGCAAGCCGTTTTTCGATTATGTGGCGGGCATAGTCGCCGTAGCGGTGCAACAGGAACGCCAGCAGGAAGAACCGCATGCCGCGCGTGACCAGCGACAGGACCACGAACAGCACGAAGTTGTAGCCGGCAAAGCCAGAGGTGATGGTCACAATCTTGTAGGGGATCGGCGTCAGGCCTTTGATCAGGATGATCCAGGCGCCCCATTGGGCATAGGCCGCGCGGAAGGCCTCGACCTTCCCACCGTAGCCATAAAGATGGATCAGCCAGGCGCCGACCGAGTCATAAAGTAGCGCCCCGATGGCGTAACCCAGGATGCCGCCAGCCACCGAGGCGACCGTGCACCAGGCGGCGAGTAGGAAGGCCCGGTCGGGCCGCGCGAGCGACATCGGCACCAACATCACGTCGGGCGGGATCGGGAAAAAGGAGCTTTCGACGAAAGCGACGAGCGTCAGCATGCCGAGCGCATGCCGCCGCCCGGCAGCGGCGACACACCAGTCATAAAGACGGCGCAATAGCGAACGCGACTCGGCGGCCTCAATCGTCATGGAATAGCTTCAGGCAGGGAAAAACGGCGGTTCAGCGGCGCTTGCCGGCGCGTCCGGCCCGCAGAGCGACGATCTTACGGCGCGGCGCCGGATGCACCAACTCCTTTGGCACTTTTTCGGCAATGCCGAACATCAGCTCGCGACGGTGCATTTCGGCCCAGACATCGTCGGGACGCACCCCAGCATGCACCCAGAGCACCACCAAGTTATAAAGAAGATCTGCGCTCTCGCGCACCACGGCCTCGGGCTGGCCGTGCATGGCGTCGAGCACAACTTCGATCGCCTCCTCCGCCAACTTCTTGGCCATCTTGGCACGGCCCGAGCGTAATAGCCGGGCCGTCCGCGACTTCGCCGGATCGGCGCTTCGGAGGGCGATCACGGCTTCATAAAGTCGGGCAACCGAATCAGTCATATGCCCACCATAGCTGATCCGGGAGCCAAACCGGTTAACGACCGCGTTAAACGGGCGTTAGGCTTACTGTTTTGCCTGTTGGCCGCCCGGGGGCGGCTAAGTTTCCTCGTCCGACAACAGCGTGGCGTCGCCGCCGGAAGCCGCGGTGTTCACCGTGACCACCTGTTCCAACGCAAATCGGATCAAATAGTGCGGTCCGCCTGTCTTCGGCCCGGTCCCCGAAAGGCCGCTGCCACCGAAAGGCTGGCTGCCCACGACCGCGCCGATCATGTTGCGATTAACGTAGACGTTGCCGTGCGAGAGGCGGGCGAGGATGCGCGCGACGGTGGCATCGATGCGCGTATGGATACTGAGCGTGAGAGCGGTACCGTTTGCCGCGATATCGTCGCAGAGTTGATCAAGCTCGTCCGGACGCCAACGCATGACATGCAGCACCGGCCCAAACACTTCCTCCTTCAGTTCACGCGCGCGGTCGAGCTCGACGATGGCCGGCGCGACGTAGGTACCGGCCGGCAGCCGCCCCGCTTCGTAGCGGAAGCGCGCGGCTCCGCGCGCCTCCATGTCTGCAATCCAGCGTTCGAGCCTTTCCTTGGCTTCGCCGTCGATCACCGGGCCGACATGCGTCGCCGGATCGCGCGGATCGCCAAGCTTGAGCTCGTGTGTGGCGCCTTCGACCATGGCGAGCACTTGCTCGGCGATGTCGTCCTGCAAACAGAGAAGGCGCAGCGCCGAGCAACGCTGGCCCGCGGAACGGAAGGCAGAGATCATGACGTCGTCGGTCACCTGCTCCGGCAGCGCGGTAGCATCGACGATCATGCCATTGATGCCGCCGGTCTCGGCGATCAGCGGCGCGATGGCGGCGTCCTTGCCGGCGAGCACGCGGTTGATGACGCGCGCGACCTCTGTCGATCCAGTGAAGGCGACGCCGGCAACCCGCTTATCGGTGGTGAGCAGCGCGCCGACGCGACCATCGCCGGGCACCAGATGCAGCGCACTCGCCGGCACGCCGGCTACATGCAGCAGCCTGACCGTTTCAAAGGCGATGAGCGGCGTCTGCTCCGCCGGCTTCGCTACCACCGCGTTGCCGGCAGCGAGCGCGGCGGTAACCTGTCCGGTGAAAATCGCCAACGGAAAATTCCACGGGCTGATGCAGACAAAGACACCGCGGCCGCGATAGCGTAGCTCATTGCTCTCGCCGGTCGGGCCGGGCAATACTCGCGGAACAAAAATGCGGCGCGCCTCGGCAGCGTAGTAGCGGCAGAAGTCAGCGGCCTCGCGCACTTCGGCGATACAATCGTCGAGCGTCTTGCCGCCCTCGCTCTGCAGTAGCGCTATCAGACGGCCGCGGTTCTGTTCGATCAGGTCGCCGGCACGCTCAAGCGCTGCCGCGCGCGTCGCGAGGGGCGCCGCCTCCCAGGCCACGAACCCGGCTTGCGCCGCCGACATTGCCGCCCCGACGATCGCGGCATCGCCTTCCTCTACCACGCCGATCGGTTTGCCATCGATTGGAGAAATGACTCTGCGGGCGCGCCCGGCGACGGCGCTACCGTCTATTAGCGGCGATGCCTTGGTATGAGATGGTGCTGCAGCGATCTCCGCACGCAGCGCAGTGAGTGCGGCAGAATCGCCGAATTCGACGCCGGCCGAATTCCGCCGCGGCGCAAACAGATCGCGCGGCAGCGGAATGTGCGGATGGCGCGCGGCCGCGGGTTCGGCGATCCAGCTTTGCGGCCGCCGCAGCAAGGTCGCGATCGGCACCATTGGATCGGCCGCCACCGACACGAAGGATGAGTTGGCACCGTTCTCCAGCAGCCGACGTACCAAATAGGCGAGCAGATTGGCATGACCGCCGACCGGCGCATAGACGCGGCAGGTGAGCTGCGGCTCTTCCACCATGAGCGCCTGATAGAGCGCCTCGCCCATGCCGTGCAGCCGTTGGAATTCATAACCTTCCACTCCGCCAGCATCCTCGATCACGCTCGCCACGGTGAGCGCATTGTGGGTGGCAAACTGCGGATAAAGCCGCGGCCGCGCCGCCATTACCTTCCGAACGCAATCCTGATAACAGAGATCGGTCATCGCCTTGCGCGTGAACACGGGATAGTCTGCAAGCCCACGCTCCTGCGCCCGCTTGATCTCGCTGTCCCAATAGGCGCCCTTGACCAGCCGAACCATCAGGCGGCGATTGAGCGCAACGGCACGTTCGGCGACCCAGTCGACCACGGCGCCGGCGCGCTTCTGATAGGCCTGCACGGCAAGCCCGAAGCCATCCCAGCCAGAGAGCGATGTATCGCCCAGCGCTGCGGCAATCACGTCGAGCGACAATTCCAGGCGATCAGCCTCTTCCGCGTCGACGGTGAAATTGAGCTCGTGGCTTTTCGCCAGCCGGGCCAGCTCGAGCACTCTCGGGGTCAGTTCGCGCAGGACGCGATCGCGCGACAACGGCTCGTAGCGCGGATGCAGCGCCGACAGCTTGACGGAAATGCCAGGACGGCGAGGCAGCGCGGCACTGCCGGCGGTCCTGCCGATGGCGTCGATGGCGTTCACATAAGATTCGAAATAGCGGTCCGCGGCAGCGGCGGTACGGGCGCCCTCGCCCAGCATGTCGAAGGAATAGAGAAACTCGGCAGTGCGGCGCGCGCGCCCCAGCGCCTCCTCGATAGTCTGTCCGAGCACGAAATGCGACCCGAGCAGCCGCATGGCATGGCGCGTGGCGGTGCGCACCGCCGGCAGGCCGAGCCGCTTCACCAAGCCGTGCACTATGCCCTCAGGCGTCTCCCCCGGCTGGATCACTTTGGCCGTGATGCCGAGCGTCCAGGCTGATGCTGACACCAATAGGGCCATGGAGCGGACATCCCGGTGCGTCCAGTCTCCGGCCTTGAGCTTGTCCTCGATCAAGCGGTCAGCGGTGTCGGCATCCGGCACGCGCAGCAGCGCTTCGGCCAGTACCATTAGCGCCAAACCCTCCTTGGTCGAGATCGCGTAGGCGTGCAGGAAGTCCTCCACGCCGCCAAGCCCGCCGACGCGGACGCGGATCGCCTCGATGAGTCGCTTGGCTCTGGTATTGATGGCGGTCTCCGCCGTTTCCCCCCGCCCCGCGGCAGCAAGCAGGGAAGTGGCCAAGCCCTCGTCCGCCGGCGCGTAGGGCGAGCGGAACGCGGACAAATTTCTGGCGGCATCGGGCTTCGCCGGCGGCATGGATCGGCCTCCAAGCTTCAGCCTTAAGTCTATCCTAAACGCGCGATTCTCGCGGCCTGAGCTGACATTGTTGTTAGCCACGTCGCCGCATCGGCGCCCTAATTGCGCGCCGGTATATTGCCCGCTTTACGGCGGCGTGCTCTTTTTTGCAGTGGACAACGCATCGGCGGTTGCGCGGTCCGCGAGAGAGGACAGCGTGATGAGTATTCGATGCCGGTCGATCGCGGCAGGATTTTGGCTCGCCGCCATGCTGGCGACTGGCGCCACCGCCGAAACGCCGATCAAATTCAGCCTCGACTTCAGGGTCGAAGGACCGGCCGCGCCCTTCCTGCTGCCGCTCGACAAGGGCTATTACAAGGCCGAAGGCCTCAATGTCACCTTCGACCCAGCGGCCGGCTCGCTCGAGCCGATCAGCCGCGTCGCCGCAGGCACGCATGAGATGGGCTTCGGCGACATCAACACGCTGCTCAAGCTGCGCGACACCAATCCGAACATGCCGATCAAGATCGTGTTCATGGTCTACAATCGGCCGCCTTTCGCCGTGGTCGGGCGCAGGAGCCGCGGCATCAACAAGCCGAAGGACCTGGAAGGCAAGAAGCTCGGCGCGCCGACAGCGGACGGCGCCTTTGCGCAATGGCCGATCTTTGTGCAGGCCAACGATATCGACGCCACGAAGGTGAGCATCGAGAACGTCAGCTTCCCGGTGCGCGAACCTATGCTCGCCGCCGGAGAGGTCGATGCCATCACTGGCTTTTCGTTCTCGTCCTATGTCAGCCTCAAGGACGAGGGTGTTCCGGTCAACGATATCGCCGTCCTGCTGATGGCCGACTACGGCGTCAATCTTTACGGCAACGCGATCATCGTGAATTCGAAGTTCGCCGCCGAGCATCCCGAAGCGGTGAAGGGTTTCCTGCGCGCCTACGTCAAGGGTCTGAAGGAGACCGTGAAGTCGCCGGCCACGGCGATCGAGTCGGTGCTCAGGCGGAACGACGAAGCTACAAAAGACGTCGAACTCGAACGACTCAGGATGGCTATTCGCGACAACATCGTGACCCCTGAGGTGAAAGCCAATGGCTTTGGCGGCATCGACGGCGAGCGCTTTGCGCGCGCGGTAGACCAGATCGCGCTCACCTACAAATTCAAGAGCGCAAAGCCGAAGCTTGAAGACGTGTTCGACGCTTCGTTCCTGCCGGCCGCCGACGAACGTAAGACGAATTGACCGTTAGGCCGCCGAATTTGTTGCCTTAACCGGTGTGCGCTTCTCATCATCGAATACGGCAGCCGCAATGTCGTCGGAAAGCTGCTCGTAGATAACGCGGGCGCCGCCCTCACGGACGTAGATTTCGCTAAAGAGATCCGGCAGTTTCGGCAGCGGCGTGTCTTCCCAAACCGTCATGTTGGCGCTGTTCGCGCGCCGGCGCGTAATCGCCATAACGCCAAGCCCTGCACCGACGGCGCTGCGCAGACTAGCGAAGCTTGGGCCAGTGAAGACGTCTTCCCAGTCGAAGCCGGCGGTTTGCAAAGCCTGCACCGCAAGCCGGTGATAGACGCAAGACTCGCCATAGGACACCAGCGGCACCGGCCGATCGGGCTCGACGTGGGTGGTAGGGCCGCGCACCCACACAACCTCTTGCGTGCGCGTGTGCCGGGCGTCGGATTGTGGCGTCATCGACAGCCCAATCAACAGATCGATGTCGCCGTTGCGGAGCTGGCGCGCCAGCGGATCGAAATAATCGGTGCGCACCATGAAACGCACGTCGGGCCAGCGCCCGCGGAAATGTGCCAGCGTTGAAGGGAGCACCGAGGCGATGAAATCGCTCGGCGTGCCGACCCGGATCACTAGCTCCGGCCGTGGACCGCTACTGCCGATATGGACAATCTGATCGTTGATCGAGAGCAGACGGCGTGCATAGCTTACGACAATTTCACCTTGTGGCGTCAAACTGACGCCGGGAATACTGCGATCGAACAAGTCGCCGCCGAGCAAGAACTGCAGCCGCTTGATCTGGGCGCTCACTGCTGGCTGCGTCACGCCTAGCTTAGCGGCGGCTTTGGTGAAGCTGCGCAGATCGACCACGGCGACAAGCGTGCGCAGCAGGTCGGTTGGAATATTCGTCATTGACCCGGCTCTGCTCGACTTCGCTGTAATCGTAAGCGTACCAACGAATGTGACGCGCGCGACTTTAGCATTTCCAAGTGCGCGATCAATTTAAAGGTTCACGCGTGGTTCGTCTGAAGGGTTTGCGACTGCCAAGCAAATGCACTCGTTTCAGTTCCGTCGCTCGAACATCCGTACCCGGCTACTTGATGCGTTCGAGGATACTGACGTAATTCGCCACCGCCGCGCCGCCCATATTGAAAATCCCGCCGAGATGCGCGTTTTTCACCTGCAAGTCCCCAGCATTGTTGGTGAGCTGCATTGCTGTGAGTGCATGCATTGAAACGCCGGTAGCTCCGATAGGATGACCTTTCGCCTTCAGTCCGCCCGACGGATTGACCGGTAGCTTTCCATCCTTCTGAGTCCAGCCTTCCTTGATAGCGCGCGCGCCCTGGCCTTGCGGGGTCAGACCCATGGCCTCGTATTCAATCAGCTCAGCGATGGTGAAACAGTCGTGCGTCTCCACGAATGAAAGCTCGCCGATGGCGAGCCCGGCTTTTTGCAGCGCGCGTTGCCACGCCTCCGCGCAGCCTTCGAACTTCAAGATGTCGCGTTTCGACATCGGCAGGAAATCCTGTACGTGCTCGGCGGCGCGGAACACGACGGCACGGCCGAGCCGCAGCGCGGTCTCCACATCGGCAAGGACAACCGCAGCGGCGCCGTCCGACACCAAGGAGCAGTCGGTGCGCTTGAGCGGCCCGGCAACGAACGGGTTCTTCTCGCTTTCGGTGCGACAAAATTCGTAGCCGAGGTCCTTGCGCATCTGCGCATAAGGATTGCCGACGCCGTTCTTGTGGTTCTTGGCCGCGATCATGGCCAGCGCGTCCGACTGATCGCCCCATTTCTGGAAATACAGGCTCGCGATCTTGCCGAAAATGCCGGCGAAGCCACCGTCGATCTCAGCCTCTTCGCGCACATAGGACGCCTTCAGCAAATTGCGTCCGATCTCGGGCGCGGGCGTCGCCGTCATCTGCTCGACGCCGACCACCAGCACGATGCGGGCGCTGTGCCCAGCGATCGCCTTCAATCCCTGGTGGACGGCGGCCGAGCCAGTCGCGCAGGCATTCTCGACCCGCGTGGCGCGCTTGAACCTCAGCTCGGGCGAAGCCTGCAACACCAGCGCGGCGGTAAAATCCTGTGCCGAGAAGCCAGCGTTAAAATGCCCGAGGACGATCTCGTCGACGTCCTTCGGCGCCACACCGGCGTGGCTTAGCGCCTCGCCGGCGACGCGCACGATCAGGCTCTCGACGCTCTCATCATTAAGCTTACCAAAGGGGGTGTGCGCCCAACCGACGATTGCAGCGGTCATCGAAGTCCCTCCTGCCGAACTTTGGTCGCAATGGTTGGCAATGCAGGCAAGATCACTATGATTCAAGCTGGGGAGCGCGCGGCCTTTGCCTCCCATTCTGCGCTTAGATAGCTTACAGTTACCGCCTATGGAACCCAAACGTTTCCGAGGCCCAAGGCAGTTGACTGGACCGCGACCTATGACATTTTGTCGCCGCCCCTTGGTGCTCAGTTTTGCCGTCGCGGCGGTTTTCGCGCTCGCCGGCGCGTCGCGCGCCCAGGCCGAGGCACAACTGCTGATCGAAGCTTCCACCGGCAAGGTGCTGCACGCCGAGAACGCCACATACCCATGGTATCCGGCTTCGGTCACCAAGCTGATGACCGCCTACACCACGCTGCGCGCTATCAAGGAAGGCCGATTTTCGTTCAACACTCTGCTCACGGTTTCGAAAAACGCCGCAGGCCAGCAGCCGACCAAGATGGGCTTCAAGGTCGGCACTACCGTCACCGTCGACAACGCGCTGAAGATGCTGATGGTAAAATCAGCAAACGACATAGCGGTGACGATCGCCGAAGGCGTCGGCGGCTCGATCGAGGGCTTTGCCGACATGATGAACGCCAACGCGCGGCGGCTCGGCATGACACAATCCAATTTCGTCAATCCGAACGGTCTCCCGGAGGAAAATCATGTCACTTCGGCGCGTGACCTCGGAATTCTCGCGCGCGCACTGATCCTAGAATTCCCAGAAGCCGATTCCTATTGGCATATCCACTCGATCCGCTACGGCAATCGCGTGATGCACAATTACAATTCCTTGCTCGATCGTTATCCGGGCGCCGACGGCATGAAGACGGGTTTCATCTGCTCGTCCGGCTACAATCTCGTCGCTTCCGCGACGCACAGCGGGCGACGCCTAATCGCTATCGTGCTCGGCGCCTATTCCAGCGCAGTGCGCGCGCAGAAAGCGGCAGCACTGCTCGAGCGTGGATTCAACGGCGGCGGCCTGTCCTGGCTCACGCCATCGCTCGGCACCGTCGATGCGCTGGCGCCAATTGATGCGCAGCCGCCCAATCTGCGCGAGGAGATGTGCGGCGGTCACCGGCGCAAGCCGCCATCCGAGGACAACAATGAGGAAGAAGAATTGGCGAATACCGCTGCTACCAATGCTGCAAGCGGCGACAATAATTCGGCGCAAGCCTTCGTGCTGCCGAGCCTAAAACCGTCCGCCGGCAAGTTCGTTCTCGGACCGCCGGTCGATACCGAACCACCGGTCGTCGTCTTCACCGGTCCGCCCGATCACCCGGATGCGGTCGAGCAAGTTGCGAGCACCCACGCGAAGAAGAAGAAAGGCAAGGCGGTAGCGAAGGACGGCCATGCGGCCAAGCGCGCCAAGCATGCAAAGCCGAAGGTTTCCTCGGCCAGCCGATGAACGCGGCCAGTGATAGCGCCCGTCGGCGCCGGCCGGCCGATCCCATTCCTTTAACGGTGCTCACGGGCTTCCTCGGCGCCGGCAAGACCACCCTGCTCAACCATCTGCTTAAAGAGCCGGCCCTCGCCGACACTGCCGTCATCATAAATGAGTTCGGCGAGGTCGCGCTTGACCACCTGCTCGTCGAATATATTCGCGACAACTTGTTGCTACTGCAATCGGGCTGCTTGTGCTGCACCATGCGCGGGGACCTTATCGACGCGCTGGAAACATTGCTGCGCGACCTCGACAACCGACGCTGCACCTTCCACCGCGTATTGCTGGAAACCACCGGCCTCGCCGATCCGGCGCCGGTACTGAATACCGCCATGGCGCATCCTTATCTAGTGCTGCGCTACCGGCTAGATGGCGTAGTGACGGTAGTCGATTGCGTGAATGGAGAGACGACGCTCGATGCGCATGCCGAAGCGGTGAAGCAGGCGGCGATGGCCGACCGCATCGTACTGACAAAAACCGATCTCGCTGACACCGTACAGCGCGCCCGCATGATCGGGCGTTTGCATGCGCTCAATCCCGCCGCGCCGATACTTGACGCCGCCAAAGGCGAAGCGACTGCCGATCGTTTGCTGGGTTGCGGCTTGTATAACCCACAGCTGAAAATTCCCGACGTCAGGAAATGGCTCGCCGCCGAAGCCTATGCCAACGATCACTCCCATCATCATCACGGCGTGAACCGTCATGACGAGCATATCGGCGCCTTCGTGTTGAACGCCGACGAGCCGATTCCCGCCGGCACGCTGGAGATGTTTCTCGAGTTCTTGCGCGCGACACATGGCGCCAACTTGTTACGTCTAAAGGGCATCGTGAAGCTTGCCGAAATGCCCGAAACCCCGGTGGTGCTGCACGGAGTGCAACACGTCCTCCACCCGACCGCGCGGTTGGAAAGTTGGCCGGACGCTGATCACAGCACACGGCTTGTGTTCATCACCCGCGATTTGCCAGAGCGCACGGTGCGCGAACTGTTCGAGGCATTCCTTGGTACTGCTGCCATCGACCGGGCGGATCGGGCGGCGTTAACCGATAATCCGCTGATACCATTTGGCAGTTCCGATCGTTGATTGTCGCCCTTGCGCGGCAGCGCAAGTCGATTGATGCTGACGCTCTGCTGCCGACCATCCCGAACGAGCGGAGCGGCATGGGGGAAACGTTATGGAAAGGCCCTGGCTCAAGCATTATCCGCCGGGCGTACCCGCTGAAATCGACGCCACCCGTTACCGCTCCCTAGTGCACCTGATCGAGCAAAGTTTCCAGGCAAATGCCACCAAAGAGGCGTGCATTTGCATGGGACGCACCCTCACCTATGCCGACTTCGACCGGGCTTCGCGCAACTTCGCCGCCTGGCTGCAGAGCAAGGGCCTACAGCGCGGTGCCCGCGTCGCCATCATGATGCCGAACGTGCTGCAGTACCCCGTCTCGATCGCAGCCATTTTGCGCGCCGGGTTGACCGTGGTGAACGTCAATCCACTGTACAAGCCACGCGAACTCGAATTCCAGCTCAAGGACGCTGGCGCCGAAGCCATCATCGTGCTGGAGAACTTCGCCTCCGTGCTGCAACAGGCACTGCTGCGCGTGCAGATCAAGCACGTGGTGATCGCCAGCATGGGCGACATGCTCGGCGCGTTGAAAGGTGCAATTGTCAATACCGTGGTGCGGCGCGTCAAAAAGATGGTGCCGCCCTATTCGCTACCGGACGCAACCAGGTTCAACGATGCATTGAGCGCTGGCCGGGGCCTTCCCTACACGCGGCCCGAGATCGGCCCCGAAGACATTGCCTTCCTACAATACACCGGCGGCACGACCGGCATCGCCAAGGGCGCCATCCTTCTGCATCGCAATTTGGTGGCGAACGTGATGCAGATGGATGCTTGGCACATTCCGATCATCGCGCTGCCGCCGCCGATCGATCGGCTGCTTACCGTCACGGCGCTGCCGCTCTATCACATCTTCGCGCTCACGGCGTGCTTCTTGTTCAGCATGCACATGGGCGGCCACATCCTGTTGATCCCTAACCCACGCGACCTGCCAAGCCTGATCAAGGAACTGTCCAAATACAAGGTGAATTTGTTCCCGGCGGTGAACACGTTGTATAACGCCCTGCTGCATCATCCTGATTTCGGCAAGCTTGACTGGAGTGGGCTCAAGGCCGCGATCGCCGGCGGAATGGCGGTGCAGCAGTTAGTCGCTGAGGCCTGGATGAAGGCAACTGGCCGACCGATCATTGAAGGCTATGGGCTGTCGGAGACCTCCCCAGTGCTCGCATGCAACCGCAGCGACATTACCGAGTGGACCGGCACCATCGGCTTGCCGATGCCCTCGACCGACATCTCCATCCGCGATGACGATGGCAAGGAGGTGCCGCTCGGCGAGCACGGCGAAATTTGCGCGCGCGGCCCGCAAGTTATGCCCGGCTACTGGCAGCGCCCGGACGAAACGGCAAAGGTGATGACCAAGGACGGCTATTTCCGCACCGGCGACATCGGCCTCATGGATGAGCAAGGCCGCATCAAGATCATCGACCGCAAGAAGGACATGATCTCCGTGTCCGGGCTCAAGGTGTATCCCAACGAGGTCGAGGACGTGACAATGTTGCAGGGCGGCGTGTTAGAAAGTGCGGCTATTGGCGTGCCCGACACTCACTCCGGCGAAGCGGTAAAATTGTTTGTGGTGAAGAAGTCGCCGGAGCTGACCGAACAGGACTTGCGCCAGCATCTGATCCGCCAGCTCGCTGGCTACAAGGTGCCCAAGTACATTGAATTCCGCAACGAATTGCCGAAGACCAACGTCGGCAAGATCCTGCGCCGTGCCTTGCGGGACGAGGCATGAACGAAGGGCAGGTGCCCGCGGACATCATCGCCTTCTGGCGTGAAGCAGGGCCGGACCGCTGGTTCGAGAAGGACTTGGCCTTCGATGATGAGGTCCGGCGCCGCTTCCTTGCGCTACACGAGGCCGCCGCTGCCGGCAAGCTCACCGATTGGGAAACGACCGCTGAAGGGGCGCTGGCGCTTCTGATCTTGCTCGACCAATTTCCGCGCAACATGTTTCGCGGGCAGGCGCGTGCCTTCGCAACCGACCCAGTGGCCCGCGCAATCGCCAGCCGCGCGATCCTTAACGGTTTTGACGGCGCCTTTCACGACCTGCGCGAATTTTTCTATCTGCCATTCACGCATTCGGAATTTTCGGACGATCAGGAACGCGCGATTAAACTCTATCGCGCGCACAACGACGCCGACGGCCTGAAATGGGCAGAACTGCATGCCGATATCGTCCGTCGCTTCGGCCGCTTTCCGCACCGCAATGCCATTCTCGGTCGCGTCAGTACGCCCGAGGAACAAAAGTTCCTCGACGACGGAGGCTTCGCCGGGTGACGCAGATGTCGCAGGACGCCTTCTTTGCTAAAACGACAGCCGCACGTCATAACCGCCGCGTGGGTTGTGGAGCACGAACGACGACTACGCACCGTGGCTGTAAAGGGCGCCCGCGCGCTGTCCATGCCGAGATCCGCCCCGGCGCGTTCGCAGACTGAGCCAGGCGATACGAAACGCCTCACCGCCTATTTCGGAGGGCATGCTATTGATAGGGCATGACCGATTTCCATGGCGTCTTTCCGTATCTGGTCTCGCCGATCGATGCACAGGGGCGCATCCTCACTGACGTCCTCGGACGCCTCACTTCTGACCTGATCAAGGCCGGTGTGCACGGGCTCACACCGCTCGGCTCAACCGGCGAGTTCGCTTATCTCACGGGCGAACAACGCACCGCCGTGGTGCAGACCACCGTCGAGGCGGCGCAAAAGCGCGTGCCAGTGGTGGCCGGCGTCGCTTCGACTGCGACTGAGGATGCCGTGGCACAGGCTAAGCACTATCAGTCACTCGGCGCCGACGGCATCCTAGCTATCCTAGAAGCGTATTTCCCTCTTGGGGAAGCGCAGGTCGAATCCTATTTTTGCGCCATCGCCGACGCGGTCGACATTCCGGTCGTGCTCTATACCAATCCGCAATTCCAGCGCAGCGATCTCACACTCGATGTGATCGCACGGCTCTCAGAGCATCCGCGCATCCGCTACATCAAGGACGCCTCCACTAACACTGGTCGATTATTGTCGATCATGAACCGCTGCCCGCAGATAAAAGTGTTTTCCGCCTCGGCGCACATTCCCGCGGCGGTGATGTTGATTGGCGGCGTCGGGTGGATGGCCGGACCGGCCTGTATCGTGCCGTACCAGAGCGTGAAGCTTTATGAGCTCTGCCACGCCGGACAATGGCAGCAGGCGATGCAACTGCAGCGCAAATTGTGGCGCATCCACGAGGCCTTCGCTCGCTTCAATCTCGCCGCCTGCATCAAGGCCGGATTGCAAATCCAGGGCTACGCGGTCGGCGACCCTGTGCCGCCGCAAGCTGCCCTGACAGGCGATGAACGCAACGCGGTGGAAGCAATTCTCAGCGAAGTCGCAAACCTAGAAACGCCTTGATTCATTAGAACAATCACCCACAGTAGCAAAGAATATCGCTGTGCGTTTGATGGGGGATCCGTTCGCGGCCTTGTGACGCAACTTGGTCACAAGAATCTTGGGGGATTGAGCGCCTTTAAATTTTGCACACTGAAGTTCCCCGCTCATGTCCGTTCTCTGAGCAGCCGCCGGATGATCTTGCCGGTGGTGGTCATCGGCATGTCGTCGATGAAGGCGACCTCGCGCGGATATTCGTGCGCCGACAGCCGCGTTTTGACGAAGCTCTGGATTTCCGCGGCAAGCTTATCCGAGGGCGTATAGCTCTTCTTCAGCACGATAAAGGCCTTCACAATCTCGGTGCGGATCGGATCGGGTTTGCCAACCGCGGCAGCGAGCGCCACCGCCGGGTGTTGGATCAGGCAGTCCTCGACCTCGCCCGGCCCGATGCGGAAGCCGGACGAGGTGATGACGTCGTCATCGCGCCCGACAAAGGTGATGTACCCGTTCTCGTCAGTAATGCCCTGATCGCCGGTGGTCATCCAGTCGCCGATGAACTTGTCGCGCGTCGCCTCCGGCCTGCCCCAGTATTCGAGGAACATCACCGGGTCTGGGCGCTGCACCGCGATCTGGCCAAGCTCGCCGGCCTTTATCGGCCGGCCGTCGCGATCGATCACCGCCACGACGTGGCCGGGAATTGGCTTGCCGATAGCGCCCGCCTTCAACGTGCCGAGCTGCGCGCAGGAGCCGAGCACTAGATTGCACTCGGTCTGACCGTAAAACTCGTTGATAGTGAGGCCTAGCGCCGCCTTACCCCATTCCAGCGCCTCGATGCCGAGCGACTCGCCGCCCGAGGCGACGCTGCGCAGCGCGAAAGTGTAGCGGCCGCTCGGACTCGGCGCCGCGCGCATCATGCGCAGCGCGGTCGGCGGGATGAAGGCGTTGCGCACGTTCGTCTTGGCTATCAGCGCAAAGGCTTCCTCCGGATCAAACTTGTCGAACTTGCACGCGACCACGGGAATGCCGTGACGCAGGCTTGGCAGCAGCACGTCGAGCAGCCCCCCGGCCCACGCCCAGTCGGCCGGCGTCCAGAAGCAGTCGCCATCCTTCGGAAACGGATAATGCGGCAGCTCGGCGCCGGGGAGATGGCCAAGTAGCACGCGATGCGCGTGCAGCGCGCCCTTCGGCTGGCCGGTGGTGCCGGAGGTGTAGATCATCATCGCTGGATCCTCGGCAGCGGTATCGACCGGCGTGAACTCCGGTGAAGCGCGCGCCAGCAAATCGGGGAAGCTCGCGACGCCGTCGCCCACGCCATCGACCGACAGCACGAAGGCGAGTCGAGGCACCTCCCCGCGAATTTCCGCGAGCTTGGCAAGGTCCTGTGCATTGGTGATAAGGGCCTTGGCGCCTGAATTCTGCAGCCGGTAGGACAGCGCGTCCGGACCGAATAGCCTAGCGATCGGCAGCGCTACCGCGCCGAGCTTGTAGATCGCGATGTGCGCGACAGCGACCTCGGGCGCCTGCGGCAGCTGCATGGCAACACGGTCTCCGCGCCCAACGCCATGAGCGCGCAGCACATTGGCGAGCCGGTTCGAGGTCTCGCGCAGCCATCCGTAGGTAATGCGTTCGTCGCCGCCGCCCGGCCGCACGTGCAGGATGGCGAGCCGGCCCGGCTCGCTCGCCGCCCAGCGATCGCAGACATCAACGCCGATGTTGTAACGCGTTGGGATCTGCCAGCGGAATTGGCGGTAAAGCGCGTCGAAATTATCGAAACCCGGCGCCAACATAAACCAACAGGCTAGTCAGCCGAAGCCGAGAGGTCCAGCGCCTATCCACTGTGCATGACGTGCAGAACAGAGCGGCCGATACTACGCACGTTCATGTGCCCATTTCGAAGAATACGAAGAACACGAAGTGTTAACGTAAGCCGGCTTCGCCTTTTTCCAAGGAGAGCGGCGTGACGCGGGCTGCGCGCCGATGGGTAGCATACTTAGTTCTTCTTGTCGTCGGGCTCGGCGAGAATTAGCGCCCAATAAACTTTGTACTTTGAAGTCGGGGTGTAGATCGCGCCGATCCCCATGCGGGTCGCGCCGCTGAGCAGCATGTTGGCATTGTGCGGGGTGGACTCACGCCAGCCGGAGAAGGCCTCGGCCAGCGTGTGATAGCCGGCGCCGATATTCTCGGCAGCTGTCTTGGCCTCGTAGCCGGACGCCTTAAGCCGCGCGACGAACGGCTTGCCGGCGTTGTGGTCGAGTTTGTCGTGCTTGGCCATTATGGCGGCCTGCGCCTCGGCGAGACGCGTCAGTTCTGGATCGAGCTCAACCGCCGGCAATCCGTTATTGCTACGGTAGCCCGAGATCATCGAGGCGGCGGCGGCCGAGTCGAGCTGCGCACCCGGCTCGGCCAGGCTGCGATAGAAGCTCGGCTGCGCCGGCGGCACGTTGTTGGCGCAGCCGGCAAGCACGCCGAGCGCCAATAGTGCCAGACATAGCCGCACAAGCTTCATTGGCGAGAATTTTTTCCCTAGGCGGTGGCCGAACCGTGGCACCGCTGGCGTCCCCAAGCTCGATCCACTAACATCGCCTGATAACTAAATCATAAATTTCGACGCTCTCGGGAGTAAGGCCATGTCCAATCAGCCGGCCGCACGTACGCCAGGCGCCACCCGCGCCGGTCCTGGCCAATTCCTCTTCGATCTGGGCACCGTCGCGAAGATCATGGGCGGGCCCGCCTACTCGACTGCGCACGGACCCTGCGTCGAGGGCGACCGCATCATCGTCGGCCTGATGCGCATGAAGGCCGGCACCGGCGCCGAGCCGCATTCGCACCCCAACGAGCAGTGGATCTATATCCTCGAAGGCCACTTCCGCGGCGAGATTGACGGCAAGCCGTTCGACGCCAAGCCGGGCACAGTCCTTTATATTCCGGCCAACACCATTCATGCCGGCAAAGCGACGCCAGAGGGCGACGTGGTATTTTTCACGTGCAAGGATGCCTCGCACAGCCTGCACGGCATTAAGGCGACCTAAAACCAAGACAATCCCTGCCGGCAACATCGATACTCACGCAGGATTCTTATGAGGCGTCTCACCACGATCCTATCCGCCGCCTGCCTTGCGCTCGGCATGGCAGCCGCCTCGGCGCAGGAAAAATACCCGGATCGCCCGATAAAGGTGCTGGTGCCCTATGCGCCGGGTGGCGCGACCGATATTACCGCGCGCATTGTCGGTGACCAGATTCAGAAAATTACCGGCCAGCCGTTCGTGGTGCTTAACAAGCCGGGCGCCTTCGGCCTGCTCGCAATCGACGAGATGGTGAAGGCGGCACCTGACGGCTACACGATAATGATCGGCAACGTGTCGACAAACGCGATCACGCCGATCCTCTACAAAGAGAAGATGAACTTCGACTACAACAAGAGGGTGACGGCGGTCACCAATCTGATCGACGTGCCAGCCTTCATGCTAGTGACGACGGCGAACGATTTCCCGGCGAAGAGCGTGGCCGAGCTGATCGACTTTAGCAAAAAGAACCCCGGCAAAGTGCACTACGGCACGGTCGGCGTCGGCTCCTATCCGCATTACGACATGGCCTATTTCGCTAAGCGCGCCGGCGATCTCGACATGGTCGCGCTGCCGAACAAGAACGGTGCCTCAGGCGTGATTCAGGACATGCTGCGCGGTGACGTGCAGGCCGCATTCCTCAACGTCGCCAGTGCCTCCGGGCAAGTGCAGGCGGGCAAATTTCTGCCGATCGCGGTGGTCAACAAGACGCGGCTGCAGGACTATCCGAATATCCCGACCATGAAAGAAGTCGGCTACCCCGACGTGGGAACGATCGCTTGGAACGGGCTATTTGCGTCGGCGGGGACACCTAAGCCGGTGCTTGAGGCACTGCATAACATCGTGTTGCAGGCGCTCGCCTCGCCCGAGGTGAAGGAAAAGTTCGCCAAACAGAAAATGGAGATCGCCCCACACAAGTCACTCGCCGATGCCAAGGCGTGGCTCGACGAAGAGATACAACACTGGCAGACCATCACCTCGCAGGTGAAGATTGAAGTGCAGCCCTAAGCCGTCCGTAACGCGCGCCAGATTCGTTCCGAGGTCGCCGGCATGTCGAGCTGAGTGCCCTTGGGCAGAGCGTCGAGGATAGCGTTGATCACTGCCGGGGGCGCGGCGGTGGTGCCTGCCTCGCCTGTGCCCTTCACGCCGAGCGGATTGGTGCGGCAGGCTACCGCGCGGTGCTCCACCGTCATCGCCGGCGTGGTGTCCGAGCGCGGCAGCGCATAGTCCATAAACGAGCCGGACACGAGCTGACCGGACGCATCGTAAACCGTATTCTCGCTCAGCGCCTGACCGAGGCCCTGCGCTACGCCGCCGTGGACCTGCCCCTCGACGATCACATCATTGAGTACATTGCCGCAGTCGCCGACGGCGACATAGGAAACAATCGCCATCGCGCCTGTCGCTGGATCGATCTCGATCTCGGCGACATGGCAGCCATTGGGGAATGACGGCGGAATCTTGATACCGGCCTGCGTGTCAAGACTTTCCGGGATCACGCCCTGGCGCTCGAGCTCGGCGGCGCGCTCGGCGACCTCGAACAACGAGACTTCGTGGTTCTTCACACTGAATTTTTCGTCGCGATAGTCGATGTCGGCTCCCGTCGCCTGCAAGAGGATGCTGGCGACATGCTTGCCCTTCTCCAGTACCAGGTCGACGGCGCGCGCAATGGCGCTGCCGACCATCATCGCCGTGCGCGAGGCGACCGAGCCGAAGCCCGGTACGTCGCGCACGGAATCTCCGGCGGACACCGTCACTGTGTCGGCAGCGATTCCGAGCCGGCGTGCGGCGACCTGTCCAAACACGGTCTTATGCCCCTGCCCGCTGGCGCCGGCTCCGATGCTCACGTTGATCGCTTTGCCTCCGGGAAAGGAGATGCGTGCGACCTCTTCCGGAAAGGCGCCGGCAATCTCGAGATAGCAACCGATGCCGATGCCGCGCAGCATGCCGGCTTTTTTTGCCGCCTTCTTGCGCGCGGCAAAGCCATTGTAGTCGATGAGCGCCAGCGCGCGCTCCAAAGCCGCCGGGAAATCGCCGCTGTCGTACGTGTTTCCAAACGCGGTCGTGTACGGCATCTGTTCCGGCTTGATCAGATTGCGCCGGCGTAATTCGGCCGCGTCGACGCCCGTCACGTCGGCCGCACTATCGATCAGGCGCTCCATCAAATAGCTCGCCTCCGGCCGGCCGGCGCCACGGTAGGGGGCGGTCGGGATCGTGTTGGTGAGCACGCAACGCGTATTCACCTGTGCGTGCGGAATATCATAGACCGTCGGCAGGCAACCCGAGATGTGCGTGGTGACGATAAAATGGCCGACCGGCGTGATATAGGCGCCCATATTGCCGAGGCAGTCAACGCGCAATCCCAGAAACTTGCCGCGTTTGCTCAGCGCGAGCTCGGCGGTCCAGAACGAGTCGCGGCCTTGGCAGTCGCTGAGGAAGGCCTCCGAGCGCGTCGACAGCCAATGCACCGGCTTGTTGAGCACGCGCGCCGCGTGCAGCAGCGCGATGTACTCGGGATGCGATGCGCCCTTCATGCCGAAGGCGCCGCCGACGTCGTTGGTTAAGATATGCAGCTCGTCCTGTTTAACGTTCATGCTGCTGGCGATCTGCCCGCGGATGTTGGCGACGCCCTGCGTCGGGCAGCGGAGCGTGAAAACTCTCTTCTCGGGATCGTAGCTCGCGGTCGCGCTGCGCGGCTCGAGCGAGCCAACCACCAAGCGCTGGTTGATCAATTCGACGCGCACCACATGTGCCGCTTCGCGAAACGCGCCTTCAAGCGCCGCCTTCTTCTTCCCGTCCGGGTCGACGGGAGCGGTCCAGTCAAAAGCGATATTTCCGGGCGCTTCCGGCCAAAGCTGCGGCGCGCCTGAGGCTGCGGCTTCCCGCACGTCGGTCACCGCTTTGATCGGCCTGTAATCGACCGCGATCTTCTCGGCGGCGTCTTGCGCGGCGGCGGTGCTCGTCGCAACCACCATGGCGACCGGCTCGCCCACATGCATCACGCGCTTCTCGGCCAGCGCCGGCCGATGCGGCGAAATCGCCGGCTTGCCGTCGCGTCCGGGAATCGGATGCGCATGCGAGATCGTATGATAATGCGCCTCGGCAAGATCGGCACCGGTGAATACCGCAACCACGCCTGGCGCGCTTTTCGCCGCCGACACGTCGATGTGCTCGATCTCGGCGAAGCCATGCGGGGAGCGCAGGAAAGAGATCACGAGTGCGCCCGCTGGCTTGACGTCGTCGCCAAAGCAGCCAGCGCCGCGCAGCAGCGCGTCATCCTCGACACGTCCGGTCCACGCGGATTGTTCAGTCTTGCGGGCGGCAGTCGATTCCATTGCGCTACTCCGGCGAATTAAAGCTTGCGGTCAGTAATGCCGGCCTTGGCATAGAGCTCATTGATGTGTTCCTTCACGCTAGGCAGCGGCTCGGCGGTCGATTCATGCGCCCAGCCGACCTTGGCCCGGGCGTAGAGGGCCATCTCTTCGTCCTGCTGCGAGGTGCCGCCGGAAATTCCGTATGCGCCGACCATCTCGTCGCCCTTGAACACCGGCGCGGCACCGCCGCTCGCGGCAATCTTACCGTTAGTGAGTGCCGCCAGGCTGATCAGCATTTGCGGATTGCGCTCCTTGAACCACTGCTGGATCACCAGCCCGTCCGGGAAGCGCGGACTCATGGAGCGAAACGCCGCCACCGTGAAGGCCTTGGCGATCGCGGTATCCGGCGTGATGAAGCCAGCGTCATCCATGCGCTCGAGGGCGATCAAGTGGCCCTCCGGTCCGACAACAGCGACCGAGACCGGCACGCCCATGTCGGCAGCCTTGCCGACCACTGCCTTGATGAATTCGCGGCACTCGGCCGCACGCAATTTCACCATCCACCGTCCTCCCATGCTGCTTAATCGTTGCTCGACCAGCCGGTTATGCCCCAATTAACTGCAAAAAAACGGGCAGGGGAATAGCTTGGCCATAGCTTCGCTCCTGGCCGCTGCAGCCACTGGCACGGAAATCTCGTACGACTGATGTTCTGTCGCGCTGATCAACTGCTTCTGCCTTCCAGTTGCACTCGTTGTCTTCCGCTATGTGGTGCCGCTCGACCCATGGCTCGTCGTCGCAGCCCTGAAACACGCTTCCCGCCATGCTCTGTGCCGGCATTCTGGTCCCCCGGCGCACGAAGATCGACAACTCGCGTGCACGTCCGCCCTCAACAACATGTCGTAGGGATGTTCGACCGCAACGAGCGCTTATGCAGGAAATTGACAGTCGCGCCACCGCCTCGCGGTCCAGCAGCAGAACGCGGCGAGCACGCTTTTCAAATTGCGACTTATCGTTCAATTCCGCGGGAGGAAAAGTGCTTTGCATGTCCGCTATGTGGGATCGTAGATTGACTGCACGCGAACCCCGCAATGTAGGTCGCGGCGAGAGGTATTTGGAGACCCGAATGCGGTTGGGCTACTTCACCATGCCGGTGCATCCGATGGGCCGCGACTGGGTGCAGACGCTGCGCGAGGACCGCGAGGCCATCATCCTCGCCGACAAGCTCGGCTTCCACGACGCCTTTGTCGGCGAGCATCTGACCGACGCGTGCGAGAATATCACCAACAGCATGCTGTTCCACGCCACGCTGATCCATGACACAAAGCATATCAAATTGGCTACCGGCACCTGCAATCTGTCGCAGATGCATCCGGTGGTAATCGCGGTCAACACGGCGATGTTCGACCATCTGGCGGAGGGCCGTTTCATTCTCGGCATTTCCGCCGGGGCGCTCGCCTCCGACGCCGAGTCACTCGGCTTGCTCGACGTCGACCGCAACAAAATCTTCGCCGAAGCGATCGACGTGATCCTGGCGATCTGGGAGGGCGACCCGCCCTACAAGATCGACCTCCCCAACAACCGGTTCAAGGTGACGATTGAACGCGCCGCTGCGCTGCATCTCGGCGTCGGCTTCATGGCCAAACCGCTGCAGAAACCGCGGCCAGAGATCGTGGGCACCGTAGTGGCACCGTTCTCTCCCGGCGTTGTGCTGATGGGCAAACGAGACTTCCATCCGCTGTCGGCAAACTTCCTGCTGTCGAAGCACCTTAAGTCGCACTGGACGAACTACGCCAAGGGCAAGGCCGAAACTGGCACGAAGGCCAACGTCGCCGACTGGCGCATCGCCCGCACCATCTTCGTTGCCGACAACGACAAGGTGGCCGCGCGCTACGGCTACGAGGACGCCAAAAGTCCGTACCGGTTCTATTTCAGCCAGATGCTTGGCAAGCTGCAGCGCGCCGGCCGGCACAACGTCTTCAAGAGCGACAATGAGCAGCCGGACGAAGAGATTACGCTCGATTGGGTGATGGACAATTGCGTCACCTACGGCACGGTCAACAAGGTGGTCGATTATATCCTCGCTCTGCGCGAAGAGACTGGCGATTTCGGCGAACTGGTCTATGCCGGTATGGACTGGGTCGATCCGGCGCTCGCCAAACGCTCGATGAAGTTGATGGCCGAAGAAGTGATGCCACGCGTCAACGCAGCAATCGGCAAGTCGGCCAGCAAGGCGGCAGAATGATCTCCGTTCTCAATGAACGAAGTGCATAATTATTCCAATCAAGTCTCCGATCAGGAGCGCCCCTGAAGCCAACGCCTGCACGAGGAAACCGTTGTGCCGTTTATCGGCCGCGGCGGAATAGCCGGCGATGTACATTAGCCGGCCTGCGATCCAGACAAGGCCGAGCAGCGCCGCCCCCCAATCGCTTAAGTACACCGCAAACAGCCACAGCAATGGCAGGAAGATCGGCATCCATTCCAACGTGTTCATCTGCACGCGGAACAAGCGCTCAAAATCAGGATTGCCGGTGGTCGCGGGTGCCATGATGCCGAACTTGGCGCGCGCCTTAGCGACCTGCCAGCCGGTCGAGAAATACACGAGGATGGCCAGCAGGGTGACCAACGCGGTGTAAAGCGGCATCTAAACCCCCGAAACCTCGTCGATTAGACTGACAACGGTTCTGTACCCAACTCCGCGTAGAGCCCGTGCTTGGCGCCTTGCGTGAACGAAGCGCCTTTGTCCATCATGGCAGACGTCACCCCTGACTGTTTGTTATTGTTTACCATTATAGGCACACGCGCCGCCCGCGAAAGATGACCCATGACCCTGCCCTGCATCGCCATCGCCATCGGAGACCGTGGGTGAGAACCTTGTGCCGACCGCTGCTGGTGCGCGCGTTAAAACAATAGACCCCCAATTGCGCTGGCAGACTGAAGGCACCTAAAGTGGCATCAATAAGCACTGCTCCGGGAGGCAACGATGAGCAAGGTCACGCGCCGAAAATTCATGCGGACCACCGCCGCGGCAGTAGGTAGCGTCTCGCTGTTCGGAATTCTGACGCGGCGCGGCGATGCCGCCGAGTTCGTCTATCGATACGCGAACAACAACGTGGCGGCGCATCCGATGAACGTGCGGCTCCGCGAGGCGGTCGACAAGATCAAGGAAGAATCGAATGGCAGGCTCGAAGTGCAGGTCTTCCCGAACAGCCAACTCGGCGGTGACACCGACATGTTGTCCCAGCTGCGCACCGGCGCCATCCAGATGTTCAACCTGTCCGGCTTGATCCTGGCAACCTATGTGCCTGTCGCCTCAATCAACGGTATTGGTTTCGCCTTCAAGGATTATGATCAGGTCTGGAGCGCGATGGACGGTGCGCTCGGCGCATTCGTGCGTGGTGCCATTGCCAAGGCTGGCCTCTACGCCTTCGACAACATGTGGGACAATGGCTACCGGCAAGTAACCAGCTCTACGCACCCGATTAATACGCCGGATGATATGAGGGGTTTCAAAATTCGCGTGCCGGTCAGCCCGCTATGGACGTCGATGTTCAAAGCGCTCGGCGGCTCGCCGACCAGCATCAACATCAACGAGGTCTATTCCGCGCTGCAGACCAAAATCGTCGAAGGCCAGGAAAATCCGCTCTCGCTGATCAACCTGTTCAAGTTCTTTGAGGTGCAGAAATACGTCTCGTACACCAACCACATGTGGGACGGATACTGGTTGGTCGCGAATGGTCGACTGTGGAACCGTATCCCTGATGCGCTGAAGGAAATCATCGCCAAGAATATCAAACAGGCAACGATGGAGGAACGCGCAGCAATCCGAGGGCTAAACGAAACCGCCAGGGACGACCTCATCGCCAAGGGATTGGTCTTCAATACCCCGCCATCAAAGCCGTTCCGCGACAAACTGAGATCTGCGGGTTTCTACGAGCAGTGGCGTGGCAAGTTCGGCGAACAATCCTGGAGCTTGCTGGAGCGCTACACCGG
>Ga0207744_1000010_pt1 | contig 31631 bp, 27 predicted proteins | sample LuqExpMetageno56_FD_187814 | JGI IMG/M metagenome (GOLD analysis project Ga0207744, IMG submission 187814) | Tropical forest soil microbial communities from Luquillo Experimental Forest, Puerto Rico - Sample 56 (SPAdes) | ecosystem: Environmental > Terrestrial > Soil > Tropical forest ... | reverse complement strand
CCTGCAAAGTCGCAGCAATATGAGTGAGACTAGCAGAGAGCCAGTGATCATCAGGATAGGCATAAAGTTGCGCGCCGGTCTTTGGCCATGATGCAATCTGATTGAGACGATTAGCGCTTCGCTCTCGGCCTACTCCGAAAAACGCAAACACTCCACCCATTATAAAAAGGAAAGCGCTATGTACTAGAAATTCAGCTGTTATGTGATTGGTAAAGTATAACACCACTTGCAATACGAAGATTGCGAACGTCGTCAAAATCGCGCCCTGCCAATTCCAACGAAACGTCGCGCTCAGTAAGACAAATACGTACAAAATAAAAAATGAGCTCGAAAGATTGGGGAAGAAATACACCAAATAGGAAATAACGCCGATATCGATCAGGTGTACCGGAAGTTGCCAACCGGTCCGAAGCCTGGCAATGGTGGGCAGCGATGCAACGATCAGGCTAAAAATCGTGTAGGCCACAAGGATTGATTCGAATACTGACCGATCGTAAAGCTGCGGCTCAGGTCCCGCCGGGAGGTCAGCAAGACAGAACAGCGCTAGACAAAAGCGCAGCAGGGTGATGAGGCGTTCGATCGCCAAATCGAATGGCTTGTGACCCGCCGCATATAACGTCTCAAAGAGCAACGGCGTTTTTGAAATCGGCTTCAGAGAAGCGTTGAAACGCATTTAAGCTACTCCGACGCGAGCTTTAGGGTGTATAATTATTATAATAAATTATCATTCTACTATGGGATATTTCACATTTGTTAAACCTTATAACCGAGTCTCATTGATCAGAACCCGTGCGCCCATTGGCACAATCCGATGGACATGATGCGCCAAGGCTGGTCGACGAGCTTGTTCCATGCCACGCAGCAGTGGTCGACGAGGTCGTCGTAAGATTTAAAGATACGGTTTGAGAGCCAGTTGTCGCGCACGAACTGCCAGACGTTTTCGACAGGGTTGAGCTCTGGGCATTTCGGCGGCAGGGCGATAATGGTGATGTTGGGCGGCACGATGAGACGCGTCGATAAGTGCCAGCCGGCCTGATCAACCATGAGCACGGCATGGGCACCAGGCGCGATGATTTTGGCGATCTCCGCGAGGTGCAGGTTCATCGCCTCAGTATTGCAGGCCGGCAGGATCAGGGCTGCACCCTTGCCCTGCCTGGGGCAGACCGCGCCAAAGATGTAGGTGGAGGCGGTACGTTGGTCACGCGGCGCACTTGGGCGCGTGCCGCGCTTTGCCCAGCGGCGAGTGATTTTGTTCTTCTGGCCGATCCGAGCTTCATCCGCAAACCAGATTTCTATCCTGTCGCTGTCGACCGCCTTTTGCCGGGCGATTTTGTCCAGGCGCGCGGGGAAGCTTTTTTAAAATCCTCAATCGCACCCTCGGCCTGGGCATGGTGACGTGGCCGGGCCGAGAGTTTGCGATAGCCCATAGCCCGCAGCTCCCGGCTCAACGTCTGCTTGGCGATGGTGATACGGAATTCCTCGAAAATCCATTGCGCTAGATCGATCAACCGCCAGCGCACCACGTTATGAACCGCCGGGATAGGGCCATCCTCGATCATTCGGGCGATCGCCTGTCGCTGGCCATCATTGAGCTTCGACGGTTGGCCCGGCGGCTTGCCGTTTAACAGGCCGTCAGGGCCCCGCGCATTGAACCGCACCACCCAGTCCCGGATGATCTGCAGACCCACGTCGCCGATCTTCGCCGCCTCGGTGCGGCTCACCCCGTCATAGATCGCCGCAAGAGTCATAAGCCGTCGGGCCTGCGGACCGTCTTTGGTCTTCTTCGCTAAACCGCGAAGCCCAGGCGCACTAAAATCCTGCCGCAACGGTATCGGAACCGACATGGCAAACCTCCTTCGTTCGCCATGTTGAATCAGACCCGCGCCGATTTGGGAATTCCTAACGAGTCACGCCTTCAGAGACCTGGTATAAGTGCGCCAGAAATCCCGGAATGGCCTAGCGCTCAGTTCCGAATATCGAGCGGTGTGCTTGATGTCGGAATGACCCATCCAGAGCTGTAGTCGTCGCGTATCATGGCCAGCATCAGCCAGGAGATGACCGCAGGTGTGTCTCAGCATGTGTGCGTGGCAATATTCCAACCCAGCCTTATCGCCTGCGCTGGCGAGCATCTTGGCGACGTTGAACCTGGTCATTGGACCGCCGCGCTCTGATACGAAGCAAAAGGCCGATGCCGACTTGGCTTCGATTTGACACCGTTTAAGCTCACGCAGCGCCCTTATCTCGTCGCCCTGCATTGGATGAACTGAGGCAATGCCATTCTTGAGCCGCCTGACGTGCAGGTGACCCTTGGCAAAGTCCACCTGATCCCATTTGAGGTCTACGGCCTCGGTGACCCGCAAACCATGGCGAGCCATCAGCAGGATCAGCGTGGCATCACGGTGCCCATATCGGCCCTTGCGGGCTGCCTTGATTAGCTGTCCTAGCTGAGCCTCGGTCAGATAGCGCGGCCTGTTGCTACCCTTCATGGCAGTGCCTTGGCGAGCGCAGCGCGGGCCTGTCCTAACCAAGCCTCGCAATCCGGATCATCCATCGCCTCGATGATCGAGTAAGCGTCTTTCAGCAGCGCAACCAGCTCCCGGCGCTCTTCGGTGACGCGGGCCAGGTCGAGCCTCACCTGTGACATATGCCGTGCCATGGTAACTCTCCACATTTCACTGCTTGGCGGACCGATTGCAGCCCCAGGATTTACGAGGAATTTCAGCAATCAGCCGTTAACACTCCACATAGTACGCTCTTTGTGGAAAGTCAGAAAGGCAATTCAGCGCAATTTTGAGTCGTATTTAGAGGCTGTTTTGAATCTTTATTGCGGCCGCTTTGGCCTAAAATTCAAGCAATCCTGGAAGGTCGTTAGTAGCCTAGGCTGACACTTTTGGTTGCGCGATTTACCTGACGCGCAATAATCAAACTCGCTCACAAACGCCAGTGAGTGCTTCCTGCATCTTGCCGCCGGATGACCCCCGTCCGGCGGTTTTTCTTGTCACGATTGCGGTAAGCAGTAATGGCGGCACAATGGTGTCGAACGACAGCCCCGTAGCTCGCGCTTGCCGTCTCTTCAGCGGCATCGCCCATCAAGTTCCAGGCCGTAATCCGAAAACATAGATCGAAGGGCGTCTAAGCAACGGCTATCGCGCAAATAATGATATTAGTAGGGCCCACTCCTTGCGAGCCCTACTGGATGCTTCTGCGGGTTATAACTCTTCAGCCGATGTATTCGGCTCGTTTCTGCTCGTCGGCTTCCTTCTCCGTCTTGGGCGCCGCCGGAAGCTGTAGCACCGTTGCGTTCTGACCTTCCTCAAGATGGGTCAGAAGAATCTGCTGGCCGTCCGGCATTTCAAGGACATCGTGATGCACATTCGGCTTGTCCTTATCCTTTTGACGGAAGATGGCGGTGGTAAACCGGCCCTCGATGCTCGTGCCTTGATCATGCGACCAACGGAGCTTGATAGGCTTGTCAAAGGCAAGCTCGGTGCCGGGAAGAATGCAAACCGCCGTCGCGTCACCAATCGGATCGTCAACTGATTTGAATCCGATGGTGCCGCGTCCGAAATTGTGGCTTACCAATTTGTCGGCCACGACTGCGGGACGGGACTTGGCGTGTTGGAGACTGAAGTCGCACATGGTCCGGGACCCTTTCATGGTTCGGGTTGCGGCGAGAAGCGAATCGCCTTTAGCCGATCATACTCCCGATTTGCGGCGTACGCCGAAATCCCAATGACAAGTAACAGTCAGGGAGAGGGGCCGAATTTACTGCTAGCCAGCAGAGATCGATTGATGGCCGCCTTTCAGAGCGCGGTGCCACCCAGCTGCTGCTCGGCTGAAATACGCGCCGAGCTGCCGCCGGAGCAGTGATCGAGGCGGAGCGTTAGGCAGCACGCTGATCCGCCGCTGCGCTGAAAAGCATGAAGTGGGGTCTCGAGAACGTCGTAGCCCCGTTCCTCCAGGGTCGAGCGCAGCGCGAGGCTACAACTTGAAAGTACAATCGTACGATGAATACAGACTGCGTTGGCAGCGAAACGCGCCGCGTCGGTTTCGTCGATTTCGATCCGCTCTCTCGAGGCGACGTGGCCATGAATCGTCGCCAAGGCGGCTGGCGTAAAGGCTCGCGGATAATAGATGACGCTCCCACATGGCAGCGCGCAGAACGCGGTGTCGAGGTGATAAAAACTCGCCTGCGCCAGCGGCAGGCAGAGGCAAGGGATGCCTAATTGCTTCTCAAGAATGCGAGCGGCGGCAGGTTCCGAGCGAAAACCGCAGCCCATCCAAAACAGCCGACGCCAAGAATCCCAAATGCAATCGCCGGCGCCTTCCAGCACGATGCCTGCTGGCAGCCGAGTGATCTGGTGGACCAAGCCGCGTTCAGCAAGCTTAGCGAACGCGGCCGCAAAGATCGGCTCCTCGTCTCGCCGCTCGGAATGGCGGAAACGCGAGAGCACAACCTTGCGATCAAGCACGACCGCCGCGTTGGCAGTAAAGACAAGATCGGGCAAGCCAGGTGCGGGTTTTAGAGTTTCGATCGTGGCGCCCGCAGCGAGCAGGGCGTGTCGTAAACCTACCCACTGGCGATCTGCCTCCATTTCTAGAGTAGCGCTGCTCTCCGCCCACGCTCGAGGATCCATCCAGGGATTGATGCTGTAACTGACGGCGAAATGCTGCGGCGGGCACATAAAGAAGCAAGGCTGTGATCCCTCTGCGGTGTGTGTAGTGTGTATGTTCATCCTCGCTCTGCATTTTTCAGATTGGAGCCGCTGCTTCCGCGACAAATCTGCCGAGAAAATGGCAAACATGTTGCTCGCGGCACCGTTCGAGCAAATCTACTCGACGCGCTTGTGAGTCGTAGCGCCGTACATCATTTGGCATCGGGCGTGGTCGGACAATGCCCGCTACCCATCCAAAATGGAGATTTTGTGCGTTGTCCACATGCCAGTACTGTGCGGCCCTTTCTGAGTCATTGGGGCCGATCGGTCAATGTCCGCGTGAAGCGGAGCGCCGCGTGAGACTCCGTGATCCTGGGTCTCGAATTTCACGAGTGGCAGGGCAGCGATAGGCCGCAGTACGGCAACGTCGCGAGAAGCTGCCGCCGCCAAGAACCTGAAACGCGGCTTGCTACCATTTTGCTACCCAACCATTCGATACTGCGCGATACTTGCGAATACGGCGACAGTTACGGACAGCAGAAAATGCTTGATTTTCCGTGCTATTCGATACTGCTCGACACTACTCGATATGGGAGATCTCGATGGCTGAGACCGGTCGCCTCAGACTGGCGACGGTAGCCGCTCCGGCGATGAGCCCGGTGACGCTCTTGCGCACCACCATTATCCTCGGCGTATTGGCGGTGTGGGAATTCCTTGCCCATTCCGGCTGGCTTTACCGCGACGTGGTGCCCTCGCTGCTGTCGATCGGCCGCGCGCTCGCCGAGTTGCTCACGAGCAGCGACTATTATTTCCATCTCGGAGTTACCGCGGCCGAGATCGGCGCGGCGCTAGCGATTGGCGGCCTGTCCGGCCTGTTGGTCGGCCTGGTGCTTGGCGCCAACCGCTTCCTGTCGCGTGCGTTCGAGAGCTATCTTTACTATCTCGGCCCCGCGCCGAAGATCATCTTCTTCCCGGTTATGATCATGTGGTTTGGCGTCGGACCGGAATCGAAGATCGCGCTCGGCGTGCTGTCCTGCTTCTTCCCGGTCGCGCTCAGCGTCGCCGCCGGCATGCGACAGATCGACAAGGTGCTGATCCGCGTCGGCGAAAGCTTCCGCGCCACGACGGTACAGATGGCGCTGAAGATCTATCTGCCGGCCATGCGCTATCCGATTATCAACGGCTTTCGACTCGGCTTCGGCTTTGCGCTGATCGGCGCGTTGCTGGCCGAAACCAAGCTATCCAACAAGGGAATCGGCTTCCTGATCATTCAGGCGTACAGCGTCTTCGAGATGCCGCGAATGTATGCAATGCTGATTGTGCTTTTCGTGCTGGCGATTGGCGCCAATGCGCTGATCGGGCGGCTCGGCGGGGTCCAGAGTATCACGCAAGTTTGATTTTCAGTACGAGAGGACACGACATGACCACCGCACTCTCGCCGCAAGCAGTGCCAGCGCAGGCCGTGGTGTTACCGAAGAACCGTGGCACTTACTACGGAGGCGCATGGCACGACCCGAAATCGGGACGCTTCGTCGATACGCTCAACCCCGGCACCGGCCTCTCGCTCGGCAAGGTGGCGGACTCTGGGCCCGAGGATATCGATGCGGCGGTGGCCGCAGCGAAGGCTGCATTCAAGGAATGGCGGCAGGTGCTGCCGCTGGAGCGCGCTAAGATTCTGCGGCGCATCGCACAGATTTTGCGCGAGAACGCCAACGAGCTCGCCATGATCGACGCCGCCGACTGCGGCAATCCAGTGCGCGAAATGGTCTCTGACGCCATGGTGGCCGCCGCGCAGATGGAATTCTTCGCCGGCTTCGTCACCGAGATGAAGGGTGCCTCGATCCCGATGGGTCCCGACGTCGTCAACTTCTCGGTGCGCGAGCCACTCGGCGTCGTCGGCCGTATCATCCCGTTCAATCATCCGCTCATGTTCTGTGCCGGCAAATCTGCCGCTCCACTTGCCGCGGGCAATACCGTGGTGGTGAAACCGCCCGAGCAAGCACCGCTCTCTTCGCTGCGGCTTGCTGAACTGATTGACGGCCTGTTGCCACCGGGCGCCTTCAATGTCGTGCCCGGCGGGCGCGATGCCGGGCAAAGGCTTGCGAGCCACCCGGCGGTGGCGATGATCGCGCTGATTGGTAGCGTGCCGACCGGCCGCGCAGTGATGAAAGCGGCGGCCGATACGGTCAAACGCGCGATGCTCGAACTTGGCGGGAAGAATGCCCTGATTGCGTACGCTGACGCGGATCCGGACGAAGTCGCCGGCGCCGTCGTCGGCGGCATGAACTTCACCTGGTGCGGCCAAAGCTGCGGCTCGACTAGTCGCGCCTTCATCCACGAGACGATTCACGACGCGGTGCTCGAACGCATAAAGGCCAAGATTTCGAACTTCAAGCCGGGCATCCCCACCGATCCGACCACGACGATGGGCGCGATCATCTCCAAGACGCAGTTTGACCGCGTGATGAGCTACATCGAGACGGCAAAGCAGGAGGGCGCGCGCGTGATCGCCGGCGGCGGCTCCCCGTCCGACCCGCTGCTGGCCAAGGGCTTTTACGTCGAGCCGACGGTGTTCGCCAACGTCAACATGTCGATGCGTATCGCACGCGAGGAGATCTTCGGGCCGGTGCTCGGCGTTTTCAAATGGAACAACGAGGCCAAGATGCTGGCGGAGGTCAACCAGGTCGAATACGGCCTCACCGCCTCGATCTGGACCAACGATCTCTCCACCGCGCACCGGACCGCAATGGCGGTGGAAGCGGGTTTCGTGTGGATCAACGAGGTCGGCAAGCATTTCCTCGGCGCGCCGTTTGGCGGCTTCAAGCAGTCGGGACTGGGGCGCGAGGAATGCTTCGAAGAGATGCTCTCCTTCACGCAGGAGAAGAACATCCACGTTCGGCTGAAGCCGGTGAAGGCTTAAGAGCATACCGACCTTGACGGCGATCTTTTCCGCCTAGGCCAGCTCTTTGATCACCTTCACTTTGCGCCGTCGGCGATGCTGGTAAATGTCACCATCGCTAGAGCTTGTAAGTCTCGAAAGTGCCGCGATGGAACGCGTCCTCAACGGTGACCAACCTCGGCGATAACCCCTGCGCATGGTGGTGCCGAAAGAAGGTCTCAAGCGTCTTGCGGTTAGGCGCGATCCCGTACGACCAAAAGTCCTCCCCCATCAGCGCGCGCGCTTCCATCAAGCGCTCCTCGACGAAGGGTAGCGTCACCTTGGTCGACGACGTATCGGAAAGCTTCTCCAGAGCAATCTTCTTGGCGTGCTCGAAAGCCTTGAACACCGCGCCCGGCAGCCATGGATGCAGCTCGACCAGCGTCTTGCGCACGCCGACGAGGTGCATGATCGGGAAGATACCGGTTCGCTTGAAATAGTCCTTGGCGACCGCCACCGGATCAGCGAACAGCCAGCCAATATGTGGATGGCGCCCAAAGCCCGGCGGCACGCGCGGGCCGATAAACGCATCAATCTCGCCGGCCTCCAGCATACTCGACAGGGTCCGCCCTTCGGGGATGTCGTCGAGCTGTACCCCTTTCGGCAGTGTAAAGTTGATTTTCTCCAGGCGCCCGACATCGGTGAGTCCGCCCCTGAGCCAGTGAATGTCGGACGGATTCACGCCGTGGTCATCTTCGAGCATGGCACGCGCCCACACATTCGCGGTCAACTGATATTCTGGCACTCCAACCTTTTTGCCCTTCAAGTCGGCCGGCTTCTTGATGCGGTCCGTGCGGACGTAGATCGCCGTGTGGCGGAAGGCGCGCGAGACGAAGGCCGGCACGCCTACATAAGGGCAGTTGCCCTGCGCGGTCTTCAACGTAAAGCTCGACATCGACAGTTCGCAGATGTCGAATTCGGCGCCGCGAAAGGCGCGGAAGAAGATCTCCTCTGGGTCAAGCGCCATGAAGACCGGATCGACGCCATCGATTTGCACAATCCCGTCGCTGAGCGGGCGGGTGCGGTCGTAGTCGCGGACGGCGACGGAAAGATTGAGCTTGGCCATCAAGGCGCCCCGGTTGGGTTTGCGCCAAAGTCATAAGCGAATGCGTGGGGCTATGCACCGGAAATTTTGACGGCAGCCCGCGGGCGGGGCGTAACGGTCGTGGCCAGCAACGCTACCACCATTTCCGCAGCGGTGTTTTGCCGCCCGCACGAGCATGAGGCCGTCTAACAACACTGATTGCATAAACACATCAGCTGAGCTTCCTCGTTGCACTCACTCGTGACGCCTACAGTAAATTATTCGTTGTTGTCTCAGCATTCGGTGGTTGTACCGCCCTGACTCACTCCCCTTGTCTGCGCAATCGGACAATCGCGGGGCGATCGGCTACGTGCATACACGCAACATTGCGTCGATCGAGCTCGAACGGCTACGCGAGTACTGGGGCGTACTGGGGCGAAGTGCAGCGACGATTCTCCGCCGATGTTTTCAACCGCAGCGAGCTCTGCGGCAAATTGTGGGCTGCTTTAAATGTAACGATCTCATGCTCTAGATGGGCTGCATCAGCGCCCATCGCGTCGGCGATCTCCAACAAAGCATCCGCTTGTGTTGAAGGTGCAAGTATGTGGAATTCCGCTGTCTCGTCGACGGTGATCCTTAAGTCGTCATCAAAGGTGACAGCAACCTGTTGCAGCGCGCTCTGACCGAGCTGCGCTCGATTGACAGTCTCGCCTTCCGCTTCGGCTAACCGGCCGCATCGACATATTCTTGTCCTGTGATATAAACTTTATTCTCAACATAGACCCGAATTGCTTTGCAATGGAACAGCGCCTGGGAACCCGCAACAGGCCTTACGATCTCGATCGTTTGTTCGGCAACGTCAAGCGTGCGAGCGGTTTCCTCAAGGCGCTGGCGCACGAGAGCCGCCTGATAATCCTATGCATCCTCGGCGATGGCGAAAAGTCGGTAAGCGAACTGGAGCGCGAACTCAACCTCCGCCAGCCCACGGTCTCGCAGCAACTCGCGCGGCTGCGTGCGGACGGACTAGTCTCGACGCGACGCGAAGGCAAAGTGGTCTACTACAGCCTCACGAGTGAAGAAGCGCGCGCCATCGTCGCGACGATCTACGATGTGTTCTGCCGCAGGGCGCGCCGGCGCTAGCACTCAGTTGATCGACAGACTGAGCGTCTTGACCATCTTGCCCCATTTCGCCACTTCGTCCCTGAAGTAGCCCTCGGCCTGCGTCGGCGAGCCTTCGATCGGATCGAAGCCGATGGAGGTGAGTTTCTGTTGCAGCTCCGGCGCCTTCACGACTTCCTCGATGGTGGCGTTGAGCTTGGTGATGAGGGAAGATGGAGTTCTGGCTGGTGCGAACACGCCGACCCAGGAAGCGGCCTCGAACACGGGGAAGCCGGCTTCCGCATAGGTTGGTATATCCGGCGTGACAGCCGCGCGCTTGGCGCTCGCGATGCCCAAGCCTTTAAGCTTGCCGCTAGTGATCTGCACAGCCGCACCGCCACCCAAAGTCGACGCCATAATGTCGACCTGATTGCCAATGGTGGCGGTGATCGCGGGCGCGCCGCCTTGGAACGGCACGTGTGTCACCTGAATTTTGGCGATCTCCTTGAAGAAATATTCAGCGGCGATGTGCGAGCCGCTGCCGACGCCAGCCGATGCAAAAGTAATGTTCTTGCCTTTGTTTGCTTTGAGAAACTCGGCGAGGTTGGCCACCGGATTGCGGGGGCTGGTGACTAGTGACTCCGGGCTTGAGGCTATAATCGCGACCGTCTTCAAATCGTCCGCGGCATAACCCCTGTTGGGGCGGAGCGTCTCGTTGATCGCGACTGCCGTCGTGGTGACCAAGAGCGTATAGCCGTCGGGCGCCGCGCGCGCGACTGCGGCGGCAGCGATATTGCCACCGGCGCCGCCCCGATTTTCCACGATTACCGTGCGCCCAAGCTTCTCTCCCAAGCCTTTGCCTACAAAGCGCGCCAGTGTGTCGGCGATGCCGCCTGGAGCAAACGCCACGATGAAAGTGATATCGTGATCCGGATAGGACTGCGCCTGTATCGGGCTCGTGGCTAAAACGCAGGCAAACAGGCCGCACGCGGCTTTGCACAGTGTGCGCACGTCGAATTTCCCCCAGGACGCATGATTTTTCTGTCTCTGAGCGCGCCCGGCATAGTTCCATCGCGACTGCAAATTGACAAGCACTAGGCAGGCGCAACGTCTATGAGCCGCATCTGAACGCGCTCTTTGCCTTGCCAGCGATCGATCGTAAAGCAGCCTGCGGCGTGCACGGCCCGGTGGCGATTTTCGAAGAGCGCCTTGCCGAGCGGCTGGCTGGCGGCGCGGAAGGCGATCGCCGTCACGAATTTGCCGTCGCCGGACTCGAAACGCGCACGCACGTGCTCTTCGCCTATCAGATCGGCGTAAGCGAGCGTATGCGCAGGCAGAGCGAACACCGGTTCCGGATTGCCGGCGCCGTAGGGTCCCGCGCGCGCCAGCATCTCGACCAGCGTCGGATTGACCGCGCCGCCGCTGACCGCGCCGTCGATCGACAGCGCCCGCTCGCGACGCGCCGCCTCAATCGCCGGTCCAAGCGCGTCCTCGAGGTAGGCCCGGAAGGCTGAAAGAGCATCTTTCCGCAGCGTCACACCGGCGGCCATAGCATGGCCGCCGCCCTTGAGCAGCAGGCCCTCGTGCACCGCGCGCCGCACCGCCTGGCCGATATCGACGCCTACGATGGAACGGCCAGAGCCCATCCCCGTGCCTCCCGGTTCGAGCGCAATGGCGAAGGCGGGTCGGCCGTAGCGTTCCTTCAGCCGCGCTGCCACCAATCCGACCACGCCGGGATGCCAGCCCGGCCCTGCGGTGACGACGACCCCGCCCTTCTCCTCGAGCCCGAGTGCGGCCATCGCTTCGGCTTCCGCTTGCGCGACGGTGGCAAGCTCAATCTGCTGACGCTCACGGTTGAGGCGGTCGAGCTCGACGGCGATGCGTGCCGCTTCGCTTGCGTCTTCCTCTAGCAGCAACCGCACACCGAGATCGGCGCGGCCGATGCGGCCGCCAGCGTTGATACGCGGCCCGAGCAGGTGGCCGAGGTGCCAGGGCTGGGGCGGCCCGGCAAGCCGAGCCACGTCCATCAACGCGGTTGCGCCAACGTGCTCGCGCCGACGCAGCGCGATTAGGCCTTTCGCGACAAACGCGCGATTCAGCCCTCTGAGCGGCACCACGTCGGCGACAGTGCCGAGCGCGACGAGGTGCAGCAGAGACAAGAGATCGGGCTCCGGCCGCATGCCGGTCCAGAAATTGCGCTGGCGTAGCTCTCGGCTGATCGCGACCAGGGTGAGGAACACAAGCCCCACGGCCGCGAGATGGGAGAGGCCGGAAAGATCATCGGCGCGGTTCGGATTGACGATCGCCTTGGCAGGCGGCAATTCCTCGTCGGCCTGATGATGGTCGATCACCACGGTTTCGAGGCCAAGCTGTTTCGCTTCGGCGAGTGCCTCAAGACTGGTGGTGCCGCAGTCGACCGTGACCAGGAGCGTCATCCCGCGTTCGGCGAAGGAGCGAATGGCGTCAACATTCGGCCCGTATCCTTCGAATATGCGGTCGGGAATGTGAACGATCGGATCAAGGCCGCAGTGGCGCAGGTAGCGGCAAAGCAGCGCCGAGGCTGTAGCGCCGTCGACATCGTAGTCGCCAAAGATCACGACGCTCTCACCGCGCATGATGCCGTCGGCGATTCGCTTGCTCGCGGCTTCCATATCGGTGATGCCATGCGGATCGGGCATCAGGTTCCTAATGCTCGGGTCGAGAAAGGCCAGAGCTGCATCCGGCTCGACGCCCAATCCTGCGAGCACGCGTGCCAGCAACTCCGGCAAGCTGTAGCGCTGCGCGATGGCAAGCGCGCGTGCCTGTCCGCGCTCATCCAGGCGGTCGCGCCAGGCGCGCCCCGTGGCCGAGTGTTTGACGCCGAGGAAAAACCGCTCGGCGCTGTTCAGTTGCGTTGCCGGCAATGCCGCCATGGCTACCCCCGCGAGTGGCGAACAATATCACCGCAGTGGACGGTCATGTTCGGGCCATCCACGTCTTTCTTAAGGCTATGGCTGGAAGCAGCTACCCGGCAATTTCCGTGTGGAAAACGTGCCAAAATGCCGTTCACCGGTCGCTATCCGACGGCGCGTGCCTACGTGCTTGTGGTTGGAATCGCCGTAGCAGAAATCGAATATAACCTCGATGTCGTTCGAGATGCCGCTGCTATTTCAGTCTGAATTTCTCGAGCTGGCGGTGCTGCGCGTTTATCCGGCGCACCGTACCCGTAACCGAACGCATCACGATCGTTTCGGTCTCAATGATATTGCCGCGGAACTTGACACCTCTTAACAGGTTGCCGTCGGTGACGCCGGTGGCGGCGAACACGCAATCGCCCTTCACCATTTCCGGAATGCTGTACTTCTTGCGCGGATCCTTAATGCCCATCTTGGCCGCGCGCTGCCGCTTTTCCTCAGTATCGAGTACTAGCCGACACTGCATTTGCCCGCCGACGCAGGCGAGCGCCGCTGCCGCCAGCACACCCTCCGGAGCGCCACCAATCCCCATATAAATGTCGATGCCCGTCGAATCCGGGTCGGAGGTGTGGATCACGCCGGCGACGTCACCGTCGGTGATCAGCGCCACCGCGGCGCCGGTCTTGCGCACCGCCGCAATCAGATCGGCGTGACGCGGCCGGTCCAGAACGAGAGCGGTGATATTTTCCGGCCTCACGCCCTTGGCTTTGGCAAGTCGCGCGATGTTTTCGGCCGGCGGCACGTCAAGGTCGACTAATTCCTTGGGATAGCCCGGCCCGATCGCGATTTTCTCCATGTAAACATCGGGCGCGTTGAGCAGCGTGCCGCTCTCCGCCATCGCCATGGTGGCGATCGCGCCCGGCATGTTCTTGGCGCAGAGCGTCGTGCCTTCAAGCGGATCGACAGCAATGTCAACTTTCGAACCTCGCCCGGTGCCGACATTCTCGCCGATGAAGAGCATCGGTGCTTCATCGCGCTCGCCCTCTCCGATGACGACGGTTCCATCGATTGTCAATTTTCCGAGTTCACGCCGCATGGCGTCAACGGCAGCCTGGTCGGCCTCTTTCTCGCTGCCAAGCCCGCGCAGGCGCGCCGCCGCAACGGCCGCACGTTCGGTCACGCGCACGATCTCGATCGAAAGGATGCGATCCAGTACGTGCTTGGCCTCTTCGTTGTACGGCGACGACATTGTTGCGCTCCACATTGCACTATCCCTCTACTGGGGGTTCAATTCTTCTCGATCCGGATCACTTGTGGGCGTCCTGAGATAACTTTATCGCGGCCCACCGCCGCAAGGGCCTTGCGCACGGCATCCTCAGTTGTCGCATAGGTAATGAGGATGACGGGCACCGAGCCGACCTTGGCGGCGGTGTCCGAATCCCCCTGCGCATGACGTTGCACAATGGATTCCAGCGAAATTTCTTGCTCGGCAAGGCGCTTGGCGATGGTCGCCGCGGTGCCGGGCTTATCTCGCGCCAGCAGCCGGATATAGTAACCGCCTTCATGTCGTTGCATGGGTGCCTTCCGCACGTCGGTAAGGCTCGCCGTAGGGCATCCGAATGGCGCCGTGCGCACCCCGCGCGCTATGTCGCCGATGTCAGATAGCACCGCCGAGGCGGTGGCGGCGCCACCGGCGCCTGGCCCGACCAAAGTCAGCGGATTGATGCCCGAGGCATCGACGGTGACGGCATTGGTCACGCCCATCACCTGGGCGATTGCCGAATCTTTTCGCACCATGGTCGGGTGCACGCGCTGCTCAATCCCTTTCGGCGTTTTCACCGCCACGCCGAGTAGCTTAACGCGATAGCCAAGCTCGTCGGCGGCGGCGAGATCAGCCGGTTGAATCGAGGAAATGCCTTCGACATAGATTGCACTCTGGTCAACCTTGCTGCCGAAGGCGAGGCTCGCCAGAATCGCAAGCTTCTGCGCGGTGTCATGACCCTCGATGTCGAAGGAAGGATCGGCCTCGGCGTAGCCGAGCCGCTGCGCCTCCTTCAAACATTCGGCGAACGGCAGCTTATCGCGCTCCATGCTAGTGAGGATGTAGTTGCAAGTGCCGTTGAGGATGCCGTAGATGCGCTCAAAGGAGTTGCCGGCCATTCCTTCGCGCAAGGTCTTTACGATCGGTATGGCGCCGCCGATCGCCGCTTCGAAATTCAGCGCAACATGGCGCTTCTCGGCGAGCGCAGCAAGCTTGACGCCATGCTTGGCCAACAACGCTTTGTTGGCGGTGACCACCGACTTGCCCGAAGCAAGCGCCGCCTCGACGATGGCCTTCGCAGGATCGCCGGCACCGCCGATGAGTTCGACGAAGACGTCGATCTCGGCCGACTTTGCCAGCGCCACCGGATCGGAAAACCATTTAACTTTCTTGAGATCGATGCCGCGGTCCTTTCCGCGCGAGCGCGCCGTCACCGCGACGACCTCGATCGCGCACCCACAGCGCGCTATGAGCGCGGCTTGCTGACGCGCGATCTGGGCCACCAAGGCGGTGCCGACCGTGCCCAAACCGGCGACACCTACTTTCAATGAGGACTCCATTGGAAGCTAGCGCCGCGTGGCGAGCGGTACGACGTTGTGGAGTTGTTCGGGTGCGTTTTCGAGGAAGCGGCGCACGTTGCGCGCGGCCTGCCGGATGCGCTGCTCGTTCTCAACCATAGCTATGCGCACGTGGCCTTCGCCATATTCGCCAAAGGCGATGCCGGGCGACACCGCAATATCGGCCTTCTCGACCAAGAGCTTGGAGAACTCCACGCTGCCAAGCGCCTTGAACGGCTCCGGGATCGGCGACCAAGCGAACATCGAGGCTCGTGGCGACGGCACGTGCCAACCGGCGCGGCCGAAGCTTTCCACCAGCACATCGCGCCGGCGTTTGTAGGTCTCGCGCATCTCCTTGATGCAGTCGTCGGGACCATTCAGAGCGGCAGTGGCCGCGACTTGCACCGGCGTGAACGCGCCGTAGTCAAGGTACGACTTCACACGCGCCAGCGCAGCGATGATGCGCTCGTTGCCGACCGCGAAGCCGATGCGCCAGCCCGGCATCGAATAGGTCTTCGACATCGAGGTGAACTCAACTGCGATCTCGTAGGCGCTGGGCACCTGCAACAGCGACGGCGGCGGATTATCGTCGAAATACACCTCCGCGTAGGCGAGGTCCGACAACACAAGGATGTCGTGCTTTTTCGCGAAAGCGACGAGGTCCTTGTAGAACTCGATCGTAGCGACATACGCGGTTGGATTGGCTGGATAGCAGACTACGACGGCGATCGGTTTCGGGATTGAATGGATAATGGCGCGCTCGAGCGTGTGGAAGAAGTTTGGTGTTGGGTCCGACGGCACCGAACGGATGGTGCCGCCCGCCATCAGGAAGCCGAAGGCATGGATCGGATAGCTCGGATTGGGCACCAGCACGACGTCGCCCGGCGCGGTGATCGCCTGCGCGACGTTGGCAAAGCCTTCCTTGGAACCGAGTGTGGCCACGATCTGGGTTTCCGGATTTAGCTTCACTCCGAAGCGGCGGCCGTAATAGGCCGCCTGTGCGCGGCGCAGGCCCGGAATGCCGCGTGAGGCGGAATAGCGGTCAGTGCGCGGTTTGCCGAGCACCTCTTTCATCTTCTCGATCACGTGGGCAGGGGCCGGCAGATCCGGGTTGCCCATGCCGAGATCAATGATGTCCGCGCCCGCGTTGCGAGCTTTCGCCTTGGCCAAGTTCACCTCCTCGAACACGTAAGGTGGTAGGCGGCGGATGCGGTAAAATTCTTCCATCGGATCAAACCTTAAGGTCGGCTGCCCTTGGCACACCGGCCTTTAACCCCGGCAGGCTTTTATCACGGGTCGCCCGCCGCGCCAGTGGCCTGACTGGTATTCGGCGCCGCCGGTTTCTTTTTCGTTGCCCCGGATGCCTTTTTCGCTGCCTCGGGTGCCTTTTTCGTTGCCCCGGATGTCTTTTTGTCAGTCACTTCGAGGGCTTCCTGCCGGTCCCGAAGGGCGGTGAGTTCTTTTTCAAGCTTATACTGCTGCTCTTCGCTGATCGGGGTCGTTGAGCGCGCCGGCGGTATGTCATGCACCGCCGGGTACTGATAGGGCGCGGTCGGCCGCGCTGGGGCGTTTGCCGGCAGGCCCAAACTGCTGGGCAGCGCATCGATCACCGGCCCCGGCGAGCAGGCCGCCACGGCAAAACCAAGGCCCAAGGCAGCCAAGATGGATGCTTTGCCGACCCGCTCCATGCAAGGTCTTGAAATGAAGCGGAAACTCATGCGCCCTCAATGAATTATAACATCAGCGCCTGCTAAACGGCTAATATGACCGGAACATGGTCAGCACCAGATAACAAAAGCGCAACTGTGCCTGGAAACGCCGTTTGAGGGAGGGCTCGGTCTGCGCCATTTGTCTGGCAAGGACTGATGGACTGCGAATGCAAAAGCCGACCAACGAATCAACGAAGGCGGTCATCCCTGCTATGGAGACGATCAAGTTGGCTGTTGCCAGTGCGGAATCGGCCAAGCTTTCGAGCATCGATTATGAGGCGTTGGGACGGAATCTCGCCCGCATCATAGAGGAAGGCGGCAAGGCGCTCGCCGCCTACATGAAGCCGCGCGAGGAAGGCAAGATCAAACGCGGGTTCGCTGACGAAGTCGCCGACGTCGTCAAGACCATCGGCCAGGTGTCGGAATACTGGCTCGCCGATCCGCAGCGTTCCGTCGAATTGCAGAATAGTCTCGGCCGCTCCTACCTCGATCTGTGGGCGAGCACGGTGAAGCGTATTTCCGGAGAGCCCGCCGCGCCGGTGATCGTGCCTGATCCGAAGGACAAGCGCTTCTCCGATCCGGAATGGACGGAAAACCAGTTTTTTGACTTCCTCAAACAGCTCTATTTGCTGACCGTGCAGTGGGCAAACCGCCTGGTGAAAGAAGCGATAGATATCGACGAGCATACGCGCCATAAGGCGGAATTCTACGTACGGCAGATCGCAAATGCGATCGCGCCCTCGAACTTTGTGCTCACTAATCCTGAACTGTTGCGCGAAACGCTGTCGTCGAGCGCGGAGAACCTCGTGCGCGGCATGCAGATGCTGAGCGAGGACATCAAGGCCGGCGAAGGAAATCTCAAGATCCGTCAGTCCGATCCGAGCAGGTATGAAGTTGGCCGCAATCTCGCGCTTACTCTCGGCAAAGTGATATTCCAGAACGAGCTGATGCAGCTCATCCAGTACGCAGCGACGACGGTGGAGGTGTTCAAGGTGCCGCTGCTGATCGTGCCGCCCTGGATCAACAAGTTCTATATTCTCGACCTGACGCCGGAGAAATCCTTCATCAAGTGGTGCGTCGACAATGGCATCACCGTGTTCGTGATCTCCTGGGTCAATCCGGACGCCTCGCTCGCCGACAAGAGCTTCGAGCAGTACATGCGCGAGGGCATTCTCACCGCGATCGACAAGATCGAGGAGGTTACCGGGGAACGTCAGGTCAACACCATCGGTTATTGCGTCGGCGGCACGCTGCTAGCGGTCGCGCTGGCCTATCTGGCGGCAACGCAAAAGGAGCAGCGGGTGCGCTCGGCGACCTTTTTCACGGCGCAAGTGGATTTCACCTATGCTGGCGATCTACTGGTGTTTGTCGACGAAGAAAGCATCCGCTCTCTCGAAGAGCGCATGAAAGAGCGTGGTTATCTGGAAGGCTCGAGCATGGCAACGGTCTTCAACCTACTGCGCTCCAACGATCTGATTTGGCCTTATGTCGTCAACAACTACCTGCGCGGCAAGCAGCCCTTCCCGTTCGACATTTTGTTTTGGAACTCGGACTCCACCCGCATGCCGCCGGCTAATCATTCTTTCTATTTGCGCAACTGTTACCTCGACAACAATCTCAGTAAAGGCGCGATGGAGATCGGCGGCGTCAAGATCGACCTGGGGAAAGTCACCGTACCGGTCTACAATCTGGCCACCCGCGAGGACCACATCGCGCCGGCGAAGTCAGTGCTGTACGGGTCAAGATTCTTCGGTGGGTCGGTAAAATATGTGCTGGCGGACTCCGGCCACATCGCCGGGGTAATCAACCCTCCGGGCAAGCCGAAGTATCGGTACTGGACCGGCGACACGACCGACGGTAGCGACGTCGATGCCTGGCTGGCCAAGGCGAGCGAGCACCCAGGATCATGGTGGCCCGACTGGCTTGAATGGCTCAAGTCCCAGGACGCAGCCAGCGTGCCGGCGCGCGCGATCGGCGGCGGCAAGCTCGAGCCGATTGAGGACGCGCCCGGCTCCTATGTGCGGGTAAAGAGCTGACGTTGTTTCTCGGCCAAGTCTCTCGATCGACCTAGGCCGCGACAAACGTCGAGCTATCGCTTATCTTTTTGGGTCTCAGAAAAGCAAAGGGGGGATGGAGATGTCCAGGGAACTGATGTGGTTGACGCTCACGGTCATCCTGACCGGCGTCATGTGGATTCCTTACATTCTCGACCGCATCATTGTGCGCGGGCTGATGGGCGCGATGGCCAATCCCTCGCGCAACGACAAGCCGCAATCAGCATGGGCGCAGCGGCTTTATTTCGCCCACACCAACGCGGTGGAGAACCTCGTCATCTTCGCCACGCTGGTACTGATCCTCGACTCGCTTGGACATTCGACCAAAAGTACGGCGATCGCCTGCGCAGTATATTTCTGGGCGCGGCTGGCGCACGCCCTAGTCTATACGATGGGCGTCCCGGTATTACGCACGCTTGCCTTCAGCGTCGGCTTCCTCGCCCAGGTAGTGCTGGCCATCGCGGTATTTGGCAAGCTTTAATTTGGCAAGCTTTAATTGAGCGGCGCGGCGCGTTTTGTAATTGCGTGCAGGTCGAGCCCGCGTGGCAGCGTTCCGAACACCGTTGCGCCCTGGCCGGCTAGTCGGGAGGCACAGAACGCGTCGGCCACCGCGGGCGGCGCGTGCTTGAGCAGAAGCGCCCCTTGCAGTGACAATACAAGATCGCGCACTAGCACCCGCGCCTGCGTTTCGTCGCTGCGGTCGGCGGCGCGCAAGCGCTGGCGCAGACGCCCGGCGAAACTTTGCAGCCGCGCGTCACCGATATCCGCCAACTCCTGCTGCAACACCTCGGTTGCCTCCGTCGTGCGCTCGAAGGCGCGCAGCACGTCGAGACACATCACATTGCCCGATCCTTCCCAGATCGAATTGACCGGTGCCTCGCGGTAGAGCCGCGGCATGATGCTCTCTTCGATATAGCCGGAGCCGCCGAGCACCTCCATCGCCTCAAAGGTGACGAAGGGCGCGCGCTTGCAGATCCAGAACTTCGCCGCCGGCGTCAACACACGGCGGAATACGGTCGCTCCTTTGTCGTTCTCGTCATAGGCGCGGGCGAGTCGCATCGACAACACGGTCGCAGCCTCGCATTCAAGCGCCAGGTCGGCCAACACGTTCGTCATCAGCGGCTGGTCGATCAGCTTCTTCTGGAAGGCCGTGCGGTAGAGCGTGTGATGGACCGCCTGTGCCACCGCCTGCCGCATCAAGCTTGAAGAGCCAACGCAGCAGTCCAGTCGCGTGTAATTCGCCATCTCGATGATGATAGCAATGCCGCGCCCTTCCTCTCCGATCAGCTGCGCATAGGCTCGGTCGAATTCCACCTCGCTTGAGGCATTGGCGCGGTTGCCGAGCTTGTCCTTCAGACGAAGAATGCGGATGGCGTTGCGCTCGCCGTCCGGTGTCCAGCGCGGTAAGAGGAAGCAACTCAGGCCTTTCGGCGCCTGCGCCAGAATTAGGAAAGCGTCGCACATCGGCGCCGAGAGAAACCATTTGTGCCCGGAGAGGCGGAAACTGCCGTCAGCGGCAGGCTCTGCCCGCGTCGTATTGGTGCGCAGGTCGGAGCCACTCTGGTTCTCGGTCATGCCCATGCCGACCAGCGCCGCAGATTTCTCACGCACCGGCATAAAGCGCTTGTCGTAGTCGCGCCCGAAAATTTTCGGCAGCCATTCCGCCGCCACCCTTGGCTGCCTGCGCAAGGTCGGCACGGAGCCATAGGTCATAGCGACCGGACAGTAGGCGCCCGCCTCGATCTGCCCGAACATGTATGTGCCAGCGGCGCGCGCCACGTGCGCGCCGGGCTTCGGCACCGCCCACGGCCCCGAATGCAGACCCGCCTTAAGAGCAATCGCCATTAGCGCGTGCCAGGCGGGGTGGAAATCCACCTCGTCGATGCGGTGGCCGAAGCGATCAAGCGGCCGCAAGACCGGCGTGTTCCGGTTGGCGTCAAAACCGAGCTGGATGGTCTCCGGTTTGCCGAGCGTGCCGCCGAGCGCGGTCAGCTCGTTGTCGGCCCACTCCGCTCCCTCGCGCTTGACCGCCTCATACAGCACGGCATCGCTCTTGAACAGGTTATACGGCTCAAGCGGCGGTGGCTGGTTCTGGACTTCGAACATGGCGTTTCCGGCAGATGTCGCAGCATTGTACCAGCCGAATCAGGGAAACAGCGCGACTTGCTGCAGCCCCATGACCTCCGGCCAGCCCATCATCACATTCATGTTTTGGATGGCCTGGCCGGAGGCTCCTTTCACCAGATTGTCCAGTGCCGAGATCACGATGGCGCGGCCGGGAATGCGGTCATTAGCGACACCGATGAACGTCATATTGGAACCGCGCACATGCCGAGTCTGCGGCGTCTCACCGAATCGCAAAACATGTACAAAAGGTTCGTTCATGTAGAACTTTAAAAGCAACGCATGAAGATCCTGCGGCATCCGACCGCGTCGTCCCCGCACGTAAATCGTCGACAGGATGCCTCTATTCATCGGGACAAGGTGCGGGGTGAAGGTCACAATCACTTCGCGCCCGGCGGCTAGCGAGAACTCCTGGTCGAGTTCAGCCATGTGCCGGTGATGCCCGACCCCGTAGGCTTGGAAGCCTTCCGACACTTCCGAGAACAGCATCGCTCCCTTGGCCGCCCGCCCGGCGCCGGTCATGCCTGACTTAGCATCGACCACAATCTCATCGAGCTCGATCGCCTTGTTCTTGATCAGCGGGATCAGCGGCAGCTGTGCGCAGGATGTGTAACAGCCTGGGTTGGCCACAAGGCGCGCTTTCCTGATCTCGCGCCGGTGGATTTCGGTGAGCCCATAGACCGCCTCTTTCTGCAGCTCGGGCGCGTGATGTTCATGGCTGTACCATTTGGCATAGGCCGCGGGGTCGTGCAGCCGGAAATCGGCTGACAAGTCCACCACTTTGGTTGCCGGCGCCTTCGCCAAGAGCTCCTGGACCACTTTCTGCGTCGTGGCGTGCGGCAGCGCGCAGAAGGCGACATCCAACGCGGCTTGCGCCCAATCGAGTTCTTCGATGCCGACGAGTGTCGGCAGTTCGAACGGCGAGAACTGCGGAAAGATTTCCCGCATCGCCTTCCCGGCGTTGCGCTCGGCGCTGAGTAGAACGACCTGCGCGCGGGGATGTCGCAACAGCATCCGCACCAATTCCGCGCCGGTGTAGCCCGAGGCGCCGAGCACACCGATTTTCGCTTTGGTAGCCATGAGCCCAATCCTCATCCAGAGTCTTAAGGGACCACCGGAGAAAGGCCAACAGGGCGATATGGAAGACGTGCCGCGGCCTCATCCGGCGGCACGGGAGGCGATTAATTGCGCGAGGGCGCCCGTGCCGGGGTGACGCGGCGACGGCAGAAGCCAAAATTCGAGTCAATCGTCATGGGCGCGCGATATAGGCCCCCCCTGTCTTGCTCGTCAACCGCGCCCCCGTTGCCGTAACGGCTGTGTTGCGTGCCGGCGTGGGATCGATGCCGCGCGCGCCGATCATATCTGTACCGTCAGCAACGATAACGTCGGCGTCCTGCATGATTTTCTGGCGCTTATCGTCGTGGTGCAGGCCATGCTGGCGCCAACGACATCGAGGATGTTGACGATGTCGGCCTCGTCTCCCTATAGGCGAAGACCCATTGTTTCCCTAGTATTGGTCCTTGCATCATCCTGTATCCGCGGGGGGCCAGAGCAAGAGCGTCGCTAACGAACACAACTGTCGGGAGGAAAATTTATGCGTTCACTATCAGTGACCGTGATGGCGGCTGCCGCTTCCTTGATGTTTGCTACCGCGGTGTACGCACAGCCTGCGCCGGGAGCGCAGCCGCCGCTGCCAGAATATGGACCGAGCATTACGCTTGAGCAGGCCATGAAAATCGGCAATGCGGCCTTAGCCGAGGCCAAGAAGAAGAACCTGCTGGAAGCAATTGCGATCGTCGATAATGCCGGCCGCCTCGTTTATTTCATCAAGATGGACGACCTTCGGCAAATCGGCGGCGATCTTGCGCAAGGCAAGGCGCGCACGAGCGCTATGGCCAAGCTTCCTAGCAAGGCCTACGAAGACCGTGTCACTTCCGGCGGCGCTGGCCTCACGGTGCTCTCTTTCGGCATAACCGCCGCGGCGGGAGGTCTTCCGATCATCGTGAACGGCAAAATGATCGGCGCCATTGGCGTTGGCGGCGGTCCCAACGGCGTTGTCGACACGGAAGTCGCCCAAGCCGGCCTTGATGCACTGAAATAGATTTTTTCGTCGTTGAATTCCGCCGGGACCAAAGTTCCGGCGGAATTCGATTGCGGAGGCGATTTGGCCGCCTCGCCAAAGAATAGAAGCCCGCCGTTTCTCCCGCGGCTGGAAACATGCCAGTTATGACGCGAAAATGGCATAGTCAGTGGAAATCGATTCGCCCACAACCCATCTAAATCTCGCTGCATGGCCAAATCCGCGACCAAGAAGAAGCCCTCGAAGCAACCCGACCTGTTCGACCTGCCCGCGGCGATGCTAGCTGGCCGCAAGTCAACTGCGCGCGGCGCCAGCAAGGCCGCTCGCCGCGCCAAAGCCACGCGCTCCTCCGACGTGGAATCCGGCTATACCGCTAAGCATATCGAGGTGCTGGAGGGGCTCGAGCCGGTGCGCCGCCGACCGGGCATGTATATTGGTGGCACCGACGAGAAAGCATTGCATCACCTGTTTGCCGAAGTAATCGACAACTCGATGGACGAGGCGCTTGCCGGTCACGCAAGCTGGATCGAAGTCGAGATGGAGGCCGACGGCTTTGTCACCGTCACCGACAACGGCCGCGGCATCCCGGTAGATCCGCATCCGAAGTTCAAGAACAAGTCGGCACTGGAAGTGATCATGTGCACGCTGCACGCCGGCGGTAAATTCAACTCCAAGGTCTACGAGACATCAGGCGGCCTGCATGGCGTCGGCGTCTCGGTCGCCAATGCGCTGTCGGAACGCATGGAAGTCGAGGTTGCGCGCGAGCAGCAGCTTTACCGCATGGCCTTCGAGCACGGGAAACCGAAAGGCAAGCTGGAAAAGGCCGGCCAGGCGCTGAACCGGCGCGGCACCAAGATCCGCTTCCGGCCCGATCCGGAAATTTTCGGGCCGAAGACCGCCTTCAAGGCCGAGCGCATCTTCAAAATGGCGCGCTCAAAAGCCTATCTGTTCGGCGGCGTTGAAATCCGCTGGCGTTGCGACAAGGCACTGATCAAAGGCAATGACGAGGTTCCGGAGAAGGCCACCTTCCATTTCGCCGAGGGCCTGAAGGATTACCTTTCCAGCAATCTCTCCGATGCGACGCTGGTCCATCCGGATGTCTTCACCGGCTCGACCGGCAAGACCGGGCGCCACGGCGCGGTGGAATGGGCAGTGGCCTGGACCGCCGATGCGGACGGCTTCCTGCAGTCCTACTGCAACACGATCCCGACTCCGGACGGCGGCACGCACGAGTCCGGCCTGCGCAGCGCGCTTCTCCGCGGCCTGAAGGATCACGCCGCCCGCATCGGCCAGGAGAAGCGCGCGGCCCCGGTCACTAGCGAAGACGTGATGACCGGCGCGGGCTGCGTGCTCTCGGTGTTCATCCGCGAGCCGGAATTCCAGGGTCAGACCAAGGATCGGCTCGCCACCGCCGAAGCCCAGCGCATCGTCGAGACCGCAATAAAAGATCCCTTCGATCATTGGCTCGCTGGCAATCCGCTGCAGGCCAACAAACTCCTGGACTTTGTGATCGAGCGCGCCGAGGAGCGGCTTCGCCGCCGGCAGGAAAAGGACATTGCGCGCAAGACCGCGGTGCGCAAATTACGGCTCCCTGGCAAGCTTGCCGATTGCACGTCCTCGGCGGGCGAAGGCTCGGAAATTTTCATCGTCGAGGGCGATTCAGCCGGCGGCAGCGCCAAGCAGGCGCGTGACCGCCGCCTGCAAGCGGTGCTGCCGCTGCGCGGCAAGATTCTCAACGTCGCCTCGGCCGGCAAGGACAGGCTGGCGCAGAACGCGCAGCTCGCCGACCTCATCCAGGCGCTCGGCTGCGGCACCGGCACTCATTTCCACGAAAAGGACTTACGCTACGAAAAGGTCATCATCATGACCGATGCCGACGTGGACGGCGCGCATATCGCATCACTGCTGATCACCTTCTTCTTCCGCCAGATGCGCGAATTGATCGAATCCGGCCGGCTCTATCTTGCGGTGCCGCCGCTCTACCGGCTGCAGCACGGGGGCAAGATCGTCTACGCGCGCGACGACAAGCACAAGGAACAGCTGTTGAAGAAGGAATTCAACGCCAACGCCAACGTCGAGGTCTCGCGCTTCAAGGGCCTCGGCGAAATGATGGCATCGCAGCTGAAGGAAACCACCATGGACCCCGCCAAGCGTACGCTCTTGCGTGTAGTGTTGGTAGACAATGAAATGAAGCCGACCGCCAAATTAGTCGAGCGGCTGATGGGCAACAAGGCAGAGGCCCGCTTCGATTTCATCCAGGAAAACGCGGAGTTCGCGAAAGAGGAGTTGCTCGACGTCTAGCCAGCCGCTACTTGCACTTCTTTAGCGTCGGCGTCTTAATCCGCTGCGGGAGCACGATGCCATCCTTGACCCGCACCTCGCCCTCGTCCGGCTGGTTGAACATCGTGCGCCGCGTGCCGCTGCGCACCCGGAAGATGAGCTTCTGCCGCTCCTCCGCGTCGGTACCGGGCTGGAATATGACTTCCACCGACAATTGCTCGTCGGAAAGACGCTCCGCTGAAATCATGCTGTAATGGTTGAGCGCATAGCTCGTGCCGAGATCATGCTCCTCGATCACCTGCCCCGGATTCAACGTCGTTATGCGCACATGAGGATTGGCGGGGGAAGCATCCTGCCTGCAATCCCGCGCCCAAGTTCCAAACAACCCGAACTGCTGGAACAGCTCCTCGACCGGCGCAGCTTCAGCGGTCAACACAGCAGCGACGAACGCAACCAGCAAGACCGCCACCAACCGCATGACCTCACCCAAAGTCCAGCCAATCGACTCGCGATCACCACACAATAGCAGCGCGTCGCGCGGTCGCAATCGCGGCCGCCGTATGACAGTGTACCGGAACAACTATGTGTTATTGCGGGAATGTCAGTTTCGCCTCCGTGATCACATCGCCGAACGACTTGATATCGGCTTCGATCACTTTCTTGAAGGCGTTGCCCGTCGGCCCGCCGGGCATCACCGCCATTTTCTTCAAGCTTTGCTGAACACCTGGATCGGCCAGTGCATGGCTCAGTTCTCCGGTGAGCTTCTCCACGATCGGCCTCGGCGTTCCCGCCGGCACGAAGAAGCCGCTCCACAACTTGGTATCAACCGCCGCGAAGCCAGCCTCCGCCATGCTCGGCACATCAGGAATTTCCGGCGAGCGCTCGGAACCGGTCACGGCTAGCGCTTTCGTTTTGCCGCCCTTGACCAGCGGGATCGCTGGCGGCCCGTCAGAAATTGTTAGCAAGCATTCGCCCACAACGACGCAAAGGTTTGACTCATTACTGCCCTTGAACGGGATTGCGACCGCCGGCATGCCAGTCTTGAGCTTGAGGAGTTCAGTCGCAATTGTGAAGGCGGGCGATGAAGTGCCGTAATTAGCCTTGTCGGGATGTTCTTTCGCCCAGGCCACTAGTTCCTTCACGTCCTTGGCAGGATGATTAGCCGGCACCACCAACACCAATGGAAACGAAGCGATCATGTTGAGCGGAATAAAGCTCGTGAGCGCATTGTACGTTAGCTTGGGATAGATCGCCGTCGCGATCGACATCTGTCCGGTGGCGCCGACCAGCACGGTGTACCCGTCCGCCGGCTGATGCGCCACGAAGTCGGAGGCGAGCCGCCCGCCAGCACCCACTTTGTTCTCGACGATTACGGTATAACCTGTGTTGTCCTGGAATTTTTGCGCGACCAGGCGGGCGAAGAGGTCGTTGCCGCCGCCGGCGGCGAACCCGACGATGAAGCGGATCGGACGGTTCGGATAGGAATCGTTCGCGTTCGCCACGCCGGAGGCAGCCCAGGCGGCGCCCACCAACAGCCAAGTGAAGACGTTGCGAAACCTCATCGGCAATCCTCACATTTTATGGTCGTTCGCTGCCGGAACGTGTGACGGCAAGCGTAGCGGCCTCGAATCAATCGGAAAAGCCCCGCTTTGATGTTAGTTTCCGGCCCTGCATGACGGCAACTCCTCCGACCGCTGGCGAACTCTTCGGCCATCCGCGCGCGCTCAGTTACCTTTTCGCGACTGAGATGTGGGAGCGTTTCTCCTTTTACGGGATGCGCGCATTGCTGGTGCTCTACATGATCAAGTATCTGCTCAAACCAGAGCACGCCGGTGACGTTCTCGGGCTTGCTATCTTCCGTGGCGCACTGGAAACCGTGTTCGGCCCACTCGATCTGCAGCCGCTCGCTTCGCAGATCTACGGTTTCTATACCGGCCTCGTTTATCTGACGCCGCTCCTCGGTGGGCTGCTTGCCGACCGCGTGCTTGGCCAACGACGCACCGTCATCCTCGGCTCCACCCTGATGGCGATCGGCCATTTCATGATGGCGTTCAAGCCGCTGTTCTTGTTGGCGCTCATAGTGCTCATCCTCGGCAACGGCGCGTTCAAGCCGAATATCTCGACCCAGGTGGGCGCGCTTTACCCGCCCGGCGACCGGAGGCGCGACCGCGCCTTCTCCATTTTCTACGTCGGCATCAATCTCGGCGCTTTCCTCGCACCGCTCGTCTGCGGGACCCTCGGCGAAGAATTCGGCTGGCATTTTGGTTTTGCGGCCGCCGGCGTCGGCATGACCGCCGGCCTGATCATCTATCTCTTCGCCACGCCGGCGCTGCCAAGGGACGCCTTTGCGAAGCGAGAGTCCGCGATCATCGACAAATCGGCCTGGCGATCAATCGCGGCGCTGCTGCTCCTGTTCCCGCCGGTCAGCTTGTTTTGGGCGACCTATGAGCAGCAGGGCAACACCATCGTGCTGTGGGCCGACAAGTTCACAGACCGACACTTCTTCGGCGGAGAGATTCCAGTGACCTGGTTCCAAGCGTTCAACCCCTTCATGATCTTTGCCTTCACGCCTTTCATCATCGCGTTTTGGCGCTGGCAAGGACGGCGCGAGCCGTCGACGGTCAGTAAGATGGCGATCGGATTGCTGCTCAACGCCCTCGCCTATATGATCTTGGTGGCGGCCGCTTGGATCGGCGACGGCGGAAAGTCAAGCTGGCTCTGGCTGTTCACCTATTTCGTCGTCATCACCGTTGGGGAACTTTATGTATCCCCCACCAGCCTGTCGCTGGTTACCAAAGTTGCGCCCGCTTCGCTGCTCTCGATGATGATGGGCGTTTGGCTTGCCACCAGCTTCATAGGCAATTTCCTCGCCGGCTATCTCGGCACTTTCTGGTCCGCGTTGAGCCAAGCCGCCTTTTTTCTGATGCTGGCGACAATTTCCGCCGCGGCGGGCCTCACCATCGTGTTGCTTAATCTGAAACTGCGGGCGGTACTGCAGGACTAGTCTAGCGGCAGTCCCGCATATTGCTCAGCGAGCGATTTCGAGGCGGCTTCGGAGCGGGTGAGGTAATCGAGATCGGACAACTGGCGGCGCCGGTCGAAGGCCGACTCGTTCGGGAAACGGTGTAGGATCTGCGTCATCCACCAGGAGAAGCGCTGCGCGTACCAGACGCGGCGCAGGCAGGTCGCCGTGTAATTCTGTAACCGATCATCGCGCTTGTTCTTGTAGAAGGCTTCCAGTGCGCGCGACAGGAACACGACGTCGGCAAAAGCCAGATTCATGCCCTTGGCGCCGGTTGGCGGCACTATATGCGCGCTATCGCCGGCAAGAAACAGGCGGCCGTGCTGCATCGGTTCAACCACAAAGCTACGCATCGGCGTGATGCCCTTTTGCAGCATTTTCCCCTCGGCGAGCGTGCGTGCAGTCCCGAGCCTTTTATGCAGCTCGTCCCAGATGCGCGCGTCCGGCCAGTTCTCAATCTCCTCATCGTGATCGCATTGCAAATAGAGCCGCGAAATGGACGGCGAGCGCATAGTATAGAGCGCGAAGCCGCGGTCCGTGTACGAGTAGATAAGTTCGTGATCGGGCGGCGGCGATTCCGATAGGATGCCGAGCCAGCCGAACGGATATTCGCGCTCGAACACGCTACGTACGCCGTCCGGAATGCTCGGCCGGCAAATGCCATGGAACCCGTCGCAGCCGGCGATAAAATCGCACTCGATCTCCTGCGGCTTGCCGCAGTGCGCGAATTTTATTTTCGGCCGTTGCGACGTTACTTCATGCACGCTGACGCTGTCGACCTCGAACAACAGCGGCCCGCCATCGGCAAGCCGCTGCATCACGAGGTCTTTCACCACTTCCTGTTGCCCGTAGATGGTGACTTGCTTGTTCACCAATTTCTTGAAGTCGATCCGGTGCAGCGCGCCGTTGACGCCGATATTGATACCCCAGTGCTGCATGCCCTCGCCTTTCATGCGCGCTCCGACTCCAACGTCGCTCAATAGCTCGGTCGCCCAATGCTCAATCAGTCCGGCGCGTACGCGGTTCTCGATGTAATCTCGGTTGCGGTTCTCGATGATGATCGAAGCGATGCCCTGCAGGTGCAGCAGTCGCGCCAGCATCAGGCCGGCCGGCCCCGCTCCGATGATCCCGACCTGCGTGCGCATGACTTTCTCCCAACAAGACGATTGAACCCCTATAGAGGCCGGCTTTTGTACCGGCAAAGGACGAAGCCCGGAAGGGCTGGCACATTTCAGAACCGGCCGTAGCGCGGCACACGCGCCCTAGATTCGCGGTAGGCCTCTCCGAATTTTCCTTCTAGATAGCGCTTCTCGCGTAGCACGACGCGACAATGCAGCACGACGCTGACCGAGACTGTTATTACCACCATCCAGTCGACGCCAGCGTGATGGCAGGACCGATTCAGCAGAAAAGTGCCCCGCGACGTAAATCGGATCGCGCAGTCATGTGCCGCCAATTGCGGCGTGTAAAGCTGCGGCGTGCAGGTCAGTCCGGGTACGTGCAGGACAGACTAAGCGGCAGCGCCGTTTCACCCTCTAGACCGCAACACAAGTGCAAAAATGTTGGACATTAACAATACGACTTATTGCACTGTTGGATTATTGACTTTCGCGGTCGCAATCCTATGTTCAGCCTGAAACGGACTTCGAATAGAGATTCGACCGTCCTTTTCCCGCGCATCGAAACCCGCTTTCAAATCCGGCGGGGATGCCGGGTCTCCAACCAGAGGCTCTATGTCTTTTTTGCATCTTGGCCTATCCGCCAAAGTTCTCTCCGCCATTGAAGCGGCCGGCTACAAGACCCCGACTCCCATCCAAGAACAGGCTATCCCGCACGTGCTGCAACGTCGCGACGTGCTCGGCATTGCGCAGACCGGCACCGGCAAGACCGCCGCCTTCGTGCTGCCGATGCTCACCCTTCTCGAGCACGGTCGCGCCCGCGCGCGCATGCCGCGCACGCTCATCCTTGAGCCGACGCGCGAATTGGCCGCCCAAGTCGCTGAGCAGTTCGAGAAATATGGCCGCAATCACAAGCTCAACGTTGCGCTCATCATCGGCGGCGTTTCTTTCGACGACCAGGATGCCAAGCTGATCCGCGGCGTCGACGTACTAATCGCCACACCCGGCCGGCTGCTCGATCACTTCGAACGTGGCCGCTTGCTGCTTTCGGGCGTGGAACTCCTCGTTATCGACGAAGCCGACCGCATGCTCGACATGGGCTTCATCCCGGATATCGAACGCATCGGTGAGCTCGTCCCATTCACGCGGCAAACACTGTTCTTCACAGCGACGATGCCGCCGGAGATTCAACGCATCGCCGATACTTTCCTGCACAATCCGGTGCGTTCCGAAGTTTCCCGCCCCGCCACGACCGCTTCTACCATCACCCAGATTAAGGTCGCCGCCGGTCGCGACCCAGCTGAGAAACGGCAGACGCTGCGCGGCTTGATCCGCTCTACTGAGGGCTTCAAGAATGCCATCGTGTTCTGCAACCGCAAGCGCGAGGTCGCGCACCTCCATCGCTCGCTACTGCGGCACAAATTCAATGCCGCCGCCCTACACGGCGATATGGATCAACCGGCGCGCATAGCCTCGCTCGATTCGTTCCGCAAGGGTGAAGTCACGCTCTTGGTCGCCTCCGATGTCGCCGCGCGTGGCCTCGACATTCCGGCGGTCAGCCACGTCTTCAATTTCGACGTTCCGCACCACCCCGACGACTACGTCCACCGCATCGGCCGCACCGGCCGCGCCGGCCTTCCCGGTACCGCCATCACCATCGTCGCGCCGACTGACTACAAGGCGATTGCCACCATCGAAAAGCTGATCGGTCAGAATATCCCATGGATGGGCGATCCGGCGCCGATGAAAAGCCGCGGGAGTAGGCCCGACAAGGGCGAGCACCGCGGCGGGCGGCGCGAGCGTAGTCATGTGCGCCAGACACGGGCGCAAAAGGCGGCGCGGATCTCCAAAGCGCCAAATCAGCCGCCGCACGAGCCCGCCGAGCGCCAGGACAGCAGCCACCTGCCCGCCTTCCTGTTGCGGCCAATTTTCCTGAAGGCCTGATTAAGAGCCTATATTCACGGCAGAGCCGGGCTGCTGTTGACGATTCATTTATCCGAGTGTTCTACGGGCAGCCGCACTGATTTTTGCGAACAG
>Ga0207744_1000008_pt1 | contig 34772 bp, 40 predicted proteins | sample LuqExpMetageno56_FD_187814 | JGI IMG/M metagenome (GOLD analysis project Ga0207744, IMG submission 187814) | Tropical forest soil microbial communities from Luquillo Experimental Forest, Puerto Rico - Sample 56 (SPAdes) | ecosystem: Environmental > Terrestrial > Soil > Tropical forest ... | reverse complement strand
CGCTGCCGGGCGGCCCCCAGAACACTAGGCTGCCGAGCGAGCGCGCTTCCAGCATGCGGGTGAGCGCGCCGTCCAGGCCGAGTAGATGGTTCTGTCCGACCACTTCACTGAGCTTCTGCGGGCGCAACTTATCAGCGAGCGGACGGGGCGCCTCCTTGTCGAGGCCCGCAGCCGCGAACAGCGTGGGTCCTGCTTTAGCGCGCGGAGCCATCCAGATTCACCCGTTGAACACAACGGTGATCTGCTGGCCACCGCGGCGGATGGTGATATGCCAAGCACGACTCGGCGAGCTGGTCACGCGCTCAAGCTCGCGGGTGCTGGTGACGCGCTCGTTGTTTACTGCAACGATTACGTCGCCGCGTTGGAAGCCGAGATTGCGGGCATAGGACCCGTTGTCCACGTCGACGATGACCACGCCCTCGTCGGCACTCTCGATCTGCAGCTCGTCAGCGAGCGCGGGCGACAGGTTGGCAACCCTGGCGCCGGAAAAAGGCGAACGCGAGCGAATGGTGATCTCGTCGCGCGGTGTCGCCGGTGCCGGCTGCAGTGCGACCTTCAAGGACATTTCGCGGCCGGAGCGCAGCACGGCGAGCGTTGCCGTGCCGCCGATCGGTTTGGTGGCAAAGCGGTAGTCGAAGGCGTTGATGTCGTCGACCGGTTGCGCGTCGATCGAGGTGATGACATCGCCGGCCTTCAGTCCGCTGCGTTCCGCCGGACCGCCCGTGGCGACGCTGGTGACCAGCGCGCCGGCTGGACGCTTTAGCCCCATGGTGTCGGCAATGTCGGCGGTCACCTGCTGCAGTTTGGCGCCGAGCCAAGGGCGCAGTACAGCAGGGCTGCCGCCCTTAGCGGAAGCCACCACCACCTGCACCATGTTGGCGGGAATGGCAAAGCCGACGCCCTGCGAGCCGCCCGAACGCGAGAAGATCGCGGTATTGATGCCAACCAGGCGCCCGCTGAGATCGACCAGCGCGCCGCCTGAATTGCCGGGATTGATGGCGGCGTCGGTCTGGATGAAGAACTGGTAATCGGTGATGCCGACCTGCGTACGCGCCAGTGCCGAGACAATCCCGTGCGTCACCGTCTGCCCAACCCCGAACGGGTTGCCGATGGCGAGCACCACGTCGCCAACCTCGAGCGTGTCGGAATTGGCGAAATCGAGCGACGGAAAACGCTCGTGCGAATCCTTCAGGCGCAGCACTGCAAGGTCGCTGTGTTTATCCTTTAGCACGATGGTGGCTTCGAATTCGCGCTTGTCAGAGAGCGAGACCTTGACTTCGTCGGCGCCCTCGATCACGTGCACGTTGGTCACCACCAGGCCGGAGGGATCGACGATCACCCCGGAGCCGAGTGAGCGCTGAATTTGCTGGCGGTCGCCGCCGGGTACGCCGAAGAACTGGCGGAAAATCGGATCGTCGAACAGCGGATTGCGGCTCTCGATTACCTTAGCGGCATAGACGTTGACCACCGCCGGCTCCACGTGCTGCACAACCGGGGCATAGGACAGCCGCAACTCGTTCGGAGTCGGCACGCGCCGTTCCTGGGCCGAGGCGGCCACAACCAACGCGAAGGTGGCAAGCAAGGCAGCGATCGGTCGTTTCAGGCGCATGGCATCGAATCTTGGCTAACCGTCGAGATATAGGCTGCCTGCCGTGCCAAATGAAGGCCGCGCATGAGGTCCCCGAAGCCCGGGATTTCTGGAACAAAGTTGCCGAAGCAAGGAGGAGGAGACTTAAGCCGCTGCGGTCGCGTCTTCCGCCGGCTTCTTCTCCTGCACCGGCCCGGAATCTTTGCCGCGCGCCTCGACGTTTCGGTCGACGAACTCGATGACCGCCTGCGGGCTGGAATCGCCGTAGCGGAAGCCAGCCCTGAGCACGCGGGTGTAGCCGCCCTGGCGCTCCTTGTAGCGCGGGCCGATCACGTCGAACAATTTGCGCACCATGGCAACGTTGCGCATTTCCGCGATCGCCTGCCGACGCCCGGACAGCCCGCCCTTTTTGGCGAGGGTAACCAGCTTCTCTACCACCGGACGCAATTCCTTCGCCTTCGGCAGCGTGGTGATGATCTGCTCGTGCTTGATCAGCGCGGCTGCCAAGTTCGCGAGCAGGGCGCGGCGGTGCGATGAATGTCGGCCGAGCTTGCGGTGAACTTTTCCATGACGCATCGCTTAGCGCTCCTGATTTCTTCTCAGGCCACAGCGCGGCTCAGTAATGATCCTCGAAGCGCTTGGCGAGCTCTTCGATGTTCTCCGGTGGCCAGCCCGGCACTTCCATACCGAGGTGCAGGCCCATCTGCGCCAGCACTTCCTTGATTTCGTTGAGCGACTTGCGCCCGAAGTTCGGCGTTCGTAGCATCTCGGCTTCGGTCTTCTGAACGAGATCGCCGATATAGACAATATTGTCGTTCTTGAGACAGTTGGCCGAACGCACCGAGAGCTCGAGCTCGTCGACCTTCTTGAGAAAGGCCGGGTTGAACGCGAGATCGGGGATCGCCTCGGCGGCGGTCTCCTTGCGCGGCTCCTCGAAGTTAACGAAGACGTTGAGCTGGTCTTGTAGGATGCGCGCGGCGTAAGCGAGCGCGTCCTCCGGCGACACCGCACCATTAGTCTCGATCGTCATTGTCAGCTTGTCGTAGTCGAGGATCTGGCCCTCGCGAGTGTTCTCGACCTTGTAAGAGACCTTGCGCACGGGCGAATAGAGACTGTCGACCGGGATCAGACCAATCGGCGCGTCCTCCGGGCGGTTGCGCTCGGCCGGCACATAGCCCTTACCGGTATTGACGGTGAACTCCATACGGATCTCGGCGCCCTCGTCAAGCGTGCACAGCACGAGGTCCGGATTGAGCACAACCACGTCGCCTACAGTCTGGATCTCGCCCGCGGTCACGGTGCCCGGGCCCTGTTTCTTTACCACCATCCGCTTAGGGCCTTCACCCTGCATCTTGATGGCGATGTCTTTGATGTTGAGTATGATGTCGGTAACATCCTCGCGCACGCCGGCGATCGAGGAGAACTCGTGCAGCACACCGTCGATATGCACCGATTGCACCGCGGCCCCTTGCAGTGATGACAAGAGGATGCGGCGCAGCGCATTGCCCAGTGTCACACCGAACCCGCGCTCGAGCGGCTCGGCAACGACGGTAGCAACCCGTGCGGCATCGGTGCCGGTGGTCACCTGCAGTTTGTTTGGCCTGATCAATTCCTGCCAATTCTTTTGGATCACATCTTCACCTATTTTATCTAGTGGCGCGGACCCTGCTTCCGCGTATCCCACCCGCCGTAGTGGGGAAATTTCGGCGGCGGCGGACGCTTGCCACACCCGCCTGAAACGGCAAATTAAACGCGACGACGCTTACGCGGACGGCAACCGTTGTGCGGAATCGTCGTCACGTCGCGGATCGACGTGATGGTGAAGCCCTGCGCCTGCAAAGCGCGCAGCGCCGACTCGCGGCCGGAGCCCGGGCCGGAAACTTCAACTTCGAGCGCGCGCATGCCGTGCTCTTGCGCCTTCTTGGCGGCGTCTTCAGCAGCGACCTGCGCGGCGTAGGGCGTCGACTTACGCGAGCCCTTGAACCCCATGGTCCCCGCCGACGACCATGCAATGGTGTTGCCCTGCGCGTCGGTGATGGTAATCATGGTATTGTTGAACGAGGCAGCGACGTGCGCGACGCCCGACGCGATATTTTTTCTTTCGCGCCGGCGGACGCGGGTGGCTTCCTTACCCATTATCAATCCTTTCGCGGTCCGCAGCCGGTCCGGCGCGGGCAATTCCTGTTACTTGGTCTCGGCTTTCTTCCTACCGGCGATCGTCTTGGCTGGCCCCTTGCGGGTACGAGCATTGGTGTGGGTGCGCTGGCCGCGGACAGGGAGGCCTTTACGGTGGCGCAGCCCACGGTAGCAGCCGAGGTCCATAAGCCGCTTGATGTTCATCGAAACTTCGCGACGCAGGTCGCCCTCGACCATGTAGTCGCGGTCGATGATCTCGCGGATCTGTAGTACCTCAGCGTCGGTCAGCTGCGAGACGCGCCGCCCCGGGGGCAAACTAACCTTGTCCATAATGTCCTGAGCAATCTTCCGCCCAATGCCATGGATGTACTGAAGCGCGATCACGACGCGCTTGTTCGTAGGTAGGTTTACGCCCGCGATACGAGCCACCGAAGGTCTCTCCTGTTATCAGTCAGTCGCGCCCAACGCGCCGAATTCTTGTGTCCCCGGAAGGGCGCAGCGCAAAGCATAACACGACACCTTTCCCCGGATTTTCTGGGGCCCGGCATCGCGTTAGACTTCTGGATGCGTTGCTTATTAAGGGATTCATCACGCTCTCGTCAACCTCCGGCTGCGCGATTTGCGCGTTGCTGCCTTGTCTTTGGCACGCCCTGGATAGCTCAATTTGAGCCCAGATTTGTGCCTTTTCGAGCCGACGGCCCGGCGTCCGACCTCGGTTGCGGGGCCTTGAGCACCTTGCCAGCCCTGGCCTTGCGCCGGGCGGGCTTGGCCTTGCCGACCGAACGCAGGATTCGGTTGATGGCGGCGGTGACTGCATCTATTGGCGCCATTCCGTCCACGCTGCGCAGGAGGCCCGAAGCGGCGTAGTAGTCGACCAATGGGGCAGTGAGTTCCCGATAGGCTGCAAGACGACCCTTGAGTACCTCCGCATTGTCATCCGAGCGCAAGCGCTCGCCGCGGGCCGTCATTTGCGTGACGCGCGTTTCGATGCGCTTGACCAGGATGCCCTCGTCCACCTTGAGCTCGATGACGGCGTTGAGCTTGACGCCGCGCTCACCCAAAATGCGATCGAGCGCTTGCGCCTGCGGCACCGTGCGCGGGAACCCGTCGAGAACGAAGCCGCGCTCGGCGTCGGGCTGGGCGATACGCTCGGCGACGATCGCCACCACGACCTCATCGGGCACCAGCTCGCCGCGTTCCATGGCGGCCTTCGCGTTGAGACCGGCCGGCGTACCGGATGCCACGGCGGCGCGGAGGATCTCACCGGTGGAAAGATGAAGAAGTCCGTATTTCTGAACCAGGCGCTGCGCTTGCGTGCCCTTCCCCGCCCCCGGGGGTCCAAGCATGACCAATCTCATCTCTGACGACCTCTCAATTTCGAACGTTTGATCAGGCCCTCATACTGATGCGCAAGCAGATAACCCTGGATCTGCGCCACCGTGTCCATGGTGACGCTGACCACAATTAGCAGCGATGTGCCGCCGAAATAGAACGGTACGGCGGCGTAAGAAATAAGAATTTCCGGAATCAGGCAGACCACGGCTAGATAGAGCGCGCCGATGACGGTGATGCGCGACAGTACATAGTCGATGTGCTCGGCGGTGCGCTCGCCCGGACGGATGCCGGGAATGAAGCCACCGTGCTTCTTCAGGTTGTCGGCGGTCTCCGTCGGGTTAAATACGATCGCGGTGTAGAAGAACGCGAAGAAAACGATTAGTGCGATGTAGAGGATCAGGAACAACGGCCGGCCATGCCCGAGCAGCGTGGTCACGGTAGTGAGCCAGGCGGGCCCCGAGCCGGCATTGAAGTTGGCGACCGTGGTCGGCAACAGCAGCAGTGACGAGGCGAAGATAGGCGGGATGACGCCCGAAGTGTTGAGCTTGAGCGGGAGATGCGAGGACTGCCCCTCGAACATGCGGTTGCCAACCTGCCGTTTCGGATACTGGATGAGCAGCCGGCGCTGCGCACGTTCCATGAACACAATGAAGGCAATCACCGCCACCGCCATCACGATGACAGCAAGGATCAAGCCAGTGGACAGCGCGCCTTGGCGGCCCAGTTCGAGGGTGCCAGCGATCGCTGAGGGCAATTGCGCCACGATGCCGGACAAAATGATCAGCGAGATGCCGTTGCCGATGCCACGCGATGTGATCTGCTCACCGAGCCACATCAGAAAGATGGTGCCGCCGGTGAGCGTGATGACGGTCGAAATGCGAAAGAACCAGCCGGGATCTGACACCACGCTGCCCGCGCCCTCGAGGCCGATCGAAATGCCGTAGGCCTGGAACGCGGCCAGCACCACAGTGAGATACCGCGTGTACTGGTTCATGATCTTGCGACCCTGCTCGCCTTCCTTCTTCAGCGCCTCGAGCGTAGGCGAGACCGTCGTCATCAGCTGGATGATGATCGAGGCCGAGATGTAGGGCATGATGTTGAGCGCGAAGATGGCCATCCGGTGGATGCCGCCACCGGAGAACATATTGAACATGCCGAGAATGCCTCCCGCTTGGGTATTGAAGATCTGCTCCCAAGCGTTGGGATCGATGCCGGGCAGCGGGATATAGGTGCCCAGCCGGTAGACCAGCAGCGCGCCGAGCGTAAACCAGATCCGCTTCTTGAGTTCTTCGGCCTTGGCCAGTGCGGAGAAATTAAGATTGGCCGCCAGTTGTTCTGCTGCCGAGACCATCAGTCGCTCCTGCCACCTATCCCGTACCCGCCGTAGCCTTAGATAGGCACCGTACCGCAATTCGTAACCGGCTTATTCAGCCGGGTCTTTCGCCACCCTCGGTCGCTTGCTTGACCTTGCCACCCTTCGCCTTTTCCTTTTGGCCGCCCTTGGCGGCTTCCGGCGCGGCGCGCTCGCTCTTACCCTTCAGCTCCGTGCCTTCTTCCTCGGCTGGAGCGAGAATCCTCACGCTGCCGCCGGCCTTTTCGATCGACGCGATGGCGGACTTGGAAGCGCGGTAAACCGCGAAGTCGGCCTTAGTATTGAACTCGCCGTCGCCGAGCAGCTTCACGCCGCCCTTGGCCCGACGCATCAGCCCGGCCTTGACCATGGCTGCCGCGTCGATCGCGCTGCCGGTATCGATGAGCTTGGCGTCGATCGCCGCCTGCACCCTACCGAGATTGATCTCGTTGAGCTTGACCGCGAACGGAATGTTGCTGAAGCCGCGCTTGGGTAGTCGCCGGTGTAGCGGCATCTGGCCGCCTTCGAAGCCCTTGATGCGCGCTCCGGCGCGCGCGGTCTGGCCCTTACCGCCGCGTCCACCGGTCTTGCCCATGCCGGAGCCGATGCCACGCCCGATGCGCATGCGATTTTTGCGCGCGCCCGCATTGTCGGCGATCTGGTTGAGTTTCATGATATCCTCTTATTTCGCTTCGCCCACCACCCGCACCAAATGATGCACTTTTCGGATCATGCCGCGCGTGGCGGGCGTGTCCGGCAAATCCTTGACGCGCCTGATCTTGTTGAGCCCTAGCCCGATAAGCGTCGCGCGCTGGTCGCCATTGCGGCGCAGCGGGCTCGCGACCTGCTCGACCTTGATCGTCTTTCCGGAAACCATCGCCTAATTCCTCATTCTGCCGTCGTTTCCGCCTCGAAGCCCTCGCGGCGGCGTGACTGCAGCGTCGACACCTTGATGTTGCGGCGAGCGGCGACCGAACGCGGCGAATCCTGGTGCTTTAGCGCGTTGAAGGCCGCGCGCACCACGTTGTACGGATTGGACGAGCCGAGCGACTTTGCCACCACGTCCTGGATGCCGAGCGTCTCGAACACTGCGCGCATCGGGCCGCCGGCGATAATGCCGGTGCCCGGAGGAGCCGCGCGCAGGAACACCTTGCCGGCGCCATGACGGCCGAGGACGTCGTGATGCAGCGTGCGGCCTTCGCGCAGTGGCACGCGGGTCAGCGCGCGCTTGGCGGCTTCGGTCGCCTTGCGGATCGCCTCCGGCACTTCGCGCGCCTTGCCGTGGCCGAAGCCAGCACGGCCCTTCTGGTCGCCGACCACCACCAGCGCGGCGAAGGCGAAACGTCGCCCGCCCTTCACCACCTTAGCGACCCGGTTGATGTGGACAAGCTTGTCCTGGAATTCGCTGTCGCGCTCCTCGCGCTCGCGTCCGCCGCGCTCGCCACGTTGTCGTCGGGGTTCCTGTGCCATGTCCGATCAATCCGTTAGAAGTTGAGGCCGCCTTCACGCGCGGCGTCAGCCAGTGCCTTGACGCGCCCGTGATAGAGATAGCCGCCGCGGTCGAAGACAACCTCATTGATACCCTTCTCCTTGGCGCGTTCGGCGATCAGCTTACCGACCGCCTTGGCGGCCTCGATGTTGGCGCCGGTCTTGGCGTCCTCACGCCTCGCCTTTTCCAGCGAGGAGGCGGCGACGAGCGTCTGCCCTTTAGCGTCGTCGATCAGCTGAGCGTAGATGTGCTTGGACGAGCGGAACACCGACAGCCGCACGCGTCCGTGGGCCGCCTGCTTGACATTACGGCGCACGGTCGCGGTGCGTCGCGCAGTCCGGTCGCTTAATCTCGACATCGCACGTCCTTCTACTTCTTCTTGCCTTCCTTACGGAAGATGTACTCGTTGACGTATTTCACGCCCTTGCCCTTATAGGGCTCGGGCGGGCGGAAACCGCGGATCTCGGCGGCGACTTGACCCACCTGTTGCTTATCGATACCGGTCACGATGATTTCGGTCGGCTTCGGCGTCGCGATGGTGATTCCCTGTGGGATCGCGTAATTGATGTCGTGCGAGAAGCCGAGTTGCAGGTTGAGCGCCTTGCCCTGCACGGCCGCTCGGAAACCGACGCCGTTGATCTCCAACTTCTCCTCGAAGCCCTTGGTCACGCCGGCGATCAGATTGTTCACCAAGGTGCGCGAGGTGCCCCACTGTGAGAGCGCGCGCTTGCTCGTGTGGCGTGGATCGAGCTTGATCGCACCCTTGTCCATCTTGACCGCGACGTCGTCGTGCACGACGACCTGCAGCGCACCCTTCGGGCCTTTGATTGTAACTGTCTGCCCTTCCACGTTGGCGGTGACGCCCTGCGGGACCGCGACAGCTTTTTTACCGATGCGCGACATCAGAACACCGTACAAATAATTTCCCCGCCGACATTGGCCTCGCGGGCGTCGTGATCCGCCATCACGCCTTTCGGCGTGGAGAGGATCGAGATGCCCAGCCCGTTATTGATGCGCGGCAGCGCCTTGACCGAGGCGTAGACACGCCGGCCGGGCTTGGAGATGCGCGAAATCTCGCGGATCACCGGCTCGCCATCGAAATACTTCAGCTCGATCTCCAGCCGATTGCGTCCATCAGCATGCGCCACGCTCGTGTAGCCGCGGATGTAGCCTTCGGTTTTGAGCACCTCGAGCACGCGCTCGCGCTGCTTGGAGCCGGGCATGGACACCTTCGACTTAGCTCGCATTTGCGCGTTGCGGATGCGAGCTATCATGTCGCCGATCGGATCGTTGACAGCCATCGAGGTGCTCCTACCAGCTCGACTTTACGAGGCCCGGGATCAGGCCCTTGGAGCCGAGTTCGCGTAACGCGATGCGGCTGATTTTGTGCTTGCGGTAATAGCCGCGCGGACGGCCGGACAGCGCACAGCGGTTGCGGACGCGCGTGGCCGACGAATTGCGCGGCAATTCGGCAAGCTTGACGGTGGCAGCGAACCGCTCCTCCATAGGCAGTTTCTTGTCATGGGCAATCGCTTTGAGCTTCTTGCGGCGGTTGCCCCATTGCTTCGTCATCCGACGTCGCCGGTCGCTCTTCTCGATCGAACTCTTCTTCGCCATACTTAGCTCTCCTTACGGTTCCGCGTATGAGGTCATCTCATCGCCCTCACTGCCGGAACGGGAAGTTGAATGTCGTGAGCAGCGCGCGCGCTTCCTCGTCGGTGCGCGCGCTGGTACACACCGTCACGTCAAGGCCCCACACATCGGTGACCTTGTCGAAATTGATCTCAGGAAAAACAATGTGCTCCTTGATACCGAGCGAGTAGTTGCCGCGCCCGTCGAAGCTCTTCGGGTTGAGCCCGCGGAAGTCGCGGATGCGCGGCAGCGCAATGTTCACCAGCCGGTCGATGAAGTCGTACATGCGCGCCTTACGCAGCGTGACCTTGCAGCCAATGGCCTGGCCGTCGCGCAGCTTGTAGGTAGCGATCGACTTGCGCGACTTGGTGATCACCGCCTTCTGGCCGGCGATCAGCGTCAGGTCGGCTGCGGCGTTGTCCACTTTCTTGCGATCGGCCACGCCCTCGCCGATGCCCATGTTGAGCACGACCTTCGTAATCTGTGGCACCTGGAAGCGGTTGGTGTAGCCGAACTTCGTGCTCAGCTCGGGCCGGATCACTTCTTCGAAGCGGGTCTTCAGCCGTGCCACATAGTCTGAGCGCTCACGCGGCTTCTTCACCTTCGGCTCGCCCGCGTCCTTCGGCGCGCTTTCCTTGACAGCCTTAGGCGTACCTTGCGGCGGCTTCGCCTTCTTTTGTTTGGTACTCGCCTCGGTATCAGCCATCGATCTCCACTCCGGAACGCTTGGCGATACGCACCTTGCGACGGTTATCGCCCTCGCCAATGAACTTAAAACCAACGCGGGTCGGCTTGCCGTCTTTGGGATCCGCAAGCGCCAGGTTGGACAAGTGTATCGTGCTCTCCTTGGAGATGATCCCGCCTTCCTGCTGGGCTGTCTGGCGCTGGTGGCGCTTGACCATGTGCACGCCCTGCACCAGGGCGCGCCCTTCCGCCGCGTGCACGGCGAGCACCTCGCCGGTACGGCCCTTGTCGCGGCCGGTCAGCACGATGACTTTGTCGCCCTTTTTTATCTTGGCGGCCATCACAGCACCTCAGGGGCGAGGGAAATGATCTTCATGTGGTTCTTGGCACGCAGCTCGCGCGGCACCGGCCCGAAGATACGGGTGCCGACCGGCTCCATCTGCGGGGTGATCAGCACGGCGGCGTTGCGGTCGAAGCGGATCACCGAGCCGTCCGGCCGCTTGATATCCTTGGAGATGCGCACCACTACGGCCTTCATCACCTCGCCCTTCTTGACGCGGCCGCGCGGGATCGCCTCCTTCACCGAAACGACGATGACGTCGCCGATAGTGGCGTACTTTCGCTTGCTGCCACCCAGCACCTTGATGCACATGACGCGGCGCGCGCCGGAATTGTCCGCCACGTCGAGGTTGGTTTGCATCTGGATCATGATGCGGCTCTCATCTTTCCTTCGCGCGCACGTTCTTGCCGAAGGTTATTGAACTTTCTGTTTCTTCTCACCGCGGATAACTTCCCAGCACTTGAGCTTGGAAATCGGGCGGCGCTCCTCGATCCACACTAAGTCGCCGACCGAGTATTCGTTCTTCTCGTCATGCGCGTGGTATTTCTTCGAGCGGCGGATTGTCTTCTTCATCGTTGCGTGAGTGAAACGTCGATCGACCTGCACGACGACGGTCTTGTCCGGCTTGTCGCTAACGACGACGCCCTGCAGCGTACGCTTCGGCATCTCGAACCCCTTACTTTTTCGACTTGGACTTGGCGCGCGAGGCGGTCTTCGGCTTCGCAGCGGTCTTCAGTTTCGCGGTCTTCGCCTTCTTCTCCGGCGCAGGCACTGACGCGGATTCGGCCTTCACGGCCGGTTCCTGGCCGGAGCGCTTCTGCCTGGCGATTGTCTTAAGGCGCGCGACGTCGCGGCGGATGACGCGTACGCGCGAAGTGTTCTCGAGCTGACCGGTGGCGCGCTGGAAGCGCAGGTTGAACTGCTCCTTCTTTAACTTGAGGACCTCGTCGTCGATCTGATCGAGCGTCATCGCTCTTACGTCTGCGGCTTTCATGGCACTTACTCGGTGATGCGTTCGATGAAGCGGGTCTTGACCGGCAGCTTAGCGGCGGCTAGCGCCAGCGCTTCCTTGGCGACGTTGATCGGGATGCCGTCGACCTCAAACAGGATGCGGCCGGGCTTGACGCGGGTGACCCACAATTCGGGCGTGCCCTTGCCTTTGCCCATGCGCACTTCGATCGGCTTCTTCGACACCGGCACGTCCGGGAAGACGCGGATCCACACTCGGCCCGACCGCTTCATGAAGCGGGTGAGCGCGCGGCGCGCGGCCTCGATCTGGCGCGCGGTGACGCGCTCGGGCTCGAGCGCCTTGAGGCCGTATTGGCCGAAGGCGAGGTTTGCGCCTGAGGTGGCGACACCGTGGATGCGGCCCTTGTGCGCCTTGCGGAACTTGGTGCGGATCGGTTGCAGCATTACTTAACCTTGCCTGCTTTTCAGACGGCGGATTCGCGGCGCGGACGGCCGACCTCGCCCTCGGCGAGTTTCTTGTCCTGCGCCATCGGATCGTGCTCGAGGATCTCTCCCTTGAAGATCCAGACCTTCACGCCGCAGGTGCCATAGGTGGTGAAAGCGGTGGCGACGCCGTAATCGATGTCGGCGCGAAGCGTGTGCAGCGGCACGCGCCCTTCGCGGTACCACTCCATGCGCGCGATTTCAGCGCCGCCGAGGCGGCCCGAGCAGTTGATGCGGATGCCTTCCGCACCGAGACGCATGGCCGACTGTACCGCGCGCTTCATAGCGCGGCGGAAAGCAACACGGCGCTCGAGTTGTTGTGCAATCGATTCGGCAACGAGCCGCGCGTCGAGCTCCGGCTTGCGGATTTCGACGATGTTGATGACCACGTCGCTGTCGGTCAGCTTAGCCACCGACTTACGCAGCTTCTCGATGTCGGCACCCTTCTTGCCGATCACAACTCCCGGACGCGCCGAGTGGATGGTGACGCGGCACTTCTTGTGTGGACGCTCGATCACGATGTGCGACACCGCCGCTTGCTTGAGCTGCTTCATCAGCTCTTCGCGGATCTTGATGTCCTCGTGCAGCAGCGTGCCGTACTCGGCCTTGCCGGAGTACCAGCGCGAGTCCCACGTGCGGTTGATGCCAACGCGAAGCCCAATTGGATTGACCTTCTGACCCATCTAATAACTCCTAGGCTTTGGCTGCCTGCGCCTCGACTTGACGGACGATGATCGTCAGGTTGGAGAAACGTTTTAAAATACGGCCCATGCGCCCGCGGCCACGCGAGTTGAAGCGCTTCATCACCAGCGCCTTACCGACGTGGGCCTGCGCAACCACCAAGTCGTCGACGTCGAGGTCGTGGTTGTTCTCGGCGTTGGCGATCGCCGATTGGAGGCACTTGCGCACGTCCTTGGCGATGCGCTTGCGCGAAAACTCGAGGTCGGCGAGCGCGCTCGCGACTTTCTTCCCGCGGATCATCTGCGCGACCAGATTGAGCTTTTGCGGCGAAATCCGCAGCATGCTAACCACCGCCTTGGCCTCGTTGTCCGGAAGGCTGCGCTCGCGTGAACTCTTGCCCATGACGTCGCTCTCGATTCCTTAGCTACCCGAGGGAGCCGCACCCGGCGCGGCGGAGGCCGCGGCCGGAGGAGCTGCGCCCGGCGCCGCCGGTGCGCCCGGCGCACCGGCGGCGCGTTTAGCTTTGCGGTCCGATGAATGGCCGTAGAACATCCGGCCCGGCGCAAACTCGCCGAACTTGTGGCCGACCATCTCCTCGGTGACCATCACCGGGATGTGCTTCTGTCCGTTGTAGACCCCGAAGTTCAGCCCGACGAACTGCGGCAGAATGGTCGAACGTCGGCTCCAGATCTTGATCATCTCGTGACGGCCGGACGAGCGCGCAGCTTCCGCCTTACGCAGCAAGTAGCCGTCAACAAAAGGGCCTTTCCAGACTGAACGCGCCATTTTCTCTCTATTCCTTACTGCTGCTGCTTCTTCTTGCGATCGTGCCGGCTTGCGATGATGAACTTCGTGGTGCGCTTGTTCTTGCGTGTCTTCCAACCCTTGGTCGGCACGCCCCACGGCGTGGTCCAGTGTTTGCCGCCCTTGGTACGGCCGCCGTGCGGGTGGTCGACCGGGTTCATGGTGATGCCGCGGTTGTGCGGCATGCGCCCCTTCCAGCGCTGGCGGCCAGCCTTCCCGATCGTGGTATTCATGTTGTCCGGATTCGACACGGCCCCGATGGTCGCCATGCAGCGGCCGTGCACCAAGCGCTGCTCGGTCGAATTGAGCCGCAGAATGACATAATCCTGGTCGCGGCCAACGATCTGTGCGTAAGAGCCGGCGGACCGCGCGATCTGCCCGCCCTTGCCGATCTTGATTTCGATGTTGTGCACGATGGTGCCGACCGGAATGTTGGCGATTGGCATGGCATTGCCTGGCTTCACGTCGGCATGGTCGGAGGCGATCACCTGGTCGCCTGGTGAAAGCCGCTGCGGTGCCAGGATATAGGCCTGCTCGCCGTCCTGATACTTAATCAGGGCGATGAACCCGGTGCGGTTCGGGTCGTATTCCAGGCGCTCGACCACCGCCGGTACGTCGAACTTCTTTCGCTTGAAGTCGATGCGGCGATAGGCCTGCTTGTGGCCGCCACCACGAAAACGCGAGGTGATGCGGCCCTCATTGTTGCGCCCGCCGGTCGCGGTCTGCCCCTCGGTCAGCGCCTTCACCGGCGGGCCCTTGTGCAGGTCGGAACGGTCCACGATCACCAGCTGGCGCTGGCTCGGGGTCGTCGGATTGTATGTTTTCAACGCCATAGGGGCTTCCCTTACAATCCGGTGGTCACGTCTATCTTGTGACCCTCTTCGAGCGTCACGACCGCGCGTTTGCTGTCGGATAACTGCCCGATCTTGTTCTTGAACGCCTTCGGCTTGCCCTTGCGGGTCAGCGTATTGACCTTCTTCACTTTCACATCGAACAGCTTCTCGACCGCTTCCTTGATCTGCGGCTTGGTCGCGTGCTTGCGCACCTTAAATACGACCTTGTTGTGCTCGGACGCCATGGTCGCCTTCTCGGTAATCACCGGGGCGATGATGACGTCGTAATGACGGGGATCACTGACGCTCATTTCAGGCGCGCCTCCAGCGCATCGAGTGCGGCCTTGGTCAGCACTAGGGTCTTGCGCCGCAAAATGTCGTAGACATTAATGCCCTGCACCGGCAGCACATCGATGTTCGGGATGTTGCGCGCGGCGGTGCGGAAGCTAGCCTCGATCTCAGCGCAGTCGACGATCAGTGCGTTGTCGAGGCCGAGCTTGTCGAACTGGGCGGCCAGCGCCTTGGTCTTGGCGTCTTTGGCGGTGAGCTTGTCGACCACGACGATGCCGTTACCCTTGGCCTTGGACGACAGCGCGTGCTTGAGCGCGAGCGCCCGTACTTTCTTCGGGAGATCGATGGCGTGGCTGCGCACGACGGGACCGAATGCACGGCCGCCGCCGCGGAACTGCGGCACGCGCGCCGAGCCGTGACGGGCGCCGCCGGTGCCCTTCTGGGCGTACATCTTCTTGCCGGTACGCCAGATCTCGCTGCGGTCCTTGGTCTTATGGGTGCCGCGCTGGCGTTTGGCGAGCTGCCAGGTGACGCAGCGCTGCAGGATGTCGGGGCGCGGCTCGAGGCCAAAGATCGCGTCGGACAATTTGACCGACCCTGCGGCTTTGCCTTCGAACGTGGTGATCTTCATTTCCATGTGACGCGCCCCTCCTTCGCGGCGGGAGCGGCGGCCTCCGGCCCCGGCGAAGCGGCCAGCGGGGCCTTGGATTTAGCTTCGGTCTTGGTCTCGGCTTCCGCCAGGCGGAATTTCCCCGGTTTCGGCGCCTCCTTCGGCAACTCCTTCTTCACCGCATCGCGCACAGTGACCCATCCGCTTTTCGCGCCCGGCACCGAACCTTCGACCATGATCAGGCCAAGCTCGACGTCAGTCTGCACGACCCTGAGGTTGAGCGTGGTCACACGATCGACGCCGAGGTGGCCGGGCATCTTCTTGTTTTTGAAGGTCTTGCCGGGATCCTGACGGCCGCCAGTGCCGCCGATCGAGCGGTGTGAAATCGACACGCCATGCGAGGCGCGAAGACCCGCAAAATTCCAGCGCTTCATGCCGCCCGTGAAGCCTTTGCCGATGGTGATGCCGCAGACGTCGACGAACTGTCCTGGAATGAAATGGTCGGCCGTGATTTCGGCGCCGACTGGGATCAGCGCGTCCCCGGTGACGCGGAACTCGGCGAGCTTGCGCTTGGGCTCGACCTTGGCCTTGGCGAAATAGCCGCGGTCGGCCTTGATCATGTTGTTGGCACGGCGCGCGCCCGAGCCAAGCTGTAGCGCCAAGTAGCCGTTCTTGTCCTTGGTCCGGTGTGCCACCACCTGGCAGCCCGCCAGGCGCAGCACCGTGACCGGCACGTGCTCACCGTTCTCGGTGAACAACCGGGTCATTCCGACTTTCTGCGCAACCACTCCGGAACGCATTTCTTTTCCTTACGCGGTCCTTACAGCTTGATCTCGACGTCGACGCCGGCGGCGAGGTCGAGCTTCATCAGTGCGTCTACCGTCTGCGGCGTCGGATCGACGATGTCCAAGAGGCGCTTGTGCGTACGCATCTCGAACTGTTCGCGGCTCTTCTTGTCGACATGCGGCGAGCGGTTCACCGTAAACTTCTCGACCTTGGTCGGCAGCGGAATCGGTCCACGGATCTGTGCGCCGGTGCGCTTGGCCGTGTTCACGATCTCGCGCGTCGACGCATCGAGAATGCGGTGATCGAACGCCTTGAGCCGGATCCGGATATTCTGGCCGTTCATCTGTCTTTTCTTTCGTCAGACGTGGATAGCATGGGCTTTCACTCGATGATCGCTGCCACCACGCCGGCACCGACGGTGCGGCCGCCCTCGCGAATCGCAAAGCGGAGTTTCTCTTCCATAGCGATTGGCACGATCAGGTGCACTTCCATCGCCACGTTGTCGCCCGGCATCACCATCTCGGTACCGGCCGGTAGGTGCACCACGCCGGTCACGTCGGTAGTGCGGAAATAGAACTGCGGGCGGTAATTTGTGAAGAACGGAGTGTGACGGCCGCCCTCTTCCTTGGTGAGGATGTAGGCTTCCGCCTTGAACTTAGTGTGCGGCTTGACCGAGCCGGGCTTGCACAGCACCTGACCGCGTTCGACTTCCTCGCGCTTGGTGCCGCGCAGGAGGCAGCCGACGTTGTCGCCCGCCTCGCCCTGGTCGAGCAGCTTGCGGAACATCTCTACGCCAGTGACGACGGTCTTCTGCGTGGGGCGGATGCCGACTATCTCGACTTCCTCGCCGACCTTAATTATGCCGCGCTCTATACGGCCGGTACAGACGGTGCCGCGACCAGAGATCGAAAACACGTCTTCCACCGGCATCAGGAACGGCTGATCCTTTGGGCGCTCGGGCTGCGGGATGTGGTCGTCCACCGCCTTCATCAGCTCGAGAACCGACTGCTTACCGAGCTTCTCATCCTTGCCCTCGAGCGCCATCAGCGCCGAGCCCTTGATCACCGGTATCTTGTCGCCGGGGAAGTTGTACTTGGAAAGCAACTCACGAACTTCGAGCTCGACTAGCTCGAGCAGCTCCGGATCATCTACCATGTCAACCTTGTTCATGTAGACGACTAGCGCCGGCACGCCGACCTGGCGGGCGAGCAGGATGTGCTCGCGGGTCTGCGGCATCGGGCCGTCGGCGGCGGACACGACCAGGATCGCGCCATCCATCTGCGCGGCGCCGGTGATCATGTTCTTCACGTAGTCGGCGTGGCCGGGGCAGTCGACGTGCGCGTAGTGGCGCTTCTCGGTCTGATACTCGACGTGCGCGGTCGAGATGGTGATGCCGCGCGCCTTTTCTTCCGGCGCCTTGTCGATCTGGTCGTAGGCGGTGAAGGTGGCGCCGCCGGTCTCCGCGAGAACCTTGGTGATCGCCGCCGTCAAGGTCGTCTTGCCGTGGTCGACGTGACCGATCGTCCCAATATTGCAGTGAGGCTTGCTACGCACGAATTTTTCTTTTGCCATGGCACTCTCCGTTCAGATCCTTCTGTTTACGACCGTCACGCGAATTTCTTCTGCACTTCCGCCGACACGTTGGCAGGAAGCTCAGCGTAGTGATCGAACTGCATGGTGAATGTGGCGCGGCCTTGTGACATGGACCGCAGGTTGTTGACGTAGCCAAACATGTTCATCAGCGGCACCATCGCGTTGATGACGTTGGCATTGCCGCGCATGTCCTGACCCTGGATTTGCCCGCGCCGCGAGTTGAGGTCGCCGATGACGGAGCCGGTGTAGTCCTCGGGCGTCACTACCTCGACCTTCATAATCGGTTCGAGCAGAACAGGCTTACCCTTCTGCAGCGCCTCGCGCAGACACTGGCGCGCGCAGATTTCGAAAGCTAAGGCCGATGAATCGACGTCATGATATTTGCCGTCGGTTAGCGTCACCTTGAGGTCCACCACCGGGAAGCCAGCGAGCACACCGGAGCCGAGTACCGACTCTAAGCCCTTCTCAACGCCGGGGATGTACTCCTTCGGCACCGCGCCGCCGACGATCTCATCGACGAACTCAAACGGCGTGCCGGGCGCCGTCGGCTCGCAGAGAATCTTGATCGCCGCGAACTGACCGGAACCGCCGGTTTGTTTTTTGTGCGTATAGCTGTGCTCGACCCGCTGGGTGATCTTCTCCCGGAAGGCCACCTGCGGCGCTCCGATGTTGGCATCGACCTTGTAGGTGCGTTTGAGGATGTCGACCTTGATGTCCAGGTGCAGTTCGCCCATGCCCTTGAGGATGGTCTGGCCGCTCTCCTGGTCGGTGGAGACGCGGAACGACGGGTCCTCGGTCGCGAGTTTGGCGAGCGCGACGCCGAGCTTCTCCTGGTCGGCCTTCGACTTCGGCTCGATGGCGATCTCGATGACCGGCTCGGGGAACTCCATCTTTTCCAGGATGACCGGCTTCTGCGGATCGCACAGCGTGTCGCCCGTGCGCACTTCCTTGAGGCCGGCCAGGGCGACGATATCGCCGGCATAGGCTTCCTTTATGTCTTCGCGGTTATTCGCATGCATCAGCAACATGCGTCCGATCCGCTCTTTGCGCTCCTTGGTCGAATTGACCACGCCAGTACCGCTCGCGAGCGTGCCAGAATAGATGCGGCAGAAAGTAATGGTACCGACGAAGGGGTCGTCCATGATCTTGAAGGCAAGCGCTGCGAAGGGCTCGCTGTCTCTCGACTTGCGCACGACTTCGTTGCCTTTGTCGTCGACGCCCTTGATCGGCGGAACGTCGAGTGGGCTCGGCAGGTAGTCGACGACCGCGTCGAGCAGCGGCTGCACGCCTTTGTTCTTGAAGGCGGAGCCGCACAGCACGGGAAAGAATGTGCCGGTGATGACAGCCTTACGGATGAGTTTTCTGAGAGTGGCCTCGTCGGGCTCCTTGCCCTCGAGGTAAGCAGTCATCGCATCGTCATCGAGTTCAACCGCCGCTTCGACCATCTGTTCACGATGTTTCTTGGCCTGCTCCAGCAAGTCGGCCGGAATATCGATGTCGTGATACTTGGCGCCAAGCGATTCATCGTCCCATACAACACCCTTCATGCGCACGAGGTCGATGACACCTTTGAAATTCTGTTCCGAACCGATCGGGAGCTGAATGGCCACCGGCCTCGCGCCGAGACGGGTCTTGATATCGTCGAGACACTTGAAGAAATCCGCGCCGATCTTGTCCATCTTGTTGGCGAAGACGATGCGCGGAACTTTGTACTTGTCGCCCTGACGCCAGACTGTCTCGGTTTGTGGCTCGACACCCTGGTTCGAGTCGAGCACGCAGACCGCGCCGTCAAGCACACGCAGCGAGCGCTCGACTTCGATGGTGAAGTCGACGTGGCCAGGGGTGTCGATGATGTTTAGCCGCTTCTCACGCCAGAAAGCGGTGGTCGCCGCCGAGGTGATGGTGATGCCGCGCTCCTGCTCTTGCTCCATCCAGTCCATCGTCGCGGCACCTTCGTGTACCTCGCCCATCTTGTGGCTCTTGCCAGTGTAATAGAGGATCCGCTCAGTCGTCGTCGTTTTTCCGGCATCGATGTGGGCCATGATGCCGAAATTGCGGTAGTCCTCGATGGGATGGCTGCGGGGCATAGAAATTCTATTCCTCGATCGTCGTTTTTCGTCGTCACCAGCGGTAATGCGAGAACGCACGGTTGGCTTCTGCCATCTTGTGCGTGTCCTCGCGCTTCTTGACGGCGTTTCCCCGGTTATTGGATGCGTCGAGCAGTTCGGCCGAGAGCCGTTCGGTCATAGTCTTTTCGTTGCGCTCGCGCGCGGCCGCAATGATCCAGCGGATGCCGAGTGCCTGCCGGCGCGATGCACGCACTTCCACCGGAACCTGATAGGTGGCGCCGCCGACGCGGCGCGACCGCACTTCGATCGACGGCATCACGTTATCGAGCGCCTGCTGGAACACGGTCAGCGGATTCTGCTTGGTCTTGCCTTCGATTATCTCTAGCGCGCCGTAGACGATGCTTTCGGCCACCGATTTCTTGCCGGCGTACATCACGGCGTTCATGAACTTGCTGACGACGACGTTGCCGAACTTCGGATCCGGAATGATTTCGCGCTTTTCGGCGGCGTGGCGGCGGGACATGGTGGATCACCCTTACTTCGGACGTTTGGCGCCGTATTTCGAACGGCGCTGCTTACGGTTCTTGACGCCCTGGGTGTCGAGCACGCCGCGCAGGATATGATAACGCACGCCCGGCAGATCTTTCACGCGGCCGCCGCGAATCATCACCACCGAGTGCTCCTGCAGATTGTGCCCCTCACCCGGTATGTAGCCGATGACCTCGAAACCATTGGTCAGGCGCACCTTGGCGACCTTGCGCAACGCCGAGTTCGGCTTCTTCGGTGTCGTCGTATATACGCGCGTGCAAACGCCGCGCTTCTGCGGCGAAGCCTGCAGCGCCGGCACAGTGTTGCGCGACTTGAGTGGGTGCCGCGGCTTGGCAATCAGTTGGTTGATTGTCGGCATTTTGCTTGCCTTCGCTACTCTCGTTTGGGCGCTCGCGCCCGGAATCGTTCAGGGCTCTCAGCCTGTTTCCTTCTCGCGCGCACTGTGCTCGCCGACCGCTTTTTGGGCTTTTCGGCCCGGTATTCCCACGCGACTTTTCCGCGCGCGAAAACGAAATGGCGCCATCCGCTTGGAAATGCGGGGGCGTTCTTCCGTTCGGACGACCACAAAGCGGTAAAGCACCGCGGCCGTTCAGTCTGACAGTTGCTGTCAGAGGCAGCGTTTGAGCTTCCTCCATCGAGGCGATGCGCCGGTCAAGCTCTGAGGAAAACTTAACGTTCTCAAAGGGTTAGCCGGGCGGCCGTTCCGAACAAGCGAAGCTCACCGCCTGCCGAAAAGTGGGGCGTATGTATCGGCCGGATCCACCTAAGTCAAGTCAAGAGGGCCGCAAAATCACGGGTTTCCGGCCTTCACCGTCCGACCGCGGAAACGTAACAAAGACTCGCACTCTGCCGGCGACACGGCATCATCTAGCCCGCACCAGAGGACCCCTTGCGTAGCCTCACAGCCCAACGTGCACATGTGGCCTATGACTCAGCCGGCGTGTGTTCTGGCGCAGCCGTTCCAAGGCCGGCTTGCCGATCGACATCGGCGACCTCCTCCCGATGCGGCCGAATAGACTTGGGAGAGGACGCGGTCTGCCACCAATGCCGCGTAATAAATAATTCTTAAATATGGCAAAGGGGCCGCCGCGCGGCGACCCTTTCATTTTCGTCATGGCCCCCGTTATTCGGCAGCCGGCAAGGCCGGCGCCTCCGCTGGAGCGGCCGCCGCCTTGGCGGCGTCCTTCTCGCGTTTCTCGAGGATGAGCGTATCGCGCTTGGTTGCGACCTCGCGCAATTGGTTCATCATCGCGCCGGTGCCGGCCGGGATCAGGCGGCCGACGATGACGTTCTCCTTGAGCCCATCGAGCGTGTCGGCCTTGCCGTTGACCGCCGCCTCAGTGAGGACGCGCGTCGTCTCCTGGAACGATGCCGCCGAGATGAACGAGCGGGTCTGCAGGCTCGCTTTGGTGATGCCGAGCAGCACCGGGTGGCCGACCGCGGGTTTTTTGCCTTCGGCCACCGCCTTGGCGTTGACCTCCTCGAGCTCGATCTTGTCAATCTGCTCGCCTTGCAGGAGTTCTGTTTCGCCGGATTCGTCGATCTCGACCTTTTGCAGCATCTGCCGGACGATCACCTCGATGTGCTTGTCATTGATGTTCACTCCTTGCAACCGGTAGACCTCCTGGATTTCGTTCACGAGATAGGCCGCCAGCTCCTCAACGCCCTTGATGGCGAGAATGTCGTGCGGCGCCGGATTGCCCTCGACGATATAGTCGCCTTTCTCGATGACGTCGCCATCCTGCAGATGGATGTGCTTGCCCTTCGGGATCAGGTACTCCTTCGGCTCTTCACCCTTGGTCGACGGCTCGATGGTGATGCGGCGCTTGTTCTTGTAGTCCTTACCAAAACGCACGGTCCCGCCGATCTCGGCGATCATCGCCGCATCCTTTGGCTTGCGGGCTTCGAAGAGCTCCGCGACCCGCGGTAGACCGCCGGTGATGTCACGCGTCTTGGCGCTTTCCGTCGGGATACGCGCGATGACGTCACCCGCCTTCACATGCGCGCCTGGATCAACCGAGATGATCGCGTCGACCGCGAGCATGTAGCGCGCGTCGCCGCCACGAGCGAGCTTGAGGATCTTGTTGCCCGACCCGATGATGATTGCCGGACGCAGCTCCTGCTGATTGCGAGAGGCGCCGGTGCGCCAGTCAACCACCACACGCTTGGCGATGCCGGTCGATTCGTCGAGCGCTTCCGACATAGACACACCGTCGACCAGGTCTTCGAAGCCGATTTGGCCTTCAACCTCGGTGAGGATCGGGCGCGTGTAGGGATCCCACTCCGCGATGCGCTGACCGCGCTTGATCTGCTGGCCGTCCTCGACGCGCAAGCGGGCGCCGTACGGGATACGGTGATGCGCGCGCTCGGTGCCGTCGGGGTCGACCACCGCCGCCACCATGTTGCGCACCATTGCTACGACGTCGCCGTCGGAGTTCTTGGCAACGTTCTCGCCCTTGAACTTGATTCTGCCTTCGAAATTCGACTCGATGAACGACTGCTCGGAAATTTGCGCCGCACCGCCGATGTGGAACGTCCGCATGGTGAGCTGGGTGCCCGGTTCGCCGATCGACTGTGCGGCGATGACGCCCACCGCCTCGCCCATGTTGACCGGAGTGCCTCGGGCGAGATCGCGCCCATAGCAGGCGCCGCAGACGCCGTTCTTCGACTCGCAGGTGAGGACTGAGCGGATGCGCAGCTCCTGCACGCCCGCCTTAGTAATCTCTTCGACTTCCGGCTCCTGCAGCAGCGTGCCGCGCTTGACCAGTACCTTGTTGCTGGCCGGATCCTTGACGTCCTCCGCCGTAGCGCGGCCGAGCACGCGCGAGGCGAGCGAGGCGACAACAGTACCGGCGTCGATGATGGCGCGAACCTTGATGCCGGACTTGGTGCCGCAGTCATCGGTCGTGATGATGCAGTCCTGCGCAACATCGACCAGACGTCGCGTCAGGTAGCCGGAGTTGGCCGTCTTCAAGGCGGTGTCGGCGAGGCCTTTGCGGGCGCCATGCGTCGAATTGAAGTACTCGAGAACCGACAGGCCTTCCTTGAAGTTCGAGATGATAGGGCTCTCAATGATCTCGCCTGAGGGCTTGGCCATAAGGCCACGCATACCGGCGAGCTGACGCATCTGGGCGGGCGAACCGCGCGCGCCGGAATGCGCCATCATGTAGATCGAGTTGACCTGCGCCTCACGTCCGTCAGGGAGTTTCTTGCTCGAAGAGATTTCCTTCATCATCGCGTCGGCGATAGTTTCGGTGCACTTCGACCAGGCATCGACGACCTTGTTGTACTTCTCGCCCTGGGTGATCAGGCCGTCGTTGTATTGCTGCTCAAACTCCTTGGCGGACTCGCGCGTCTGCTCTACGGTCGCCCACTTGGACTCCGGCACCACCATGTCGTCCTTGCCGAACGATATACCCGCCCTGAACGCGTGATAGAAGCCGAGCGCCATAATGCGGTCGCAGAAAATCACCGTCTCCTTCTGGCCGCAGTGGCGGTAGACGGAGTCGATCATCGAGGAGATTTCGCGCTTCGTCATCAGCTTGTTAACGATGTCGAAGCTGATCTTTGGGCTCTTCGGCAGCACGTTGCCGAGGATCACGCGGCCGGGCGTTGTCTCGTACCATTTTTGGTATGAGTTCCCCTTGTCGTCGACGCCTTCCCAGCGGTACTTGATCTTGGCGTGCAGGGTAACGCTCTTTTCATGCAACGCATGGTCGACTTCGGCCATGTCGCAGTAGAAGCCGCGCACGATGTTCTGCTTCTTGGAATCGCGCTTGAGCTCTTCTTCTTTGTGGATTTCGAACTTCCACTCGCCCGGCTCGCCCTCGCGCATGAGCGAGAGGTAGTAGAGGCCGAGCACAATGTCCTGCGACGGCACGATGATCGGCGCGCCGTTCGCGGGATGCAGGATGTTGTTGGTCGACATCATCAGCACGCGCGCTTCAAGCTGCGCTTCCAGCGACAGCGGAACGTGCACGGCCATCTGGTCGCCATCGAAGTCGGCGTTGAACGCGGCGCAGACCAGCGGATGCAATTGGATCGCCTTGCCCTCGATCAGCACCGGCTCGAAGGCCTGGATACCGAGGCGGTGCAGAGTTGGTGCGCGGTTCAGGAGCACCGGATGCTCGCGGATCACCTCGTCGAGGATGTCCCAAACCTCCGGCTTCTCCTTCTCGACCAGCTTCTTGGCCTGCTTGACCGTGGTCGACAGGCCCTTGGCGTCGAGCCGCGAGTAGATGAACGGCTTGAACAGTTCGAGCGCCATCTTCTTCGGCAGACCGCACTGATGCAGTTTCAATTCGGGGCCGACCACGATCACCGAGCGGCCGGAATAGTCGACGCGCTTGCCGAGCAGGTTCTGCCGGAAACGGCCCTGCTTGCCCTTGAGCATGTCGGCGAGCGACTTCAGCGGCCGCTTGTTGGCGCCCGTGATAACACGGCCGCGGCGACCGTTGTCGAACAGCGCATCGACCGCTTCCTGTAGCATGCGTTTTTCGTTGCGGATGATGATGTCTGGCGCTCGCAGCTCAATCAGCCGCTTCAGACGGTTGTTGCGGTTTATGACACGGCGATAGAGGTCGTTGAGGTCGGACGTAGCGAAACGCCCGCCATCAAGCGGCACCAGCGGCCGCAGATCGGGTGGAATCACTGGCACGACCGTGAGGATCATCCACTCCGGCTTATTGCCCGAGGCGATGAAGGCCTCAATCAGCTTCAGCCGTTTGGCGATCTTCTTCTTTTTGATATCGCTGTCGGTCTCCGCGATTTCGTTGCGCAACTCAGCCTGCATCTTCCCCAGGTCGATCGCTTTGAGCATTTCGCGGATGGCTTCCGCGCCAATCAAGGCAGTGAAGCTGTCGGCGCCGTACTCCTCCTGCGCCTTCAGGTACTCTTCCTCGGACAACAGCTGCCGATCCTTGAGCGGGGTGAGGCCCGGCTCAAGTACGACGTAGTATTCGAAGTACAAGACGCGCTCGAGGTCCTTGAGCGTCATGTCGAGCAGCAGACCAATGCGGCTCGGTAGCGACTTCAGGAACCAGATGTGGGCGACCGGTGCGGCCAATTCGATATGGCCCATGCGCTCACGCCGCACGCGCGATAGCGTCACTTCGACCGAACATTTCTCGCAGATGATGCCCTTGTACTTCATGCGCTTGTACTTGCCGCACAAGCACTCGTAGTCCTTGATCGGCCCAAAGATGCGCGCGCAAAACAGGCCGTCGCGCTCGGGCTTGAAGGTACGGTAGTTGATCGTCTCCGGCTTTTTGATCTCGCCGTAAGACCAGGACAGAATCTTTTCCGGGCTCGCGATCGAAATCCGGATCTGGTCGAAGACCTGAGCCGGCACCTGCGTGCTGAAAAGATTCATAATCTCTTGATTCATTGCCATCTCCGCTTTGCCGGCCGTCGCCGGCTGCATTCGTAAAATTTGTCAGATCACATGCGGGCCGGGAGAAAACATCTGGCCGGTACGCTTGTCACTCCGCGGCTTCCGCGCTCGTCTCGCCGCCCGCGGCCGGCCGCTGCTGCTTGGAATTATGCAGATCGACGTTGAGGCCGAGCGAGCGCATTTCCTTGACCAGCACGTTGAAGCTTTCCGGAATGCCCGCTTCGAACGTGTCGTCGCCGCGCACGATCGCCTCGTACACCTTGGTACGGCCTGCGACGTCGTCCGACTTCACGGTGAGCATTTCCTGCAGCGTGTACGCGGCACCGTAGGCTTCGAGCGCCCATACCTCCATTTCGCCGAAGCGCTGGCCACCGAACTGCGCCTTTCCGCCGAGCGGCTGCTGGGTGACCAGCGAGTACGGGCCGATCGAGCGGGCATGGATTTTGTCGTCCACCAGGTGGTGCAGCTTCATCATGTAGATGTGGCCGACCGTGACCTTGCGATCGAACGGCTCGCCGGTGCGGCCGTCATGGACCGTCACTTGGCCGGAGTGCTCAAGGCCGGCGAGATCGAGCATCTTCTCTATGTCGGCCTCCTTGGCACCGTCAAACACCGGCGTGGCGATCGGCACCCCATGGCGCAGGTTGTGGCCGAGCTCGACCAGCTCCTCCTCGCCCAAGCTCTTGATGGTCTCGTCGTCGCCATAAACCTTCTTCAGGATGTCCTTGAGCGGCTTGGTGTCGTGCCTGCTGTTGTGGAGGTCGACCGCCTGCCCGATCTTGAGGCCGAGGCCAGCGCAAGCCCAACCGAGATGCGTCTCCAGGATCTGGCCGACGTTCATGCGGCTCGGCACGCCGAGCGGATTGAGCACGATATCAACCGGCGTGCCGTCGGCGAGGAACGGCATGTCCTCGGCCGGGACGATCTTCGACACTACGCCCTTATTGCCGTGGCGGCCCGCCATCTTGTCGCCGGGCTGGATTTTGCGTTTCACCGCGACGAAGACCTTGACCATCTTCATCACGCCGGGCGGCAATTCGTCGCCGCGCTGCAGCTTTTCGACCTTGTCGAGGAAGCGCTGCTCGAGCAGCTTCTTCGACTCGTCGTATTGCTTCCGGATCGCCTCGATCTCGGCCATCAGCTTGTCGTTGGGCGAAGCAAATTGCCACCACTGCGAGCGCGGATATTCGTCCAGCACCGCCTTGGTGATCTTGGAGTCCTTCTTGAAGCCCTTCGGACCCGCGATGCCCTGGCGGCCCTCCAGCAACTCGGCCAGGCGACCGTAAACGTTGCGGTCAAGGATCGCCTGTTCGTCGTCGCGGTCCTTGGCGAGACGCTCGATCTCCTCACGCTCGATGGCGAGCGCGCGCTCGTCCTTCTCGACACCGTGGCGGTTGAACACGCGCACCTCGACGACGGTGCCCTGCACGCCCGGCGGCACGCGCAACGACGTGTCACGCACGTCAGAAGCCTTCTCGCCAAAGATGGCACGTAAGAGTTTCTCTTCCGGCGTCATCGGGCTTTCGCCCTTCGGCGTTATCTTACCGACCAGAATATCGCCGGCATGGACCTCGGCGCCGATATAGACGATGCCCGCCTCGTCGAGGTTCTTGAGCGCCTCTTCCGACACGTTCGAGATGTCGCGGGTGATTTCCTCGGGGCCGAGCTTGGTATCACGCGCCATCACCTCGAATTCCTCGATGTGGATGGACGTGAACACGTCGTCCTTCACAATGCGCTCAGAGAGCAGGATCGAGTCCTCGAAGTTGTAACCGTTCCACGGCATGAACGCGACCAGCACATTGCGGCCGAGCGCGAGCTCACCGATATCGGTCGACGGACCGTCAGCGATTATGTCGCCCTTGTCGACGTGATCGCCCATCTTCACCAGCGGACGCTGGTTGATGCAGGTATTCTGGTTCGAGCGCTGATATTTCATCAGCCGGTAGATATCCACGCCCGGCTTCGTCGGATCGGTCTCGCCGGTAGCGCGTATAACAATACGGGTGGCATCCACCTGATCGACGATGCCGGTGCGGCGGGCGGCGATCGAAGCGCCTGAATCGCGCGCGACCACGCCCTCCATACCGGTGCCGACGAACGGCGCTTCTGAGCGAACCAGCGGCACTGCCTGGCGCTGCATGTTCGAGCCCATCAGCGCGCGGTTGGCGTCATCGTTCTCGAGAAACGGGATGAGCGCCGCGGCGACCGACACAAGCTGCTTCGGCGACACGTCCATAAAGTCAACCTTATCGCGCGGTACCATGTGCACGTCGCCGGCCCGACGGGAGACAATTAGGTCTTCCGCAAAGCGACCGCGGCTATCGATCGAGGCATTGGCCTGCGCGACCGCGTAGCGGCTCTCTTCCATGGCGGAAAGATAGACCACCTCATCGGTGATGCGGCCGTCTTTTACCTTGCGATAAGGCGTTTCGACGAAGCCGTACTTGTTCACCCGCGCGTAAGTCGCGAGCGAGTTAATGAGACCAATATTCGGCCCTTCTGGCGTTTCGATCGGGCAGATCCGCCCGTAATGCGTCGGGTGCACGTCGCGTACCTCGAAGCCGGCGCGCTCGCGCGTGAGACCGCCCGGACCGAGCGCTGAGAGACGCCGCTTGTGCGTGATCTCGGACAGCGGATTGGTCTGATCCATGAATTGCGACAGCTGCGACGAGCCGAAGAATTCGCGCACCGCGGCAGCTGCCGGTTTGGCATTGATCAGGTCCTGCGGCATGACGGTGTCGATGTCGACCGACGACATGCGCTCCTTGATCGCTCGCTCCATGCGCAACAGGCCGATACGGTACTGGTTCTCCATCAGCTCGCCAACCGAGCGCACCCGCCGATTGCCGAGATGATCAATGTCATCGATTTCGCCCTTGCCGTCGCGCAAATCGACCAGCGTGCGGATCACCGCGATTATGTCCTCCTTGCGCAGCACTCGCATGGTATCGGGCGCGTCGAGGTCGAGGCGCATGTTCATCTTTACGCGGCCGACCGCCGAGAGGTCGTAGCGCTCGGCATCGAAGAACAGTGAGCGAAACATCGCCTCCGCAGTCTCAACGGTCGGCGGCTCACCCGGGCGCATAACGCGATATATGTCGAACAATGCATCCTCGCGTATCATGTTCTTGTCGACGACGAGCGTATTGCGGATGTAGGGCCCAACGTTGACGTGGTCGATGTCAAGCAGCGGCAGTTCCTTGTAGCCCGCCTCGATCAGAACCTTGAGGTTTTTCTCGTTGAGCTCCTCGCCTGCCTCCATGTAGATTTCGCCGGTCTTGCCATTGACCAGGTCCTCGGCGACGTAGTGGCCGATCAGCTCCTCGTCGGTCATGCGCAACGCCTTGAGCCCCTTCTCCTGGAGCTGGCGCGCTTGGCGAACGCTGATTTTTTGGCCGGCTTCCACGACGGTGCGGCCGGTGTCGGCGTCGACCAGGTTGTTGACCGCCTTGTAACCTTTCAGCCGGTTGGCATCGAACGGCACGCGCCAGCCGTCCTTCTGCCGCTTGTAGGTGACATGCTTGTAGAAGGTCGCCAGAATCTGCTCGCCATCGAGGCCGAGCGCATACAGCAGCGAGGTCACCGGAATCTTGCGACGGCGGTCGATGCGCGCATAGACGATGTCCTTGGCGTCGAACTCGATGTCGAGCCACGAACCGCGATAAGGAATGATGCGGGCGGCGAACAGGAGCTTGCCCGAAGAATGCGTCTTGCCCTTGTCGTGGTCAAAGAACACGCCGGGCGAGCGATGCATCTGAGAGACGATGACGCGCTCGGTGCCGTTGACGATGAACGTGCCGTTGTTGGTCATGAGCGGGATGTCGCCCATATAGACATCTTGCTCCTTGATGTCCTTCACGGAGCGCGCGCCGGTTTCCTCGTCGATATCAAACACGATCAGCCGCAGCGTCACCTTGAGCGGCGCGGCATAGGTCATGCCCCGCTGGCGGCATTCGTCAACGTCGTATTTCGGCGGCTCGAATTCGTATTTGACGAATTCAAGCTGTGAGGAATTGGAAAAGTCGGAAATCGGAAAGACCGACTTGAACACGGCCTGCAGGCCTTCGTCCGGACGTCCGCCCTGCGGCTCCTTGACGAGCAGGAATTGGTCGTAAGACGCCTTTTGAACCTCGATGAGGTTCGGCATCTCCGCCACTTCTTTGATCGTCCCGAAAAACTTCCTTACGCGCTTGCGACCGGTAAACGTCTGCGCCATCGTTTCTCTCTCGATTCGATTTGGTCGGGCGACGCGGGCGCCTCTCCGAACGGTCGCAATCCATCGCGACCATCAGGACAGGCGTCGAGGTTGCCCATACTTATGTGATTCGGGCTCCGCCCGAACCGCCGCACACTTCACACCTTCTCGTGAATGGGTCTCCGCTCACGCCCTGCTCAATAATAGTGACCGTTGGCAATAGTGACCGTTGGCCGATCCCTCTTCCTTGTTTCCGACAGCCCCGGGGCGACCCAAGGGGGCTATCGGGAATACCTTACTTAAGCTCAACCTTGGCACCCACCTTCTCGAGGGTGGTCCTGATCTTGTTGGCTTCCTCCTTGGCCACGCCTTCCTTGATCGTCTTCGGCACGCCCTCGACGAGGTCCTTGGCCTCTTTGAGGCCGAGGCCGGTGAGCGCGCGCACCTCCTTGATCACCTCGATCTTTTTCTCGCCGGTCGAGGCAAGGACCACCGTGAACTCGGTCTTCTCTTCAGCCGGGGCAGGGGCGCCGCCGGCGCCTGCGGGACCAGCCGCCACTGCGACCGCGGCCGCGGCCGAGACACCCCACTTCTCTTCCAGCATCTTCGCCAGATCCGCCGCTTCCAGGACAGTCAGGCTCGACAATTCGTCGACGATCTTCTGTAGGTCAGCCATCTTTCAATTCCTAATCGGTTCTAAGCCAGAGGATTGCTTTGTGGTTGTCACGCAGCGGAGCCCTTGGAGGCATAAGCCTGGACCACGCGCGCGACCTTGGCCGCAGGAGCGTTGGCGAGCTGCGCGAGCTTTGTCGCCGGCGCCTTCAACAGGCCGACGATCGTGCCGCGCAATTCGTCGAGTGACGGCAAAGCGGCGAGCGCCTTGACGGCGTTCAGATCCAGAGCGGTCTTGCCCATCGATCCGCCAAGGATGACAAACTTCTCGTTCGTCTTGGCGAAATCGATGGCCACCTTCGGCGCCGCTACAGGATCGCCCGAATAGGCGAGCACCGTCGGCCCCTTCAGCAGGCGCGAGATGATAACGGCGTCGGTGTCTTTGAGCGCAATCTTGGCAAGACGGTTTTTTGCGATCTTCACGCGCGCGCCCGCTAGTTTCATCTGCTTGCGCAGATTCTGCATCTGCGCGACGGTAAGGCCGGAATAGTGAGCCACTACCACGACGCTCGAGGCCTTGAAGATACCGCTCAACTCGTCGATGGACCCCTGCTTAGCCGCTCGATCCACTGCAAGCTCTTTCCGGTTTTGACGGCCCGCCGCTTGCTCGCGGGAGCCGCCGGGTTGCACCAGCCGTCCCGCCTGAGGTTCACAAGAACGAACCGGGCAGGACGACCCTTTGAGAAGCCTGCCCACGAACGCGAACTTCGCGCCCAGGTCGCCGAGGTTCGAACCAAACCCGCGCGTGTGGATGCACGCGCAAACCTGGATCTCCGCCCGTCTATGCTGGCCCCAAATGGGATTAAGCTTCAGCCCTGAGGCATTGGCGCCGGCAGTCTTGGACAGGTGTCGGTCGGTCCATTCATAGACCGACCTTGCGTGCCCTCTTCAAAGCAACGGCATCTCAACCCTCTCAGATCTCCTACCGGGGTGTCCAAAAGGAATAAGGTTCGCTCACCATCGATTCGCAGAGACGCACAAAACCGCGCCGACAAATTGGGCCGGCACGCCCGATGCCTCTATTTAGAGCCTTCAGCCGACTTTGCCAAGTCCTTTTTAGGGGCGATGTCCGCGAAAATAGAGTGGCACCAGCCTTAACGGTCGCCGCCACCGCTAAACAACGAGGACGGTTCCACTTTGACCCCCGGGCCCATCGTGGAGGAGATTGCTACTCGGTTAATGTAGTGGCCCCTAGCCCCAGGCGGCTTCGCCTTCTGCACGGCGTCGGCGAATGCCTTGATGTTCTCGACCAGCTTTTCTTCCGTGAACGAGGCTTTGCCGACCCCGGCCTGGACGATACCGGCCTTCTCGGCGCGGAACTCTACCGAGCCGCCCTTGGCTCCCTTAATAGCGGCAGTGACATCCATAGTCACAGTGCCGACCTTCGGGTTCGGCATGATGCCACGGGGGCCAAGCACCTTACCGAGGCGGCCGACCAATGGCATCATGTCGGGAGTAGCGATGCAGCGGTCAAAGTCGATCTCGCCTTTGGTGACTTTCTCGACCAGATCCTCGGCACCGACCACGTCGGCACCGGCCGTCTTCGCCTCGTCCGCCTTGGCACCGCGCGCGAACACGCCGACGCGCAGTGTGCGGCCGGAGCCGTTCGGTAGAGTGACCACGCCGCGCACCATCTGGTCTGCATGCGTCGGATCGACGCCGAGATTCATCGCAATCTCAATGGTCTCGTCGAATTTCGCCTTGGCGCGCTCTTTCACGAGCTTGACCGCTTCCGCGATAGGATATGACTTTTCGCGATCGATGCCTTCGCGTACCGCCTTCATACGCTTTCCGAGTGCCATGACTGCTACTCCGTTACCGTGAGACCCATCGAGCGAGCGGAGCCCTCGATCATTTTCATCGCCGCGTCGACCGTGTCGCAGTTGAGATCCTTCATCTTTTGCTCGGCGATCTCACGCACCTGCTTCTTGGTTACCTCGCCGACGGTCTCGCGCCCCGGCGTTTTCGAACCGCTGTCGAGCTTGGCAGCCTTCTTCAGGAAGTACGACACCGGCGGCGTCTTCATCTCGAAAGTGAAGGAGCGGTCCTGATAGGTCGTGATGATGACCGGGATCGGGATCCCCTTCTCCATCTTGGCGGTCTGCGCGTTGAACGCCTTGCAGAACTCCATGATGTTGAGACCGCGCTGGCCCAACGCCGGCCCGATCGGGGGCGACGGGTTGGCAGCGCCGGCCGGCACCTGCAATTTGAGGAATCCAGTGACTTTCTTTGCCATCACTCACTCCAGTTAGTGGTACGGGTCTTGACGGTTGGCGGCCGCCTCACCTCCCACGTCTGACATGACGGCCTCATCGGCCGTGGGCGACATGTAGATGGGCCGCCCGGGCCTGTCCAGTCGAGGGCTAACGCTTGGGAACCCGGAGGCTACGCGCGTCTGGCTACTGCCATGCCTTCTAAGCCGGGCGCATGGAGTTCGGCCCGCGCGCAGGCTAGAGTTTTTCGACCTGATCGAATTCCAATTCTACCGGCGTGGCGCGACCAAAAATCGATACCGCGACCTTCACGCGTGACCGCCCTTCGTCGACTTCCTCGACCACGCCGTTGAATGAAGCGAATGGCCCGTCCGATACGCGCACCTGCTCACCCACCTCGAACGACACCGACGGCTTCGGCCGTTCGATGCCCTCCTGCACCTGGTGTAGGATGCGGCTCGCTTCGACCTCCGAGATCGGCATCGGCTTCTTGTCGGTACCGAGGAAGCCTGTGACCTTGGGCGTGTTCTTGATCAGATGATACACCTCATCAGTTAGGTCCATTTTCACCAGCACGTAGCCCGGAAAGAACTTTCGCTCAGCTTCGACCTTGCGGCCGCGGCGGACCTCGGTGACCTTCTCCTTGGGAACCATGATCTCTTCGAAATGGTCGGCCAGACCGCGTTGCTTGGCCTGTTCGCGAATCGAATCGGCGACCTTGTTCTCAAAGTTCGAATAGGCGTGGACGATATACCAGCGCTTGGGTCGGGTGGTCGTAGTGGCGGCAGTGTCGCTCATCGCTCTTAGCTCTTCAGGTGCCGATGCCGAGCACGAAGGTGACGGCAATGCGAATGATTTGATCCGAGACCAGGAAGAATAACGACGCAATCGCCACCATCACGAACACCATGGCCGTGGTGATCATGGTCTCCTTGCGCGAAGGCCAGGTGACCTTGCGAGTCTCTTCGCGCACTTCCTGCAGAAACTTGAACGGTGACGTCTCCATTGCAGCCCTTCAGTCCAATTTATCTAGTAAAGGTCTTCCAATTTCGGCCGGCTGTCGGGTTAAGCCCGTATCCCTTAATTCACGAAAATTCAACACGCTAACGCCCGTTTTAGTGGCTAGGCCGAATTCCCGGTCAAATTTCAATACCTCTCGTTTTTTTGCGATCTTCGGACTAAAGTGGGCCAAAGTAAAATCGCCCCTCCACCGCTTAAGAATTGGCGCCACGGGCGCGACGCCAAACATTTTAAGGTCGAGGGGAGTGCCGCCAAATTGCACGGCTCGCAAACAATTGCAAGGGCTGCCGCCCTTAGCTGAATCGGCCGCAATTGCGGGCGTTTTGGATATCTGGCGGCCGGGCGTTCAGCAAGGGACTCAATTTAGTACCCGGGCTAAAGAGTTGCAGCCGCGACCGCACAGCCTGAAGGTTAGGTGCCTCCCTGCAACATGATCCGAGTCAAAGCGGGAAGCTGATGCAGTCCGCGTGTGTCGACAGCAAAAAGCCTGGCGGCTAAACCGGGGTTAGGTTGAACCCTGATCGGGGCGATCCCGATCAGAGGGTCTGAGGGCCGAAACGTTGCGACGGACGCTTTCTTGACAAGCCATGTCTGGAACGCTTGATTGTCGGCGTAAATCCCCGGGGGACTTGCAATGCATCGTTTGTTCTTGAATGCCAGCCTCGCGATCGTCGCGGGCGCCGCAGTTGCTGCTGCTGTCGCCAACGCAATGCCGCTCTTCCTGAAGTAGCGTCCCCCTCACTGCAAAAGTGTGCAGCTGGTGCCCGATTCGGTCGAAATCGAGCGGAGCTACCGGTGCTTTTGCGCGCTCCCCAAATGGCGAGCTCGTGACAGGGAGCCCGCTGACTTGGGGCATCGACTAATCATCGCGCTCGCGGCCGAGCACAAACTGCCTGCGGTCTACTATCGACGCTATTACGTGGAGAGAGGCGGCTTGGTCTCCTACCAGCCGATCTTCCGGTGCAAGCGCCGACCAAGTATGAGCTGCTAATCAGTCTTAAGACCGCTAAGGCTCTCGACCTCACAATTCCGCCATCAGTGCTCGCTCGCGCCG
>Ga0207744_1000007_pt1 | contig 35112 bp, 29 predicted proteins | sample LuqExpMetageno56_FD_187814 | JGI IMG/M metagenome (GOLD analysis project Ga0207744, IMG submission 187814) | Tropical forest soil microbial communities from Luquillo Experimental Forest, Puerto Rico - Sample 56 (SPAdes) | ecosystem: Environmental > Terrestrial > Soil > Tropical forest ... | reverse complement strand
TTCGGCCGGTTGGCGCCAACGATGGCGATGGTCTCGCCGCGCTTGAGACCGAGTCGGTTTAGGCCGACCGCGTAGGCGCGCACAATCTCGAGCAGGTCCGACCACGTCCAAGTTTGCCAGATTCCGAGGTCTTTCTGCCGCATCGCGGGCCGCACGCCGAAAAGATTGGCGTTGCGAATCAGCAGCCTGGTAAAAGTGTCCGCCGCAGCAGCGGCATTCGGCGCCACAGCCTCATCCTCCCGTTGGGCCGCATTATTTATGTCCCGCGGCCTTCTACCCCTCGAAGCCCCTCGGGCATGTTATTGATGTGAATATGAAAACACCCCTGAAGGGTGGTCAAGCCTCGGCAGGCCGGCAAAATCACTAAATTATTCCGCCGCCTCGAGAACCGGCGCGGTGGCGGCGCGGAATTGCTCGTATAGACCCGCTTCCTCGGCCTTGGCTGCGGCCAGATGACGCTGTTTGACCGGGCCGAAGCCGCGAATTTTTTCCGGCATGGCGGCCAGAGCAACCGCAGCACTGTGATTTTCCGGCGACAGAGTTTCGACGATCTCTGCCAGAAGTTTCTCATATTCTGTAATTAACTTCCGCTCGGTTCTGCGCTCTTGCGTGTAGCCGAACGGGTCGAACGGCGTGCGGCGCAGGAACTTGAATTTCTTCAGCACGCGCAAGAAGCCGAGCAGCCAGGGGCCAAACGACATCTTCTTCGGCTCGCCGGTGAGCTTGTCGCGGCGCGCAAATAGCGGCGGTGCCATATGAAACTCCAGGCGCAGCTTGTCGCCGTCGAAGGTCGATCTGACGCGCTCGATGAATGAAGTGTCGGTGTAGAGCCGCGCCACCTCGTATTCGTCCTTGTAGGCCATTAATTTGAACAGGTAGCGCGCCACGGTTTCCGACAGCGCACATTGGCCGGGCGCCTTGATCGCTTCCGCATTCTTGATCCTCTCGACCCAGTTGCGATAGCGCCGCGCGTAGCGCGCGCTCTGATAGGCGGTGAGGAATTTGACGCGGCGGTCCACTGTCTCGGCGAAAGTCTGCGATAGCTTGAGCGAGTCGTTGACCTCTTGTGCGGAGGCCGGCTTCATCAGCGCTTCGATCGCCTTCGGATTGGCGGCGGCGCGACGGCCGTAGCGAAACGCGGCGATGTTCATCGCCACGTCCTCGCCGTTGAGCTCGATCGCCTTTTCGATAGCCTCGGCCGACACCGGCAAGGCGCCGATCTGATAGCAATAACCGATGCCGACCATATTGCTAGGCAGCGTCCGGCCGAGCAGTTCGTTGGCGATCCGCGCCAGGTTCACAAAATACGGCACGTCGTTACCGGACGCGGCAGCAATCGCGCGCTTGATGCGCTCGACCGGCAATGAAAAGTCGGCATTGCGCGCGAAATCGCCTGGCATGAACTCGAAGGTGTTGATGACTACCTTAGTGCCCGGCTTGATTGCGCTGAGCACCTTCTTGGTGCCGGCGACGACGATGTCGCCGCCGAACACCAGGTCAGCACCGTGCGCGGCGACGCGGATGGCGTGTATATCCTCGGGCTGATTAGCGATGCGAACATGGCTGTAGACCGCCCCGCCCTTCTGCGCGAGGCCGGCCATGTCGATTATGCCAACGCCCTTGCCCTCGATGTTCGCCGCCATCGCGAGAATGGCGCCGATGGTTACGACGCCCGTGCCGCCGACGCCGGTGAGGATGATGCTGTAAGGATGGTTGAGCAGTGGCACATCCGGGCTCGGCAGCGGAGCCCAGTCGGCCGGCTCGGCAATCGTCTTGCCCTTCCTCAGCTTAGCGCCATGCACCGTGACGAAAGATGGGCAGAAACCTTTGATGCAGGAATAGTCCTTGTTGCAGCTCGACTGCTCGATGGTGCGCTTGCGACCCCATTCGGTCTCCAGCGGCTGCACCGATACGCAGTTCGATTTCAAGCCGCAGTCGCCGCAGCCTTCGCAGACCAGATCGTTGATCAGGATGCGCTTGTCGGGATCAGGGAAGGTGCCGCGCTTACGGCGGCGGCGTTTCTCAGCGGCGCAGGTCTGGTCGTAGATCAACACGCTCACTCCGGACACTTGTGTAAGCTCGCGCTGCAGCGCGTCGAGCCCCTCCCGGTGGTGCACGGTCAGGCCGCGGGGCCAATCGGTGTTTTTCAGGTATTTCCACGGCTCATCGGTGACAACGACCACGCGGCTTGCGCCGTCGGCGGCGACTTGACGCGCAATCTGCGGCACCGTGAGGCCGCCGTCGTTGGCCTGCCCTCCGGTCATCGCCACGGCATCGTTGAACAGGATCTTGAAGGTAATCTTCGTGCCCGAGGCGATGGCGGCGCGGATCGCGAGCGAGCCAGAATGATTGTAGGTGCCGTCGCCCAGATTCTGGAAGACGTGATCGCGCTTGGAGAACGGCGCCTCGCCGATCCAGTTCGCGCCCTCGCCGCCCATCTGTGTGTAGCCGAGCGTCTTGCGCTCCATCCACTGCGCCATGTAGTGGCAGCCGATGCCGGCATAGGCGCGGCTGCCTTCCGGCACATGCGTCGAGGTGTTGTGCGGGCAGCCTGAGCAAAAATACGGAATGCGCTGAGCCACGTCCGCCGTTTCGGCCAGCGCGCGCTGCGCCGATTTTAGGCGGGCGACATTGGCCGCCAACACATCGTTCGCGCCATAGCGCAGCACCCGCTCACCGATGCAGATTGCAATGTCGTTCGGATCTAGCGCCCCCTTCACCGGGAACAGCCAGTTGCCCTGCTCGTCCTTCTTGCCGATGCAGACCGGCTGATGCGCGGTGCCGTAGAGTTCCTCGCGCACCTGCACTTCTATCAGCGAGCGTTTCTCCTCGACCACGATGATCAGGTCGAGGCCTTGCGCGAACTCCATCAACTCTTGACGACCGATCGGCCAGACGCAGCCGATCTTGAACAAGCGCAGGCCGAGGTCGTTGCATTTCACCTCGTCGATGCCAAGCTCCTCAAGCGCCTGACGCACGTCGAGATAGGCCTTGCCCGTCGTAATGATGCCGATCTTTTGATTGCGCCCGCCCGAGGTGATAAATCTGTTGAGCTTGTTGGCGCGCACGAAGGCAAGCATGGCGTCGCGCTTGAAATCGTGCAGCCGCACTTCTTGTCCTAGAATTGAATCGACGAGGCGAATGTTAAGGCCGCCCTCCGGCATGCGGAAGTCCGTCGGCGTAACGATCTTGATACGGTCGAGGCTGCCGTCGACCACGCCGGTCGACTCGACCGTCTCATGCATGCACTTGAGCGCGGTCCACGTCCCGGTGTAGCGCGACATCGCCCAGCCGTAGAGCGCGTAGTCGATGATCTCCTGCACGCCGCCGGGATTGAGGATCGGCATCATCACGTCAACGAAATGAAATTCCGACTGATGCGCGGTGGTGGAGGATTCGGCGGTGTGGTCGTCGCCCATCAGTGCGATGACGCCGCCGTTCTTCGAGGTGCCGGACAGATTAGCGTGGCGGAAAACGTCGCCCGAGCGATCGACACCCGGCCCTTTGCCGTACCACATGCCAAACACGCCATCGAACTTGCCCTCGCCACGCAACTCAGCCTGCTGCGTACCCCACAGCGCGGTGGCGGCGAGTTCTTCGTTGAGACCAGCCTGGAACTTGATGTCAGCGGCGGTGAGCTGCTTGGCCGCCCGCATGAACTGCTGATCGAGACCGCCGAGCGGCGAGCCCCGATAGCCGGTCAGATAGCCTGCGGTTTTCAAGCCGGCGGCGCGGTCGCGAGCCTTCTGCATCAGGCAGGCGCGGATCAACGCCTGATAGCCCGTCACCAGGACACGGCTTTGGCCGAGGTCGTATTTGTCGTCGAGGCTGACCGGTCTAAGCGTCATCGATGACCTAGCGGCGAATGGCGCGGGATTCGCCAACCCCCTACCATATATGAATTTATAAAGCAGCGGTCGGAGGCAAAGCGGAGAAAACCCCTGAGAAGCTGGCACCGCGGTGCAATCCGGTCAATTTCGTTGTGGGGTCCTGGGAACAATATTCCGCCGAATGCCCTTCGACGCATTTTGACGTCATATTCAGGTCGAAAAACTAGCACTCCTCACAATGGAAGAGCGGTCTAACAATCAGCCAGAGGGATATCGTTGGGTAACATCAACCCGCGACCGCCTGCCATCCGGTGGTCCCATTGGTCGATGGTCCTGTATGAAGCCGGTGGCGTCGAACTCTTCCCAATTTCAATGACCAATGCGAACCCCGGCGAGACTTAATTCGTGGGTCGGCAGACATCCTATCCTTGGGCGCGGAGCAGCCTTAAGTACAGTGCAATAGTCAAATCTCGTGCAGTCTGTAAAAAGGGGTCTGCCAGGCGGACCCCTTTGCATGCTGCAATCCACTTCCTCGGTCGAGAGCCGCGCATCTTGGATCGTCGCCTCGGCGGCGCTCTGCACGCTAATGATGGCGTTTGGCTCCGCGTGGATTACCGCGGTTGCGCTCAAGGATATCGCCGCCGAAGTGGACGGCACGCGCTCGATTCCAGCGCTCGCCAGTTCACTCGCCTGGCTCGGCTCTGGCGCCGGCGGCATCCTCATGGGCCGCATCGCCGATCGTGTCGGCACGCGTTGGACCGTTATCTGCGGTGCCTTGATGATCGGCGCGGGCCTCGCGCTCTCCACCTTCAACCCGCCCTGGCCACTGTGGATCGGGCATGGATTTTTCATCGGCCTGATCGGGCTCGGCGGCATTAATGCGCCGATGTACGTATATATCAGCCGCTGGTTCGATCGCCGGCGCGGCTCGGCGCTGGCGCTGATTTCGAGCGGCAGCTATCTCGCCGGCGCGCTGTGGCCGCCACTGTTTGAACGTGCCATCGCGGCGTTCGGCTGGCGGCAGACGATGCTGTGGTATGCGCTCGCCGAGATAGTTGTCATTGTGCCGTTGGCCGCGCTGTACTTCCGGCGACCGCCGGAAGTGATCCATGCGGCCACCGGCTCAACCAAGGCGCGCGCCTCGGCGCGCGTGTTCAACTGGCCGCCCAACTCCGTGTTCGCGCTGATGTGCGGGGCGGCAGTGCTGTGCTGCATCCCGATGGCGATGCCGCAGGGGCATCTGGTCGCGTTCTGCAGCGATCTCGGCATCGCGCGCTCCATAGGCGCCCTCATGCTGTCGGTGCTGCTCGGGACTGCCTTCTTGAGCCGTCAAATCTGGGGTGCCATATCCGACCGTATCGGCGGCCTTGCGACAGTACTGATCGGCTCGGCCTGGCAGGCCGCGGCAATGGTCTCGTTCCTGCTCACGCAAAACGAGGTCGGGCTGTTCACCGTCGCCGCCGCATTCGGCCTCGGATTCTCGGGCATCATCCCCGCCTACGTGCTGGCCCTACGCGAGCTGTTCCCACCGGCGGAGGCCTATTGGCGGATCCCGACGCTCTTGTTGTTCAGCGGCGGCGGCATGGCGCTGGGCGGCTGGATCGCCGGCCTGCTCTACGACTATTTCGGCTATTACGCGCCGGCCTTCGCCGCCGGCATCGGCGCCAATATCCTCAACCTGCTGATCGTCGGCTTGCTGGTCGCGCGCAAGCGCACCCGTACCGTTTGGGCGTGAACGCTTTAGCGATTCGCGGTCAGCCAGACGCCCACAGGATGCCGAACGCGATCATCATCGGGAAGAATCGTGAACGGCGTGCCTGCCGCCGCCAGCGCCGCGGATACGCCCAGACGATCGAAGAGAGAGCCTCCGCGAAAGTCGCTATGTGCGAAAACGCCTAGCGGCGGGCGAACTGGTTGTGCTTCGCTTGCGTGCAGAAACAGATCCGGATGAGCGTGGCGGCCCGCGCTGAGGATGCCGAGCGCCGCGACCGCTGCAGGCCGATTCGAACGTGAGCACCGCCACGATCGGCGCAAAGATCAGCTTCGACCTTGGGGTCGATGACTCTTTTATCGATGGACTTAAAAAGTAAACAAAATAAAGGGGGCAGGATGGAAGAGCACGTTTGAATCCTCGACCAGCGCACGTGCCGTGCGAACCTTCTAAGCCAATATCTTAAGGATCTATCAGGACAACCCAGCCTATCTTTGCCGCCAGCGGAAACGAGGTTCGCCCACAGTGACCACCTACGAGATGTCCCCGACGCGCGGCGTAGGCATCAAGCTGGCGCGCCCTGTGGAACTCACCTGTTTTGCGCTGCTCGTCACGAACTTGGTCTACATTGTTGTCGCATGCGTGCAGAGCTCGTGGTTGACAGCGCCGGACAGCGTCACCGACTTCGTCACCCTGTGGGCTGCAGGACGAATGGCACTCGCGAACCATGCTGCAGCGGCTTATGACTGGCCGACCCTAAAGCTCGTCGAGGAGAGCATACTGGGTCATCCACTCAACGGTTATCTCGGTTGGCCATATCCGCCGACGGTTTTTTTCATTGTCGTCCCTTTGTCGCTATTGTCCTATGTGAACGCTTTTGTCCTCTGGGTGTTAGGCACATTCCTGGCCTACCTGGCGGCAATCCGTGCCATCATTGGCGACCGCGTCGGCTATCTCCTCGCCGCCTCATTCCCCGCAGTGCTTGCGAATTTCATAGTCGGTCAGAATGGCTTGCTCTCGGCCAGTCTGATCGGCGGTATCCTGATATTTTTGGAGCGGCGGCCCATAACTGCCGGCGTGCTGCTCGGGCTACTCAGCTTTAAGCCGCATCTCGGTTTTTTATTTACAGTCGCGCTCTTGGTGAGCGGTCGCTGGCGGGTGCTCGCCAGTGCGGGTGTGGTTGCGGCACTAATTGCAGGAGCATCATGGGCGACGTTCGGCGGCGAAAGTTGGCAGGCCTTTTTGCTCAGCATCGGTCACGCCCTAAAGATCGAAGGCTCCGCCGACTGGGGTAAACTGCAAAGCGCATTCGGCCTCACGCGTGCGTTCGGTGGCAGTGAGGCGCTGGCCTGGAACGTGCAAATCGTCGTGACACTTATGGTCGTTGGTGCGATCGCTGTGCTTTGGCGCAGCCGCGCTACCTACGAACTCAAGGCGGCCGCGCTCGGTACCGGAGCGTTGCTGGCGACATCACATCTCCTAACCTACGACTTGGCGATACTGGCGGTGCCACTCGCTTTTCTATTTCGTCTCGGCTGCAACGGTAGATTCCTGGCGCATGAGTTAGCTGGCATGGGCCTGGCCTGCTTCCTGATTTTGGTCTTTTCGTTCGTGGTGGCCCCGGTGGGCTTCGTCGCTGTTCTTGTGGTAGCGGCGCTGATAGTCAACCGCGCACTAGCAGAGCTTCGCGTACTACGCTCGTACCAAGCCCGCGACCGTGCGTGCCGTCCCTAAGACCCGAACAGGCGCCGTGTAAATGGCGCGCCTATCGACCTATGCTAAACGGCTCGCGGGAGGCTATCGACACGCTGGCGTATCCCGCATCGTCGGCTGAAGCCGGCGATTGCGCCAGTGTGTCAAGCGCAGACTTCAGCAACCGTCTCGCAGAACTCCAAGTACGTCCGCTATTCGTAAAAGCTTACATAAAAAACTCGCTGGCTAATTAAAACACTATTAAATTTAAAGACACGAAACCTTAATTCCGACAGCAATGGGCTGGACGTTTCGGTCAAGAAAACGAACTCCTTCATGATCGAGCTGAAGGCGGCGAACGAGCCGGAAGCCCTGCTGTGGGTTAACAAACCGGCTGTGGGTTCTCTACTGCGCGGCTGCTGGCCTGACCAATGCGGTTTTTATGGTGCGATCAATGCTTCTTTTACTTTGGCAATATAAGCCAATGGCGGGCCGCGCTTAGTGCGCCGTCGGCTATGAGCCTCACCCTACCATGACCGTTGACACCGGTATGAGCGAAACTCAAACGATATCGTTGGCCACGCGCTTCAAGGCGTTGCGGGAAACCAAAGTTTATGACCTGCTCGCTGCGGCGCCTCTGATAGTGTGGTACGGGATCTACCTCTCCGTGCGTGGTCCGCAACTGGCGCGGCAGGTCATGACCACGGATTGGAACGCCGCCGAGGTGACAGCGATCTCGGGTATCGCAACGCAATTTGTCTCGTTGATCTTCGTCACCACGCTCATCGCCCTGAACGCGCTGCGCCATACACCGCGCGCAAGAGCCTCGGGCCTGGTGCCACGCATCACAGCTGTCGCAGGAACCTTTCTCTGCGTCGGTATCGGGCTGCTGCCGTCAGCAGAGCTTCCAGCACTGCTTAATCTGGCCGCGATATTCCTGATGCTTGGCGGCAGCGCGTTCGCGCTATTTAGCGCACTCAAGCTCGGTCGCTCGCTCAGTCTGCTACCGGAGGCGCGGCAGCTTGTGACGCGCGGTCCGTACGCGCTAATCCGTCATCCACTCTATCTCGGCGAAGAGATCGCGCTCCTCGGCCTGACGCTGCAATTCATATCCCCATGGGCGCTAATAATATTCGGTCTGCAGTGCGCCTGTCAGCTCGGGCGCATGGCCTATGAGGAGCGGCTCTTGTCGAGCGTTTTTCCGGAGTACCGGAACTATATGGCGCGCACAGCCCGTATACTTCCGTACATCTACTGAAACGCGCGACCGCTGGCGCCCGCTAGTCGTTTCGGCAGCATAGATCGCGGTGCAAGTTTTTCTTGGCTAAGCCGCGGAAACCATGTTGCGAGCGCTTTAGGCCACGGCGGCCGCCTCCGCCCAGGTTCCCAAAGTGTGCGTTTTCTCTCTCGCCACATCTTCAGGCTTTTCTTTCACACCGTTGGCGGCGTCATAGACATTGGGAGCGACCGCCAAGAGCCCGGTCTTGGCGTCGTGATCTTTGAGCGCCTCGGAAAAGCGCCGCTCGTCGCGCCATGCCCACTTGCCGCGTTGTAGCTGCGCATAGATCCGGCCGGTTTCGAAATCGGCGAATTTGACGATCGGGATCCAACGGGCGCAGCGCTTGAGAAAGTCGAGGTTGTTTTCCGGCGCCAGGTCGTCACCGACGTAGACTTCCGTGGGTTTCTGCGCGTGGATATTTATTTTCCTGAATCGCTCGATATCGATCATGCGCTTGATGTCGAGGATGGTCATTTCGCCGTTCCAACCGAAGGCCACGGTGCGCGGCGGCTGACCCTCGGCGACGCTGTTGTCGAGAAACTCGTAATGCACGCGCTTGCTGGCCGCGAGCGCCCAGGTGAAGAACAATTCCGGCATCCCGGTATAGGCCTCGACATTGTGCGCCAGCAGGTCTTCGACGGCCTTGTAACGGCCGACTTTCAGTCCGCGGATCCAAGCACGCTCTATGGTCATTTCCGGCGGCGTGATCATGAAGAACATGTAGACGAGATCGCCTAACCGCGTCAGCAGGCGCTTAGATCCCACGCCTTCAAGCTCGGGCACGAAGTTGTCAAAACGAAAGCGATCGATGAGCAGGTGCGACACCTCTCCGCGCGCAGCGCGCGTCGCCATGCGGCGGTCGAGCTTCTGGTCGACGATCTCGAGCTCATGGCCCGATAGCGTGCCGGCGTATTTGTAGGCTAGACCCAAGGAGCCGTAGTCGAGCAGAAATTTTCGCCAGATATCGGGGCTGATCAGGGCGAACTGATCCCAGGCGAAGTGAAGCCTTCCAGCCAGAATCTTCTGGAGCGGCCGCATCGTGCTCTTGCCGGACGCGGACGCGCCCTTGACGTTCATTACGATCGGATTCTCCTGCCGTGGCAGCACGCGATAGCCTTCGTGCGCGATCGCCTCCCGGACATGCGGAACGATGGCGTCGCCGATCACTTCGCTGCCGTAGTCGTTGCATATCAGCGTGACGGCGAGCTCCGTGAGCAACGCGATGTTGCCGAACAGGCGGCCGCGCCGCCTTCGGATCCCAGTGGCGACTCTGTGCAAGGCGTCGAAGCAGGCTTCGTCTAGCCGCTCGACGGCCGCTTCTGATTTTCTTTGCCAATCCGCAACGATCCTTTGATCGCGCTCCGCGATAGATTCCACCGACTTCGACGGTTTCTTTGGCCTGGCAAAGGAAAATACGCGGCGCCCCTCCCCTGGGCCCTCGACACCCGGCTTGGGCTCGACGAATGCCTTGGTCAGCTCGCCTTCGATGATACGAGAAGCATCGTTCTTGACCCGTTCGAAGATGCGCACCAATTCGTCGCGATGCGGCGCGACGTATCGATTGAGAATAATCGCGGCGATCTCGCGAAAATTTTTGCCCAGGTCCTCGTAGTCGCGGCCGTCAGGGACAGAAATTCCCGCAGTCACGTGAATGAGCACCTCGTGTGCGATCAAGCGATCGGGACGAAAGGCGACCAGCTCATGCGCGGGCACGCCGCAATAGTCGCTCAGCTCATGCGCCTTGGCGACGCTGGTCGAAACGTTCTCGCCGCGGAATATAGTCGAGAGCGGCAAATACTCGCGCGGCAGCTCCGACTGCAAACCCGGATTCCACGCATCGAATTCAGCGGGCCGCGGCTCGATGTTCATCTTTTACCGCGCTAAGCTTTCGCCACCATTTTGAACATTTTCGTGCCATACAAGTTGCCCGCGTCAGCCAGCAACGGCTGCACGGCAGCAACGAAGGCGGCGTGTTCCTTTGCATTCAGCTCAACGATTTCGCAGCCGGCGTCCTCAATAATCCGGCGCGAGGCCTCGTGTTCCTCCACCGCGAGCTGCCGCTGGAACGCGACAGCTTGCGTCACTGCTTGCCGCATCGCGCGTTTGAGGTCATCCGGCCAGGCATCGAACGACGTGCGATGCAGAAATACGGGCCGTGAAATGTAGAAGTGGCTAGTGAGGGTATGAAACGTGTGGAACCTGTGCACGCCGTAGGTGACGGTATTGGCGAGCGGATTCTCCTGCGCGTCGAGGGTATTGGCCTTGATCATGGCGATCGCCTCGGTGAGATCCATGCGCAACGCCACAGCGCCCAGCACCTCGAAGGTGCGCTTCTGGATTTCGCTCGGCAGCACGCGGATCTTCATACCCTTGAGATCGGCCGGCACATGAATCGGCCGCAGCCGGTTAGAGATGTGGCGAAAGCCGTTCTCGAACCAGCCTAAGATCCGATAGTTGATGCGCTCCTCGGTCATACGCGCGAGATAGGCGCCGAGCGCGCCGTCCATGGCGCCACGCGCCTGCGCATTGTCGGCGAACAGGAACGGCAGATCGACAAAGCCCAGCTCTGGCACGCGGTCGGTGAGGTAGCTCGACGACTGGTAGCCGAGCGTCATTTCTCCGTTCTCGACGAGCGTCAAAATGTCTTGGGCCTTATGCCCGCAGTCCATGATGTTCCAGATATATTCGATTGTGACGCCATCGCCGAATTCCGTCTGTAATTTGTCGCCGATGAATTTCAGCGCCCTGCTGAAACCGGTCGTGGGCGGCCCATAGCCGCCCATGCGGATAGGGATCGGTTTGCTCATGGCCACATTCTCTATACTGATGGCGCGATATGGCCAAGCGCGCGCGCCGTGATAAACTCGCACAAACTCGGGGGAGAGCGACATCCATGAACAAAATCGCCAAGCTCGCAACAACGGTGACGCAGGATCGCGTGGCGCCGGCGGAATGGCAGGCACGCGTCGACCTCGCCGCCGTCTATCGCCTGCTCGCCCACTACGGCTGGGACGACGTCATCTACAACCATTCCTCCATGCGTGTGCCGGGCGAGCCGCGTAATTTCCTGATGAAGCGGCACGAGCTGCTCTACACAGAAGTGAGCGCGTCCAATCTGGTAAAAGTCAATATGGACGAGGACCTCGACGAGAGGTCCGGCGTCAACCGGCCTGGCTTCACCCTGCATGGCGGCGTCTTGAGCGCGCGACCAGACGTGAATTGCGCGGTGCACGTGCACACCGAGAACGGCACGGCACTGTCCGGGTTAAAGAACGGCCTGCGCATGGTGTCACAGCAGGCGCTGCGTTTTTACCAGCGTGTCGGCTATCACAAATATGAAGGCATCACCGAGGACTTCGACGAGCGCGCGCGCATTAACAAGGCACTTGGGCAGAACCGCGCGCTGATCATGCAGCATCACGGCATGCTCACAGTCGGTAAGACCGCACGTGAGGCATTCGTGCTGATGAAATATCTGCTCACCGCCGCCGACATCCAGTTGAAGATGGAAGCGACCGGCGACGAACTCCTGGAAATTCCGCCGGAGACCTGTGCCAAGGTCGCCGAGCAATTCCAGCACCACGATAGCGGTCGCGGCAGCGCCGATTGGCCGGCCTATCTGCGCATCCTCGACAACACCGATCCGAGCTATCGTGAGTGAATAGGGCCGATTCACAGTTCTTCGCAAAGCCGTGCTCTTGCGGCGCGCTTTTCGCGAGTGCAAAACAACCGCTATCGTTCCGATCGGCGGGGCCTGCAGTATCTCATTGATCCAATTCAGATTTTCTCGTCAGTGGTAGTACCGTAGAGCCGCCACACGCTAGGTCTGCGGCTGACAGACCGCAGGGTACTAAGCCAATGGTAGTGCTGGATTCGAGACACCAAGAACTGGCAAACTTCGGTGGCAAGCGGCGCCCTCATCCCGGGTAGCCGCCGCCAGACAATGAAACGCTGGGGGGCAGCGTGACGTCAGGGATCCGAAAAATCATCGCCTGCGTCTCTGCCCCCGATAGCTGGGGAGGAGGAAGACCAAGGCTGCACATATTCCCCGCCGACTAGCAGGGGGCCACAGATTTAGGGCTGGCTTCCTATGTGGCGTTGCGTCCGCATTTGCGGCTCGGTACTTCACAAGAGGTTGCGCTTGTCGCTAACCCAATATCGACTAACCTGACTAACACAGTGAGCACAACGGCTTGAGTTCAACAATAGAAAGCTTGCGAAGCTCAAAGACGAGGAAACGTTTCGCTGCGCGGTCCAGTGCGACCTTGCTCCGCGAAGTAAAAAAGCCCTGAAACAGGAGGAGACTAATATGGCTCAAATGGCACTGGCTCAAACGGCCCGAATTCCGAAGAACTTCCGGACCGTGATCATGGCCGCGTCCGCGGGAAATGTCATCGAGTGGTACGACTTCTATATTTTCGGGAGCTTGGCCACGATTCTCTCGGTCAAGTTCTTCGAAAAGAGTCACCCAGTTGCCGCCCTGCTGAGCACGATCGCGCTGTTTACCGCCGGCTTTCTGGTTCGGCCGCTGGGCGCGTTCGTGTTCGGCTGGCTTGGCGACATGGTCGGCCGCAAATACACGTTCATCTTGACACTCGTCGGCATGGCGCTCGGCACCGGCGCGATCGGCTTGATCCCGACCTTTGACCAGATCGGTCTGGCCGCCGCGTTCATCCTGTTCGCCCTGCGCATGATCCAGGGGCTGTGCCTGGGCGGCTCGTACGGCGGTGCGATCACCTATGTCGCCGAGCACGTGCCGGAAGCCCGCCGCGGCTACTATACGGGCTGGCTGCAGACCTCGCCGACTCTCGGCATCGTGTTGTCGCTCATCGTCATCATCGCGACCCGCACCTACTTCGGCGAAAAGGTGTTCAACGACTGGGCCTGGCGCATTCCGTTCTTGTGCTCGTTCTTCCTGCTACTCGTCACCATGTACATGCGGAGGAACTTCGAGGAGTCGCCGGTCTACCAAGAGATCAAGGCCAAGGGCAAAACCAGTAAGAACCCCTGGCGCGAAGCCTTCCTCAATCCCGCCAACCTGAAATTCGTGGTCATCGCCACTATTGTGGTCCTGGGCGAGGGCGTGGTCTGGTACTCGAGCCAGTTCTGGGCGCTGTTCTACCTGCAGACGGTGTCCAAGGTGGACACGCTGTCGAGCTCCTTCATCGTGGGCATCGGCCTGATCATCGGCACTCCGTCGCTTGTCTTCTTCGGCTGGCTGTCCGACATTATCGGCCGCAAAGCGGTGATCCTGGGCGGCTTCTTCCTGGCGGCGGTCACTTACTATCCGCTGTACACCTGGCTCGGTGCGGTCAGTCATCCAGGCAATATCAACTATCCGATCGCGATCCTCATCATCGCGATCCTCGTCTGCTACGTCGGCATGGTGTACGGGCCGATCGGCGCGTTCCTCGCCGAGTTCTTCCCCGGCCGTATCCGTTACACGGCGGTATCCATGCCGTACATGATCGGCAACGGCTGGGGCGGTGGTCTGGTGCCGTTCATCACCACGGCGGCGTATCAGTCGACCGGCAGCCTCGCCTATGCCCTGATCTACCCGATCGCGGTACCGGCCGTGTGTCTAGTGCTCAGTCTGTTCCTGATGCCTGAGACGCGGCACATGAAGATCTGGGAACCGGAGCCGCAGACCGCATAGCCAGTGAGCTGACAACACGAGCTGCGTGCGGGGCCCGTTCGGCCCCGCATTTGTTTTGCATCGCGGGTGCACGATTGATCGGCACATTGCCAGGTCGTGACGCATGTGCGATGACGTTGAAAGAAAATTACCGCCGCGACAATCGCCGGGATCAACGCATGATCAATACCGTGAAGAAATTTACTGTCTTCGCGCTCATAGTCCTCGTCGTTACTGCCGTCGCGGCGAACGCGCAGCAATATCCGAACAGGCCGATCCGCTTGATCAGCCCGTATCCAGCAGGCAGCGCCTCGGACACGGTCACCCGCGTCGTCCTCGATCAGGTCTCGCAGCTAATCGGCCAGCCGATGGTCATCGAGTTAAAGCCCGGCGCCGGTGGCGCCACCGGCTTTGCGTCCGTGGCGCGATCCGACCCGGACGGTTACACGCTGGTGACTAGCTCGTCCTCGATGGCCACTGAAACCGTGCTGCACAGCAAGCTGCCGTACGATCCGATCAAGGATTTCGTTCATGTGGTATTGCTCGGCACGTCGCCGAACATTCTGGTTGCTTCCGCCAAAAGCGGATTCAAATCCGTGGAAGATCTGGTCAAGGCAGCGAAGGAAAAGCCCGGTACATTGACGTTTGCGTCGGCCGGCATTGGCTCCTCCTCGCATATGGCGGCTGAGCGTTTCCGGCTGGCGGCAAAAATCGACGTCCGGCACGTGCCGTTCAAGGAAGGCGGCTTGGTTCAGGTGATGGCCGGAAACATCGACTTCTATTTCATTCCGCTCGCCGCAGCGGCCTCGGCGATCGGCAGCGACAAGCTCATCATCCTTGCCGTAAGCTCACCGAAGCGCGTACCGGTGCTGCCGAACGTGCCGTCAGTTGTCGAAGCCGGCTATCCCGACGCGGTGTTCCGCTTCTGGAACGGCATCTCGGCGCCGGTCAAGACTCCTGCCAGCATCGTGAACAAACTGCACGATGTGACCGAAGAAGCGCTGAAGCTCCCCGCCGTGCAGGAAAAACTCGCCAAGCTCGGCGTCGAGCCCGCGCAGATTAGTACCGACGAATTTATGAAATTCGTCAAAGACGATATTGAAGCAACGGTGCAGCTCGCCAAACAGGCTGACATCAAGCCGCTGGATTAACTGAGAACGTTGTCATGAGTATCAGACCGCCGCGCATCGGCCCCCAGCCGTGGGGTGTTGTGCGCAGCAAGCTTGACCAGTTGCTGCCGTTCGCCAACATGCGCGATACGCCCTACTACCGCGACGCGATATGGGAGCAATTTTCCAAGGAAGAATACGAGCGACGTTATCGCGCGCTACGTAATAAGATGCGCGAGCATAAGCTCGACCTGGTGATCGTGCCCGGCGGACCGAGCCATTGGAGCTTTGGCGGTGGCATGCTGTGGCTGACCGGCCACTGGGAATGGCACGCGCTGTCGAGCTACGTGCTGGTCCCGCGCGAAGGCGACCCCACGCTGATTTATTCCATGGGCGGCACGCACGCAGAAGCCGTTCGCCGGCAGGTCGAGGTTGCCGTCAAGGATGTCCGCCATAGCCGCAACGGCCGCTATGCCGACATCATGGTTGAGCGTATCCGCGAGCTGAGGCTCGAGCGCGGCCGCATCGGGTTGATGGAGATCGATCCGCGCCACGCTGACTATCTGCCAGTTAATCAGTACAATGTCCTGCGCGAGAACTTGCCCGACGCCGATCTGGTGTTCACGCAAGGCTTCCTACACGAGCTGTTGTCGATCCACAGCGCCGAGGAACTCGGCTGCGTACGCAAGGCCGGCGTGCTCTGCCAAAACGCCATGGAGGCGATGGTTGCGCGCGCCCGTCCCGGGGTTAAGGAGTACGAGCTGCGCGCAGCGGCAGGCGCGGCCATCATGGAAGGCGGCGGCGATATTGATTTCTTGATCATCGGCTCGACGCAGATGGCCAACCCGGCTATGATTTTCGGCAATCCGCGTCCATCTAGCCGCGTTCTGAAAAAGGGTGACATCATCAATATGGAGCTAGCCGCAGGCTACCGCGGCTATACGGCGCAGATCGGATCACCCATTTGCGTCGGTGAGCCGACCGAGATGGTGAAGAAGTTCTGGAACGAAATCACCCTGCCCGGCTACAAGCTCATCATCGCCGAGATCGCGCCCGGCAAGCCGGTGGAAGCCATGCGCACCGCCAGCAAGTTCTTCCGCGACAAGGGCTACCAGTCGCGGCCGACGCAATGCCATGGCATCGACCTCGTCACTGAGAAGCCGCACGTCGTGGCTGAGCACGTTTCGGCGGAAGCCTTCGAACAGGTCTTGAAGCCCGGCATGGTGATCATGGCGGAGCCCAATCCAGTCACGCCGGACGGGCTGTTCGGCATCTTCCTGGGCCACACTTTCATCGTGACCGAGACGGGCCACAAAGTCTGCGACAACTTCCCGCTGGAGATCGCGATCGCGTGCAGCTGATCAGCCCCAGCGCCAGAAGTCGCGCCCCTCTTCGCGCATAAAGCGCGCGAGCACCATCTTATGCACCTCGGAAGCGCCGTCGACCAGACGCGCAGCGCGGGCGTAGCGGTAAATCCATTCTAGGATGGTATCCTTGGAATAGCCGCGCGCGCCATTGAGCTGGATCGCGGTGTCGGCCGCGTTGTGCAGCGTGTCGGCCACCTGGATCTTGGCCATCGACACTTCCTTTCGCGCGCGCGAGCCCTGATCTAGCTTCCAGGCCGCGTGCATAGTCAGCAGGCGTCCGATCTCGATCTGATGCGCGATGTCGCCAAGCCTGATCTGGATGTTCTCGCGCTCGGCAAGCCTGACGCCGAAGGCCTCGCGCTTGCCGACGTATTCCTGCGCGATCTCCATGCAGCGCTTGGCGAAGCCAAGCCAGCGCATGCAGTGCGTGAGCCGCGCCGGCCCGAGCCTTATCTGCGTCACCCGCAGGCCGTCGCCGACATTGAGCAGGATGTTCTCTTCCGGAATCTCCAGCCCGTCATATTCGATCTCGCAGTGGCCGCCGTGCTCGTGCGGCCCCATGATCGGGATGCGGCGCACGATGTGCCAACCGGGCTGGTCCTTGTGATAGAGGAAGGCGGTGAGGCCCTTGCGCGGATCGTTCGAGGTGCGCGCGATCAAGATGAAATGTGCGGCGCCCTCGGCGCCGGTGATGAACCATTTGTGGCCGCGGACGATGTAGTGGTCGCCCTTCTTTTCCGCGCTCGTCTTCATCATGCCGGGATCGGAACCAGAGCCGGGGTGCGGCTCGGTCATCGCAAAAGCCGAACGCACCTTGCCGTCGACCAGCGGCTTGAGCCACTTGTCCTTTTGCGCTTTGGTGCCGGCGCGCGCCAGACAATTGATGTTGCCGTCGTCCGGCGCCATGCAGTGGATCGCGAGTGGTCCGAAAATGGAGCGCGCTGCCTCCTCATAGATCGCAGCCCAAGCGACGATCGGCAGGCCCATACCGCCGTATTCCTTCGGCGCCTGCGGCGCCCACAGACCGGCTTTTTTCGCCTTCTCGCGCACCGGGGCGAGTCGCTCCTCGGGAATGTTCTCATGCTCGGTGAAATTCTGCGGGTCGTTCTCCAGCGGCAGGACGTGCTCCTCGACGAAGGCCCGCACGCGCAGGCGAATGTCTTCGATCGCGTGAGAAAGCGTGAAGTCCATGGTCCGTCTCCTTAGCCCTTGATCTGGATCACTTGTCCGCCGTCGACCACAATAGTGGCGCCGGTGATGTAAGCGCCGGCATCGGAGGCGAGCAATAGCAGTGCGCCGTCAAGATCGCCCTCATTGCCGAAGCGACCCATCGGGATGTCGCGCTTGATGGCGGCGCCGGCATCGCTCATCAGATATTTGTCGTTGATCTCGGTGACGAACCAACCGGGCGCGATGGCGTTTACGCGCACGCCCTTGAAGGCGAGCTCGACCGCCAGCGCTTTGGTGGTCTGGATGACCGCAGCTTTTGCGACGGCGTAGGCCGCAGTGCCCTTCGCCACGCCGAAGCCGAGCACCGATGAAATGTTGATGATCGACCCCTTCTTGCCCGCCGCCAGCATGCGGCGCGCCGCCTCCTGTGCGTTGTGGAAGACGGCGTCAAGATCGATGCCGAGTACCTTGTGCCACTCCTCAGGCGTAACTTCGAAGGCACGGGTTGGTGACTGCGCGATGCCGGCGTTGTTGACCAGGATAGTGACGGTACCGAAAGCCTTCTCGACAGCGTCGAAGGCGTGCACCATGGCATCGCGGTCGGTGACATCCGCCTCGATGGCGACAGCCCGGCAGTCCTTGCCCTCGATCTCTTTCTTCAGCGCTTCAAGGCGGTCGGCGCGCCGCGCCACCAGCGCCACCGCCGCGCCGTTGTCGGCGAGCGCGCGGACGAATTGCTGGCCGAGCCCGCTCGAGGCGCCGGTTACCAGCGCGACATTTCCTTTCAGGTCGAACAGATCAGTGGCTTTCATCACAGCGCCCCCGGCGGCTCAGGACCCATAAAGCGCATGAGGCAGCATGGTCGCAAGTCCCGGGACGGACCACAGCACCACCAGCGCAAAAACTTGGATTAGCACGAACGGGATAATGCCCCAGTAGATGTGCCGGGTGGTGATCTGCGGCGGCGCTACGCCGCGCAAGTAGAACAGGGTCGGCCCGAGCGGCGGGTGCATGTAGGAGGTTTGTAGGTTTACCGCCATCATGACGCCGAGCCAGACCGGATCGATGCCCGGCATGAGCAAGAGTGCGGGCGCAACGATTGGCACTACCACGAAGATGATCTCGAAGGCGTCCATGACGAAGCCGAGCAGGAACATCGCCAGCATCACCACAAGCATGGCGCCGGCGCTGCCGCCCGGCAAATCGGTGAGTGCGCGGTTCACCATGTCGTCGCCGCCGAGCGCACGGAAGACCAGGCTGAACGCCGTGGCGCCAATCAGAATGAGGAAGATCATAGCGGTGATCTGCGTGGTCTTCTCCACCACGGGCCTCAGCAAACCGCGCAGACCGGCCTTGCGCGCGGCAAGCAGGATCGAACCGATGGCGCCGATTGAGGCCGCCTCGGTCGGCGTCGCTACGCCGCCGAGGATCGAGCCGAGCACAGTGAGGATGAGCAAGAGCGGCGCAATGAGCACCTCGATGAGCCGCCGCGCAAGCGCGAGCCCACGTGGCGCATTCGGGTCGGGCAGCAGCGCGGGGCAAGCTTTCGGCCGCAGGATCGCCACCGCCATCAGGAACACAAGATACATGCCGACGAGCGCAAAGCCGGGAATCAGCGCGCCAGCGAACAGATCACCGACATTGACCGAGCGCGGTGAGAAGTTGCCCTGCGCGAGTTGCGCCGCCTGATAGGCATTGCCGAGCTGGTCGCCGAGCAGCACCAGCACGGTCGCCGGTGGGAAGATCTGCGCTAGCGTCGCCGTGGCGGCGACGGTGCCCGCGGCAAGCCGGGGGTCATAGCCGAAGCGCAGCATCGCCGGCAGCATGATCAGACCCATCGTCACCGTGGTGGCTCCGACCACGCCTTTTGCCGCCGCCAAAAGCGTCCCGACGATCACTACCGAGAAGCCTAAGCCACCACGCAGGCTGCCAAACAGCCGGCCCATGGTCTCCAAGAGATCCTCCGCGATGCGCGAGCGTTCGAGCATCACGCCCATGAAGATGAATAGCGGGATCGCCAGCAGCACCTCGTTGGTCATAATGCCGAACACGCGCTGCGGCAGCGCCCCGAGGATGTTGAAGCTCATAGCCCCCAGCGCATCGCCCAGGAGCGCGAAGGCGAGCGAGACGCCGGCGAGCGTTAGTGCTACCGGATATCCGGCCATGAGCGCGGCGATCACCGCAGCGACCATCAGCACCGCGAGAACTTCGGCAAGCGGCATTAGCGCGGCCTCAATGCCTCCACCGCGCGGATCGCCTGCGCGAGACCTTGCAGTGCCATAAGCACGGCGAACAGTGGGATCAGCGTCTTGAGCGCGAACACCAGCGGCAGGCCGCTCGCTTCCTGCGAGTGCTCGAGGATCGCCCATGAGCGCTCGACATAAGGCCAGGACAGCCACAACAACACCAACGCAAAGGGCAGCAGCAGGAGCACCGCGCCGATTAGATCTATGACGGCTTTCGCGCGCAGAGATGCGTCAGCGTAAAAAATATCGACGCGCACGTGAGCGCCGACGGAAAGGGTCCATGCCCCCGCCAGCAGGAATAGTGTGGCGTGTGCATAGATAACGGTCTCGCTGAGCCAGAGAGAGCCGAGGCCGAACAGATAGCGTGCCACGACAAGCGCGAACTGCAACAACACAATTACCAGCACCAGCCATGCCGCCGCGCGCCCGATTTGCGTGTTCAGGCGGTCGATGCGGTCGGCCAATCGCAGCGCAAGGCGCATAGAGGAGGCAATGATGACACAAACGCAAGGCTTCCGCTAAAGTCACCGCATGGCCTACGACCAGCACGATCATGACCGTTTCGAGCTTTCGGAGACCCAGTTGCGCGTGCGCGCACTGGAAACAGTGCTCACCGAGAAGGGCTATGTTGATCCGGCCGCGCTCGATCTATTGATCGAGACCTATGAGACGAAGGTCGGTCCGCGCAACGGCGCGCGTGTTGTAGCGAAGGCCTGGACCGACCCAGCGTATCGCGCGCGGCTTTTCAAGGAAGCGACCTCGGCCATCGCTGAACTTGGCTACGCCGGCCGCCAAGGCGAGCACATCGTGGCGTTGGAGAACACGCCCAAGCGGCACAACATGGTCGTATGTACGCTATGTTCGTGTTACCCGTGGCCGGTGCTCGGCCTGCCGCCGGTTTGGTACAAGTCCGCACCCTACCGTTCGCGCGCGGTTGCCGATCCGCGCGGCGTGCTCAAGGATTTCGACATCACGCTACCGAAGGACACCGAAATCCGCGTGTGGGATTCGACCTCCGAGATCCGCTACCTGGTAGTGCCAATGCGCCCCCCCGGCACCGAAGGCTGGAACGAAGACAAGCTTGCCGAACTGGTCACGCGCGATTCCATGATCGGCGCCGGCCTGCCGAAATCGCCGAAAGATGTGAAATGAACGGAGGGCAGGACATCGGCGGCATGGATGGTTTCGGCCCCGTTCAGCCGGAGCCGAACGAGCCCGTCTTTCACTCCCAGTGGGAGAAGCGCGCCTTCGCGCTCACGCTGGCCGCGGGCGTTGCCGGAGGCTGGAACATCGACATGTCGCGCTTCGCGCGCGAGAACCGTCCGCCCAACGAATATCTGACGATGAGCTATTACCAGATCTGGTTCGCTGCGTTGGAGGCGATGCTAAAGGAGCGCGCACTTGTCAGCGACGACGAGATCGCGGTCGGGCAAGCCTTAAAGGCGCCCAAGCCCGTTTCGTGTATCCTAAGGGCCGACGATGTGGCGCGGGTGCTGTACCACGGTGGCCCGACTGAGCGCGAAACCAAGACGAAGCCGGCGTTCAAGGCCGGTGACCGCGTCCGCGCAAAGATGATGAACCCGGTGACGCACACGCGGCTGCCACGCTACGTGCGCGGCCATTTAGGTACGATCGACCGCGTGATCGGCTGTCACGTATTTCCCGACAGCAACGCCGCCGGTGCTGGCGAAAATCCGCAATGGCTCTATACCGTGCGTTTCGACGGCGGCGAATTGTGGGGTGCCGACGCTGATCCGAGCGTGACCGTCTCGGTTGACGCCTGGGAGCCCTATTTGCTGCCCGCATAAAGATGCGCTTATAATTTTCCCATGGCGCACGCGCACAATCACGGCCATGACTTTCATCACGAGCAAGGCTCGGAACTCTCCGAGATGCAACTGCGAACGCGCGCGATCGAAACCATCCTGCTGGAGAAGGGCTACATCGAGCAGGCGGCGATCGACGAGCTGATAGAGACCTACGAGAAGAAGATCGGCCCGCGCAACGGCGCGCAGGTGGTGGCGAAGGCCTGGGTCGATCCGAAATTCCGCAAATGGCTGTTCGAGGACGGGACCGCGGCGATCGGCTCGCTCGGCTTCGGCGGCCGCTCTGGCAATCACCTCGTGGCGTTGGAGAACACGCCATCGCTGCACAACATGGTCGTGTGCACGCTGTGCTCCTGTTATCCGTGGGCCGTGCTCGGGCTGCCGCCGCTCTGGTACAAGTCCGCGCCCTATCGTTCGCGCGCGGTGGCCGATCCGCGGGGCGTGCTGAAAGACTTCGGCATCGAGCTGCCGAAAGATACCGAAATCCGCGTTTGGGATTCGACCGCCGAGCTGCGTTACATGGTGGTGCCAATGCGGCCCGCCGGCACCGAGGGCTGGAGCGAGGAAAAGCTCGCAGAGCTGGTGACCCGTGATTCTATGGTCGGTACCGGCTTTCCCAAGTCGCCGAAGGACCTCAAATGAACGGCGCGGCGGACATGGGCGGCATGCACGGCTTCGGGCCCGTGGTCCCGGAGAAGAACGAGCCGGTCTTCCACGAGGAATGGGAAGGCCATTCCTTCGCGCTCAACATGGTAACCGGCGTCGCAAATTTGTGGAACATTGACGCCTTCCGCTTCAAGCGCGAAAGCCTGCCGCCGCCAGAGTATCTCAATCTCAGCTATTATGGGCTGTGGACACGCACGCTCGAGCTGATGATGCTGGAAGACGGCATCGCCACGCCGGAGGAGCTGAAAGCTGGCCACGCCATCGCGCCTTTCAAGAAAGCGTCACGGGCGGTGACCGCCGCCGACTGCGACAACATGGTGCGCTGTGCTCGGCCATTCAGCCGGCCGGCACCCGGTCCGGCCCTGTTCAAGGTTGGCGACAAGGTGCGCGCCAAGAACATGCATCCGAAACATCACACGCGGCTGCCGCGCTACACGCGTGGGCATGTTGGCGAAATTGCTCGCATCGTCGGCTGCCACGTCTTTCCGGACAGCAATGCCAGCAATCTAGGGGAGGATCCGCACTGGCTCTACACGGTACGCTTCGACGGCCACGAATTGTGGGGCGCTGACTCGGACCCCACGGTACGCGTCTGCATCGAGGCCTGGGAACCCTATTTGGAGAAGCCATGATTGACGAGGCCGCTGCCCGACACGTCGCGCAGGAATTGCCGCGCATCCCGCAGGATAACGACGGGCCGGTGTTCCGCGAGCCGTGGGAAGCGCAGGCCTTCGCCATGACGCTGACGCTGTACCAGCGCGGCCTCTTTACCTGGGACGAATGGGCGACGGCGCTCGGCTCCGAGATCAAGCGCGCGCAGGCCGCCGGCGATCCGGACAGCGGCGAGACCTATTACCTGCACTGGCTCTCAGCGTTGGAAAAACTGGTGGCCGAGAAAGGCGTCACCACGACTGAAACGCTACATCGCTATCGCGACGCCTGGGAGCACGCTTGCGACCGCACTCCGCACGGGCAGCCGATCGAGCTAAGAAAAGAAGATTTCGTCTGAGCCCGCGACCGTCTTATTTCGGCACCCATACAATAAGGATTTCGGTGAAGGCGCCGTGCCGCAGCCGACAAAGCACCGGCAAACCGAGCCAATCAATAAAAGCTCACTGACCATCCGGCTCCGGCGATCCATCATCCACTCGTAGACCGCACCGTCGGTGAATGGACTTTTGGCTCACCTCTGTCGTCCATTAAATCCCCATCATTCGCTCGCTCGCAATGTAGCCGGTGAGCAGCAACGCGCCGAACACGATAACGGGCGCCCTACCGTCGGCCTTTGCGGCGCGAATCGTGCTCGAAATCATGCGGTAGAGTTCGGCCTGCTTAGCGAGAATCCAGCCAGCGAGGCCGCCGACCTCCGAAATGCCGAACTGCTGCGCCAGCGATGTATCGGCGAGACCGAGCACGAACAGTGCGCCGACAAGTACCAGTGCCAGCACGGACAATCTGCGCAACTTCATTTCTTCAGAATGCCAAAATGTAGCTCGGCAGGACAAGCCGAGCCGTGGCGGTTCATGGGCAGTGTACCAGAATCTTGTTGGCGAATTTGGCCCCCCACTGCATCGTCAAATTCGGCTGGTCGACGGGAATCGCGCTCAGCGCCTTGCCCTCTTCGAACGTCATTTCGCGCGGCATTACGACGTCGGCCTTGCAATGAGGAGCGCCGACCAAATGGACCGGCGCGTCCTTGGCCCAGGAAAAATCGACGAAGATCGTCGGATCGTAGATCTCGAGCTTGAGCTCCTTCGCCTTCACCGGCGTCTTGAACGGCAGCGTAAAATTCAGCGTCAGGATTGAATCGTCGTAGTCGAGCCAATAGTCCGGCAGCGGATCGGTCATCTCGGTTTTCTTGCCGTCGGCAGTCGCATAGGTAAAGTAATCGTATTCCTTCAGCGACTCGACGTTGACCTTGGCGAGCGGGGCGAGCTCCTCGCGGGTGAACTTGCCTTTTTCCTTGCTCTCGATGCCCTGCGTGGCGAAAGCGGAGAACATGTCGTCGAATGCCCAATGGTGGCGCACACCGGTGATGGTGCCGTCCGGCGCATACATCAGCTCGGAGCGCATGGTGACCCAGACATGCGGATGCGCGCGCGCCGGCGCTGCACAGGCGAGCGCGATCAAGGCAGCCAGCAGGATTCGGGATTTCATGCGCGGCACACTATCACGGAGTGCGGCATAAAGATGGTATGTGACAGGGTTACGGATATGCGGCTGCTGCCACTATTTCACAACGATACCGGCGGCCTTGATCAGCTTCTCGTTAGCGGCGAGCTCGTTGGCGACGAATTTGTCCATTTCGTTTGGCGTCATCGGCATCGGTTCGAGCGCCAGCTTCCTCAGCTTGGCCTTCATCTCCGGCGTCGCCAACACCTTCATGGCGGCGGCATAAAATTTCTCGACGATATCGCGCGGCGTCTTGGCCGGCATAAAAACGGCGTACCAGACGATGGTTTCCGCGTTGGTAAAGCCGAGATCACGCGGCGTCGGCACGTCGGGCAGCTCGGAGGCGCGTGTCGGCGTCGAGACCATCAGCGGCACGACGCGGCCGTCGCGGATCAGCGGCAGTGCAATCGAGATGGGCGTGAACAGGAAATCGATACGGCCGCCGAGCAAGTCGGTGAGCGCCTCGGCGCCGCCCTTGTAGGGCACGTGTGTCGCCTGGATGCCGGTGGCAAGCTTCATGCGCTCACCACAAATGTGCGTCGCGGTGCCGACCCCGGCTGAGCCGAAATTCATACCGCCGGGCTTAGCCTTGGCCGCGGCGACGAATTCCGACACCGTTTTCCAGCCGCGAGACGGCAGCACCAGCATCACATTGGCGTTCTGCCCTATCATCAGCACCCCGGACAAGTCGTGCTTCAGGTCGTAGGGAAAATTCGGTACGATGAACGGCGCGATGGCATGCGCCGACGAGTTGGCTAGGATGGTGTAGCCGTCCGGATTGGCGCGCACGACCTCGCCGATGCCGATCGTGCCGCCGGCACCGCCTTTGTTCTCTACGGTGATCTGCTGGCCGAGCTCAGCGGAGAGCGCGTCGAAAACGGTGCGCGGGATAATATCGGTGGCGCTACCGGCGCCGAACGGGATGTAGGCCTTGATTGGCCGGTCCGGCCAGGCCTGCGCCGATGTTGCGGCAAAGAAGGCGCCCAGCGCGACCAGCGCTACACGACCGATCGATTTCATGGCGGCCCCTCTGCCTCTTACCGGTGAGGCATTATCGCCGATCTCTTTCTTGCGGCAACACGCATTTAGACTCCAGCCGCGCCGCCGTCGGCACGCGGGTCATGGCCACCTTCCAACGTGCCATTGGAATGCAGCACGACCGCGCCGGCGTGGCCCATGGTGTCGGAATAGGGCTGGTCGAGCACCGCGATGTCATGGCCCGCCGACATCAGCCGATCGATCAGCTTCTCGTCAAAGCGCGACTCGAGGCGCAGCCAGGTATGCGCCGAGCCCCAGGTGCGGCCGAGCAGCCAGCGCGGTGCGTCGAGCGCCTTGTCGAGTGGCTCGTGGAACACGGCATAGCGCGTGAACACCGCAGCCTGCGTCTGCGGCTGGCCATCACCGCCCATCGTGCCATAAGCCATCACCTTACTATCGGTCATGAAGGCGATCGCCGGGTTGAGCGTATGGAACGGCCGCCGGCCGGGCGCCAATGCATTAAGCGCCTTGGGATCGAGCGAGAAGCTAGAACCGCGGTTCTGCATGACGATGCCAGTCGCCGGCAGCACGCAGCCAGAGCCGAACTCCCAATAGAGCGACTGGATGCAGGACGCGACGAGCCCGGAGGCGTCGGCGGCACCCATCCACACCGTGTCGCCTTCGCCATATGGCGCCGGCCACCTCGCGGCTGTGCGCGTATCGATCTTGGCGGCCTCAGCATCGAGAAATTTTGCCGACAGGAAGCGATCGAGAGCGCCGCTGATCTTGTCGGGATCAGTGATGACCTGGTCGCGTACGCGGAAAGCGCGCTTGGTGGCCTCGATAAGGCCGTGGACGTGCTCGAAGCTTTCGCTCTGCGTCACACGCAGCCGCTCGAACAACGCGAGGATAATCAGCGAAGCCAACCCTTGCGTCGGTGCCGGCGAATTAAAGAGCGTACCCCATTGCGTGTGCACGCTCAATGGTGTCTCGACGGTGGCGCGATATTGCTCCAAGTCGGCACGCGTCACGGGACTGTCGATGCGCGAGAGGTCGGCAGCGATCTCGCGGCTGACGTCACCTCGATAGAAGTCGTCGAGCCCGGCGTGCGCCAGGTGGTCAAGCGTGGCGGCGAAGGCCATTTGCTTCAGCCGCGCGCCCGCCTCCGGCGGCTTGCCGTCGGCGAGGAACGCCTGTACGAAGCCTGGCGCAGTTTCGAGTTCGGCGTATTTCGCTTTGGTCAGCGCCGACTGACTGCGCGTCACCGCGTAGCCCTCGCGCGCGCGCTTGATCGCGGGCGCGAGTAGCAGCGGCAGCGGAAGCTTACCACCGTGGGCGTCCGCGGCTTCGGCCGCAAGCTGCCATGCCGCCACCGCGCCCGGCACGGTAAGCGCGGCGAGCGGCCCGCGCGCCGGGATCTCGTCGTGCCCAGCATCGCGATAGAGCCGCGGCGTCGCACGTGAACCGGCGCGCCCCGCTCCCATCAGCGCGCGCACGCGGCCGTTCGGCTCGCGGATCAGCCAGAAGCCGTCGCCGCCGATATGATTCATGTGCGGATAGAGGGCGGCGATCGACGCCGCCATCGCCAGCATTGCCTCGATGGCGTTGCCGCCCTCGGCGAGAATAGCGCGGCCGTCGGCGACCGCGCCCATATGCGGCGCGCAGACGACGCCGCGACGATGGCCGGCGCTGTGCAGGGTCATGCCAGCACTGCGTCGAGGCCGCGCTTCTTGAGCAGCGCGTCGACCGTCGGCAGGCGACCGCGGAAGGCTTGATAGGCCTCCGCCGGATCGCGCAAGTTTCCGGCGCTGTAAATGTAATCACGCAGGCGCCGCGCGGTCTTCGCATCGAAGGTGTCGCCGGTTTCTTCGAAGGCCTGGAAGGCGTCGGCGTCGAGCACTTCCGACCACATGTACGCGTAATAGCTGGCCGCGTAGCCGCCGCCGGAGAACAGATGCTGGAAATGCGGCAGGCGGTGGCGCATGACGATCGCGGACGGCATCTTGATGCGCTCGAGAGCCTCGCGCTCGAATGTGTTGACCTGGAGCCTGGCCGTCTCGGGCAGCGCATGCAGGTCGAGATCAACCAGCGCGCAGGCGGTGTACTCTACGGTGGCGAAGCCCTGATTGAACGTGCGCGTCGCCAGCAGGCGATCGAGCAGCATCTGTGACATCGGCTCGCCGGTCACGGTATGGCGCGCGTATTTCTGCAGGATCTCCGGCACCTCCAGCCAATGTTCATAGAGCTGGGACGGCAGCTCGACGAAATCGCTCGACACTGCTGCGCCAGCGAGCAGCGGATAGGTTACGTTCGACAAGAGGCCGTGCAGGGCATGGCCGAATTCGTGGAACAAAGTGCGCGCGTCGTCGAACGACAGCAGCGCTGACTCGCCTGCCGCGGGCTTGTTGAAATTACAGACGTTAAGGATGATCGGACGCACGTCGCCAGTGAGCTTCTCCTGGTCCCGCAGCGAGGTCATCCAGGCGCCGCTGTGCTTGGAGGCGCGCGCGAAATAATCGCCGATGAAGAGGCCGACGTGACGCCCGTTTGCGTCCTTCACCTCGTAAGCGTGTGCATCCGGGTGATAGAGCGGCACATTCACAGGCGTGAAGGTGAGGCCAAACAGCCGGCGCGCGGTCTCGAAGGCCGCCTCGATCATCTTATCGAGCTGGAAGTACGGCTTGATCTCGGCTTCATCCAAATCGAACTTTGCCTTGCGCAGTTTCTCGGCGTAATAGCGCCAGTCCCAGGCCTCCAGCGCGAAGTTGCCGCCCTCCTGCGCGATCGTCGCCTGCAGTGCATCGCGCTCGGCGCGGACCTTGGCGCACGCGCGGCGCCAGACTTCGTCGAGCAATGCCCTCGCCGCCTGCGGCGTCTTCGCCATCTGGTCGTCCAGCCGGTAGTCAGCATAATTGGCAAAGCCCAAAAGCCGGGCGCGCTCGGCGCGCAGGCGCACCATCTCGGCGATCAGCGCGCGATTGTCGGTTGCGCCGCCATTTTCGCCGCGCGTGATCCAGGCATGGAAGATCTTTTCACGGAGATCGCGCCGCGATGAAAACTGCAGGAAACTCTCGCAGGATGAGCGCGCCAGCGTGATCGCATATTTGCCAGGGTGGCCGCGCTCCTCAGCCACTGCGCGCGCGGCAGCCCGCGCGAAATCCGGCAGGCCAGCGAGATCACCCTCCTCCAGCACCAGCGCATAGGACTTCTCGTCCGCAAGCACGTTCTGCCCGAACTGGGTGCCGAGGCTCGCCAGTTTCTCGTTGATGGCGGCAAGCCTATCCTGCGCCGGCTTGTCGAGTGCAGCGCCGGCGCGCACGAAGCGGATATGGTAGCGGTCAAGCACACGCTTCTGCTCGACATCGAGGCCGAGCATCTCGCGCCGGCAATGCAAATCGGCGATGCGGGCATAGAGGGCGCGATTGAGGTGGAGCGCGTTGCTGTGGCGCGCGAGCAACGGAGAAATATCCCGCTCGACCGCCTCGATTTCGTCGCTGGTGTGCGCACCGGCCAGCACAAAAAACATATTTGATATACGGTCGAGGAGCTGTCCGCTCTTCTCCAGCGCGACGATAGTGTTGTCAAAACTCGGCGCTGCCTTGTCGGCGGCAATGGCGTCGATCTCGGCCCGGTGCTCGGCCAAGGCACGATCGAAGGCCGGGCGGAAGTGTTCTGGCTTGATGCTTTCGAACGGCGGCAGGCCGAAGGCGCCGGTCCATTCAGTCAGCAGCGGATTTGCGAGAAGAGATTGCGGGTCGGTCATTCACGCACATCTAGTGCGAAATCAGCCCGAGAGGAAGGCGCCGAAGGTGGAACCCATGGTTAGAGCATCAACAATTCCGGGCAAAGCAATGACGGAGGACCCTCGGCAACCTCGGTACGATCGCGGCTTGTTTCTTCCCTTGATAGAGGTTTCGTCCGCACGTTTGACGAAACCATCCAGAGAATGTCCAGCTTGGGAACGGCCGACGAAACGCCTTTACTTAGCTCGAACCGCTCAATGCAGATCGATCAACTGCAGAGCGACGGATTCATTGGTGTACGTGCGGCACGACGCCACTTGCGATTGAGTGCTTCATTGAACAGGAATGAGTTATTTAAAATGGCCAAATTCAACTTTCGAATACAGCCCTTGGTTGTTCATCACGCCCCGCACCCCAAGCGCCGCGCCGCCCGCGAAACGTGCGCGCTGCCCCAACGCCTCTTCGATCCGCAAGGCTTCGTTCCACTTCGCCATGCGCTCCGAGCGCGCGAAGGAGCCGACCTTGAGCTGGCCGGCGTCCCAGCCGACAGCGAGATGCACGATGGTGATGTCTTCGGTTTCGCCCGAGCGCGCGGAAACGATTGTGGTGAGGCCCGTATCGCGCGCAGCGGTCAGCGCTGAGAGCGTCTCAGTCAGCGTACCGGCCTGGTTCGGCTTGATCAGTGCGGCGGTGACCGCACCCGCTGCCGCTGCCCCCCGCACGCGCGCGGCATCCGTAACCAGAAAATCGTCCCCAACCACCTGCACGCGCGCGCCATAGGCCTTGGTGAAACGGCGGAAGGCTCCAGCGTCGTCTTCCGCCACAGGGTCTTCGACCGACACAATAGGGTATCGCGCGATCCACTGTCCAAGCATGTCGATTAGGCCGTCACTGTCGAGCTCACGGCCTTCCAACGCAAGCCGATAGCGCCCGCTCTGGCCGAACGAGGAGGCGGCGATGTCGAGCGAGATCGCGACGTCATCGCTGGGCACAAATCCTGCGTGCTCGATCGCGCGCATAAGCATGTCGAGCGCCTCCTCGTTGGAGGTGAAGGCCGGCCAATAGCCGCCCTCGTCGGCCACGCCTTGCAGCAGGCCGCGCTCTTCCAGAAGCTTGCCGGCCGCCGCATAAACCTGCGCGGTGATGTCGAGCGCCTCGGCGAAGCTTTTCGCGCGCGGGCACACGACCATGAAATCCTGCACGTCGACGCGGCGGGCGGCGTGAGCGCCGCCGCCGAAAATCTGGATTTCCGGCAGCGGCAGGCGGCCGGGCTTGCCGTTCGACAAATAATGCCAGAGCGGTACGCCTCGCGCGTTCGCGGCAGCGTGCGCGACGGCCATCGAGGCGGCAATCATAGCGTTGCCGCCGATCCGGCGTTTGTTGGGCGTACCGTCGAGCGCGAGCAGGATCTTGTCGACCGCTGCCTGGTCGGTCGCGTCCTTGCCGCGCAGAGCGCTGGTGATTTCACTTGAGATATTTGCCTGCGCCTTCCGCACGTCGAGGCCGTTGAAGGCAGGTCCGCCGTCGCGCAGGTCGAGCGCCTCGCCGCTGCCGGTTGAGGCGCCGGCCGGCGCGATGGCACGGCCGCGCGCGCCGCCGGAGAGCGTTACCTCCGCTTCGACCGTGGGACGGCCGCGGGAATCCCAGACCCGCCGGCCATAGACCGAAGCAATGCTGGTCGCGTTCATGCCAATACCTTGATGCCGATCTCGCGTGCCCAGGCTTCGCGGATATCGGCGAGCCGTTCGGGCGGTTGGGCAAGAAAATTCAGCGCCACGAGGCGGACACGCGCCTTGTCGCTTTCCGCAGTGACGTATTCGGCCGGCGACTTGCCGTCGACGCGTGCGAGGAACAGGCCGGGCAAGAGATGCGCCGTGCGCCGCTCCATAATCGAAGGCGGTTCCCAGTTGACGCCGGCCAGGTAGGTCTGCGCGAGAATTTCGAACAGCGCAAGAAAGCCGGCCGCTGCGCGCGGGGTCCACAGGCACTTCAACAACATATGGTTGAGACAAAAGCCCAGATCGAAAGCCGGGTCGCCGTACCAGGCGCATTCGGCGTCGAGAAAGATCGGCCCGTCGGGTCCGACCAGGATGTTCTTCGGGCTGACGTCGCCGTGCACCAGACTCAGCTTGGTGGCGAGCGTGTTGCGCGACAACGCCATCAGCGCGTCCGCGGCCTGCGGATGCTTCGGCGCGGTCGCTTCCAGATAGGCGGCGAGCCGGATGGCGTGGAAAGTCTCGTCCGTAGCGAAGGCTGCTGCGATCACCGGATCTTTGGCGGAAGCGGCGTGGATGCGCGCCAACGCGCGCCCGACCGCGGCAGCGAAGACTTCGTCGGTCCGCCCTTCGCTCAGTTCGTTCTTCCAATTGCGATAAGTCGCAGGATCGAGATATGCCATGGCGAAGAGGCCGGCTTGCGGATCGTGGCCGATGAGTGGCGGCACCGCCCGCGGCAAGATGCCTCGCACCACCTCCATCCATTTGACCTCGAAGGCATTGCGCTCGACTGGCACAAACCAATCGTCGGCGACCTTGAGCTTGGGCAGCGCCCGCTTAATGGCAAAGCTGCGGGTAGCTGTATCGACCTTCCAGATGTCGGAGGCGACACCGCCGGTCAATGCCGTATAGCGCGCGCGCTCGCCGGAGGAGATGAGCCCCATACGCTGAAGCGCCGCATCGAGGGCGGCACGATCGGCAGGCTCACGCACGGTTTCGGTCATTGTGGACAGGATTAAAGCTCCGCCGGCCGCCGCTGTCATGCCCAGGTGGAACCTTCCGCCCCGGGCGCGAATTATGCCAACGGACACATGATGCTCGTACGATCACCGCATTCTTGGCTGTCTCCCTAAGCTTGCGGATCGCCGGCGCCGAGCCGCGCCCAATTGGCACCTGCGAGAAGAAGGGCGCAATCCACCCCAGGACCGCGAGCCAGAGATAACCGACGACCCCGATCAAGTTGAGACTCGCCTTAGATGGTAACTTCGATGCGTGTGGGACACTCTTAAACACGCAGCGCGACATAGCTGTGCGACTGCTACTTAACGGTCTCAATACTCCCGTCCTTTGTGTCTTCAAGTGTGACCACCACTACTGGAAAAGCTTTTTTAATCTCGCGGCCCGCTGTCATTGCAGGTTCTTTGCTGCTGAACGAACGTTTCATTTGTCCATCCACTCGTAACCAAAAGCGCTCCTCTGTGGGTCGTGCCTGACCCCTTGGAGTTTCGGCAGCAGGTTGATCTGGTCTCGTCAATGCGGGTCGCACAAGCATCTCAATCTCCACAGCTGGGATTATATGGTGATGTTCGCTCAAACCTTTCCTTATTCGGTATTGATGCCGAACGAGTTTTCGAATCCGGCCTAGGTATCTGGCTTGGTCGCCTCGGGATTCGGATTCGCAAACACCGCGATCCACCCGTCTAGGTGAATGACGAGCATGTGTTAGCAACTGCTAGCAGCGACGGGAAACACCCACTCCGGGTACCTAAGTTCGCAGACAAACAACGAGTGAAATCATGCAGGGTGTCTACTATTGTGGCGCTCGCTTGCTGACTGAAAATGAACGCAGAGAAGACCCGCGTCCTCTCGCCGGATCGAAATCCCAAGTAGCTGGCATTTAGGGACCGAGTGTTTCGTGTTTGTTGAACTGCGGCAAATCTCGCCGAGGTACGCGCAGTCTTGGCAAACACCAAAGCGTCGATGCGCTGCGCTCGCAGCCACGGTAGTCAGCACTTGGTGCAGGGCGTCGTGCATTGCGGCTCGGGCTTCGGCATCGAGCATATCTATAGCGCGCACCAGAACTTCGAACGGATCCCGCGCAAGCACTGTTTTGCCCTTGGTCGTCAGGTGCAGACTGACACTTCGCCCATCCGCCTTGGACTGCTGTCGGACCAAATACCCACCTGCCACAAGGGTCTTGATGGTCTCTGAAGCAGTGCCCCGTGTCGTCGCTTGAAACTCCGCGAACGCCGATGGGGTGCGCGAGAAGCGGTTGGCGCGGGCGAAGTAGCGAAGCGCCATCCATTGAGCGGGGCTGAGTTCGCCATAGCCCTCGGCTTGAACAAGTCGGCCTGCTTGCACCAGGAGTTCCGCCGTTTTGCGTGCTGGCATGGTCCCTCCTCACGCATGATAATAGTGTTTCGAAATCAAATTGACAATGAGGTTCGGAATTGATAGTTTTGTTTCGAAACTAGTCTGCCAAGGTCATTAGTGGGCTGACGGCTGCTGATTGGAACGTGATGGTCGAATCCGGTATCGCCCATTATTTTAGGGAAATCCGCCGGTTCCCGATGCTGGAACTGCGCGAAGAGTACATGCTGGCTAAGCGCTGGCGCGAACATAGCGACCGCGAGGCAGCGCACAAGCTAGTCAAGAGCCATTTGCGTCTGGTCGTCAGGATTGCAATGGGCTATCGCGCCTACGGCCTACCGATCGCTGATGTGATCTCGGAAGGCAATGTCGGCCTGATGCAGGCGATCAACCGCTTCGAGGCGGACAGAGGCTTTCGTCTTAGCACCTATGCGACGTGGTGGATAAAGGCAGCAATCCACGAATACATCTTGCGTTCTTGGTCCGTAGTAAAGATGGGCTGCACGGCCGACCAGAGGAAGCTGTTCTTCAACCTTCGAAAGGCCAAGAGTAAGATTTCTGTGCTCGACCTGGGCGACATGCGCCCGGAGCAGGTCGAGCTTATTTCCCGCCGCCTCGGCGTTACCCCAACAGAGGTGATCTACATGAACCGCTGGCTGCGCGGTGATATCGCGCTTAACGCTTCAATCGGCGAGGACGGTAATTTCGGTCAATGGCAGGACCGATTGGTCGATGAACATGCCGACCAGGAAACAATACTCGCTACGAGCGAGGAATTCGGCAACCGCCGCAGGGCGCTTGCTTCGGCGCTCTCCACACTTAGCGACCGGGAACGACGCATCTTCGAGGCCCGCCGGCTCGTCGAAGAACCAATCGCGTTAAAGGAGCTAGCCGACGAGTTTGGCGTCTCGCGCGAGCGCGTGCGTCAAATAGGGCTGTGTGCCTTTGAGAAGGTGCGAAAGGCGGTACAGCAAAACATGGTCGGCGTGACGGAAACGCCCGCAGGTCCGCAGGCGCATTAGCTTTCACATTCTCCGGCGGCGCAAAAAAATCTTTGACAGTACGGTGGAGAATCTCAAATGGTTGCCCATCCGAGACGCAAAACCAAGCAAGATAACGGCGAAAGCGACAAGCGTAGGCGCCAGAAAGAAGCTCTCGATGAAACTCTTGATGAAGCCCTCGAGAACACTTTTCCGGCGTCCGATCCCATTTCACTTGAGCAGCCGACGACAACGGGAGACGGTCGTTTCCCGATCAACGACTTCATTCACACCGAACCGTGAGATATTGGCGGAAGCGCGGTCCTAGCGATTAACAAACTCGAGCCCTGAAGGATCGGGTCTATGCGGCAGCGAGATTTCGCCGTCCAGCAGAGTGTCCTTCCGGCTGCGGTTGACCGGCTACATACACAGTGCAAAACCGTTTGACCGGACGCGCCAAATGTAGGCTAAAGCAAATCCGGCCTATGGAATGTCCCCATGTGTCAATCAATTTCCTTTTTGGAACAAAGACAGACATCACGGGAACATCGAGCCCTATTTGTCTAAAATCGCGAAGACGCCATTATTATAGTTTATATGGGATTAACGGCTGGGCGTTGCGG
>Ga0207744_1000004_pt1 | contig 35861 bp, 33 predicted proteins | sample LuqExpMetageno56_FD_187814 | JGI IMG/M metagenome (GOLD analysis project Ga0207744, IMG submission 187814) | Tropical forest soil microbial communities from Luquillo Experimental Forest, Puerto Rico - Sample 56 (SPAdes) | ecosystem: Environmental > Terrestrial > Soil > Tropical forest ... | reverse complement strand
CTTAGCTTTCTCCTGCGCGGCGGCAAGCCGAAGCTTGGCTTCTTTCTCGTCATCGAAAGCACCGACCTGAATCATCCAGCTACTGCTGCGCAGCTTGACCTTTTGTTCCGGCGTAACCGCCGCGACAGGAAGGCTTTCACTGGTCGAAGCCACTTTGGCTTGTGTCGAAACAACAGTATGCGTCCGGTTGTCAGGCACGACCGGCGATGCCGGAGGCTCAGCCACATTGGTGACGTTTGTCGGAACGACCGTAGCCGGTGCCGGCACGAGCTTGCCGGTATCGGGCGCTGGCGGCGAGAGCGACTCAGTGTGCGTGGCAGTGGGTTGCACGGTGATAGTTTTTACCGGGTTCGGCTTGATCGGTTCGGTGGAGCCGATCGCCGGCTCGTCGCGGCGGTCAACTGGCACACGCGCCGGGGCGATCGGCATTATAGATGCGACCCTAGGTTTGGTTGCGGCTTCCTTGATTTCGTTGATTTCCTTGACACGCGCCTCCGCGACATCCGAACCTTCCACGACAGGCGGCGCAGTGCGCGTCGCCGCGGCTACATTGATGTTGCTGTCGATCAGACTGACCATGCGGGCATCGCGCGCGTTTGCGGTACGTCCACCGAATACCACTGCAACGATATGCCGATTGCTGCGGCGCACCGACGTCACGATGTTGAATCCGGAATCGTGGATATAGCCGGTCTTGATGCCGTCAACGCCGGCAACAGTGCCGAGCAGATGATTGTGGTTGCGCACCGTATTGCCGCGGAAGGTGAAGGTGCGGGTGGAAAAATAACCGTAATATTTCGGAAATCGATCCTGAATTGCGCGGCCGAGAATGGCTTGGTCGCGGGCGGTGGTGATCTGCTGGTCGTCAGGCAGGCCTGAGGCGTTGTGGTAGGTCGTATGCGTCATGCCAAGCGCACGTGCCTTGCCGGTCATTAGCTTGGCGAATTCGATTTCATCGCCGGCCAGCGCTTCAGCGACGATCACCGCCACGTCATTGGCGGACTTGGTGACAATGGCGCGGATTGCAGTCTCGACAGAGATCGTTTCGCCCGGCTTCAGGCCCAGCTTCGATGGCGCCTGCGCGGCGGCATGTGCCGAGACCGGCATTTCAGCCGACGTCTTGATCTTGCCCGCCTCCAGACGCTCGAACAGCAGATAGAGGGTCATGATCTTGGTCAGCGAAGCGGGGTGGAGCGGGCTGTCGGCGTTGGTCGCCTGCATCACCGCGCCGGAATTAGCGTCGACCACGATCGATGCGAAAGAAGGTTCGTAATGCTCGGCGGCGACAGGGCGGGAATGATGGCGATGATGACGTCCACGCGCGCCAGCATCCGTGCTGGCCGCGGCGGTGATAACTATCGTAGATAAACCGATAACGCCCCAATAGAGAGCGCGTCGGACCACCGCTCCGGGACGCAACATCGACTCTCCCCCAACCCCCGTTTCTGAGGCGCGCGTTAAAGCGCGCCATCATGGCGGTTTTATAGCGCTACCGCGCCGCCATAAATTACGATCACGACGCCATAAATCACGACCATAGGAAAACAGGGTTTATAAATTCTTGACGCAATCCATTGGAATTAATGTAATTTTCGCACTGCAAAAAACCGCTTGACTTTTTTGTGCAGTGCGATATCAGGTTTTTGTTCCCAGGCAGTTGCCGGGTACAGGGATTACCGATGGCGCCGCCAAGCGGCCAGGAAGGGATGACTATGGTGAAGAGTTTCGAGGACCTCCAGCAGCTTAGCAAGGACAACGTCGAGATGGCCTTGAAGTCGATGGGTATTCTGTCGAAAGGCACTCAGGCCATCGCGGCCGAGGTCGCCGATTACTCGAAAAAGTCTTTCGAAGATGGAACTGCCGCACTCGAGAAGCTGTTCGGCGTCAAGTCGTTCGACAAGGCGATCGAGGTGCAGAGCGAATACGCTAAGACCGCCTATGAAGGCTTCGTGGCGAAGGTCACCAGGCTCGGCGAGCTTTATGCCGATCTCGCGAAGGAGACCTACAAGCCTTTCGAAAGTCTGATGGCGAATGCGAAGTAAGTGCTGTTGCGTGAGGCGTAAACGTCAAACTAAGGCGTAAGCGTCAATAAGCGTCAAAGAGAAAGCCCGGCTCGGTTAGCCGGGCTTTTGTTTTGCCGGAGGTCGCCGTCACTTGGCGACGCGCAGCTTTCAGGTTGGTGCCGATCTGGGTGAAAACCTGCAAGATCTGGCGCGCCCAGGTCAGCGGATAGAACTCGTCCGAACTGCTGGCGCGATTCTGCAACAGCGTGGAACTCAGCGATCCGTCAGCATTCATTTGGATCGCATAGTCTGCCGCGTGGACCGTTCTTCAAGGCGATTCGAACGGCAGATACTGCGGCACGGTAATAATCGGGTGACCAACAAAATAAGTGTCCGAAGCCACCCGATTTCGCCCGAAACCGGCCCGATTTGTGTCGTAACGGGACAAAAATCACGACTTGGCCTAGCTGGGCCGGGGTTATTATGATGGAGGCGTGGTCTCGCGCGGGCGGCGCGGCTTCACGTGGTGCGGTCCAAATATTGCTTGCCTCGGCAATGCTATGACGTGGAAAACAATCAATGTACCCGGCCAGGAGAGGGCCGGCTTCTGGGGGGATCGCATACCCCGATTGGCGGACGACGACCGCAAGCGGCGCAACGACCAGGGCGGTCCGGGCACCGCGGTCATCACCAAAACTAAGACGCAGACGAAACGCCCGAACCTCTACCGCGTTCTAATCTTGAACGACGATTACACGCCGATGGAATTCGTGGTGCACGTGTTGGAACGCTTCTTCGGCAAGGACCACGAGGCCGCGACGCGGATTATGCTGCATGTGCACCACCATGGAATTGGCGAATGCGGGATCTATACTTATGAGGTGGCGGAGACCAAAGTCACTCAGGTGATGGACTTTGCCCGCAAACATCAGCATCCTTTGCAGTGCGTGATGGAAAAAAAGTGAGTCGCTGGGAGCGGTATCCAATACAAATGGGTATGGAAATCTAAATGCCAACGTTTTCCCGCAGTCTCGAGCAGTCGCTCCATCGGGCACTGGCCCTCGCCAATGAGCGGCATCATGAATACGCGACGTTGGAGCATCTGTTGCTCGCGCTGATCGACGATCAGGATGCCTCAGCCGTGATGCGAGCCTGCAATGTCGACCTCGACAAACTGCGCCGGAGCCTGACAGCTTATCTTGAGTCCGAACTGGAAAACCTGATCACGGATGGCGCCGAGGATTCCAAACCGACAGCCGGCTTCCAGCGCGTGATCCAGCGCGCGGTCATCCACGTGCAATCCTCCGGCCGAGAGGAGGTGACTGGCGCGAACGTGCTGGTGGCGATCTTTGCCGAGCGCGAGAGCCACGCCGCCTATTTCCTGCAAGAGCAGGACATGACGCGCTACGACGCCGTCAATTACATCAGTCACGGCATCGCCAAGCGGCCAGGCCTATCGGAATCGCGCCCGGTGCGCGGCGTCGAGGAGGAAGCCGACACCAAGGGCAGCGAGGAGCCTAAGAAGAAAGGCGACGCACTCGACGCGTACTGTATCAACCTCAACAAAAAGGCCAAGGACGGCAAGATCGATCCGCTGATCGGCCGCGACAGCGAAATCAACCGCACCATCCAAGTGCTTTGCCGCCGGCAGAAGAACAATCCGCTGTTCGTCGGCGATGCCGGCGTCGGCAAGACCGCGATCGCGGAAGGTCTGGCGCGCCGCATTGTGCACGGCGAGGTGCCGGACGTGCTCAAGGGCGCAACCGTGTTTGCGCTCGACATGGGCACGCTGCTCGCTGGCACGCGCTACCGCGGCGATTTTGAGGAGCGTCTCAAGCAGGTGATCAAGGAGATCGAAGCCTATCCGGGCGCGATCATGTTCATCGATGAGATCCACACCGTGATCGGCGCTGGCGCCACCTCGGGCGGCGCGATGGACGCTTCAAACCTGCTCAAGCCGGCGCTGGCGTCCGGCACGATCCGGTGCATCGGCTCGACCACCTACAAGGAATACCGGCAGTATTTCGAGAAGGATCGTGCGCTGGTGCGGCGCTTCCAGAAGATCGACGTAAACGAGCCGAATGTGGCGGATACGATCGAGATTCTGAAAGGGCTGAAGCCGTATTTCGAGGAATATCACAAGCTTAAATACACCAGCGAGGCGATCAAGGCGGCAGTCGAGCTATCCTCGCGCTACATCCATGACCGCAAACTTCCGGACAAGGCGATCGATGTGATCGACGAGTCGGGCGCGGCGCAGATGTTACTTCCGGAAAGCCGGCGCAAGAAAACGATCGGCATCAAGGAGATCGAGACGACGGTCGCCACCATGGCGCGGATACCGCCTAAGACAGTGTCAAAGGATGACGCCGTGGTACTGCAGCATCTCGAACAGACGCTGAAGACGGTTGTCTACGGCCAGGACAAGGCAATCGAATCGCTCGCCGCCTCGATCAAGCTGGCGCGCGCTGGCCTGCGGGAGCCGGAAAAACCGATCGGCTGCTATTTGTTCTCTGGTCCGACGGGCGTCGGCAAGACCGAGGTTGCCAAGCAGCTCGCCGTGGCGCTTGGCGTCGAGCTGATCCGCTTCGACATGTCGGAGTACATGGAGCGGCACACCGTGTCGCGCCTGATCGGTGCGCCTCCCGGCTATGTCGGCTTCGACCAAGGCGGTCTGCTCACTGACGGGGTCGATCAGCATCCGCATTGCGTGCTGCTGCTCGACGAGGTCGAGAAGGCACACCCCGATTTGTTTAACGTGCTCTTGCAGATCATGGATCACGGAAAGCTGACTGACCACAATGGCAAGCAGGTCAACTTTCGCAACGTTATCCTGATCATGACCACCAACGCCGGTGCGGCCGACATGGCGAGGGCGGCATTTGGCTTCACGCGCAACAAACGCGAGGGCGACGATCAGGAGGCGATCAGTCGGATGTTCTCGCCCGAGTTCCGCAACCGGCTCGACGCGACCATTACCTTTGCGCACCTGTCGCAAGAGATCATCAAGATGGTGGTCGAGAAGTTCGTGCTGCAGCTCGAGGCGCAGCTTGGCGACCGCAACGTCACCATCGAGCTGTCGGAAGAAGCTACGCGCTGGCTGATCGCCAACGGCTACGACGAGCTTATGGGCGCGCGGCCGATGGCGCGCGTGATCCAGGAGCACATCAAAAAACCGCTCGCTGACGAGGTACTGTTCGGCCACCTGAAGGCGGGCGGGCACGTGCGGGTGATCGTCGACAAAGACGAGAACGGACGGGACAAGCTCGGCTTCCAGTTCCTCGAGGGCCCGGTCACGCCCAAGCCGGAAAAGCTACCAGTGCAGGTACGGCCGAAGAAGCGCCGGTCGTCGCCGCGGCCACGGGCTAAACGCAGCTCGGTTCCGAAGGTACCGCTCATCAAGGCCTGATCGATTGCGATGAAAATTGGGCGCGACGATCACTGCCGCCAGCAGCTGAGGATGCTGGCGAGAGTCAGATAAGTTGCGCGATTTTATGGAAGACCGAAGACCCCGCAGCGGTCTCAACGAGGATTCCGAAATCGTGATGTGGTCGCGCGCCTAGCGACCGCCATTTTGGGAGGTGTCGCTGCCCAACTGTTCCTGTTTTCTCTAGGCATGCGCTGAGGACCATCCCGCTCGCGGTGCGTACCGCGGCGGCGACGTGCGGATTCGCCGCCTACCTAGCGCCGAAGCGCTCAGTCTTCGTCGGCGTTGCCGTCGGCGAAACGGTGTTGCTGCTCGGGGGATTCCTGTTCGTGCACTAGCCAGCCAGAGCGGCTGCAAGCTTCTTGGCCTGCTCAGCCAATACGTCCGGCTTTTCCTTCTCGCTCGCCGGCGGCTTCATGGGCAGGCCTGCCTTGCGCGGGATGATATGGACGTGCAAGTGGAAAACGACTTGCCCGCCGGCGCCCTCGTTGAACTGCTGCATGGTAATCCCGTCGGCCTCGAACGCCGTCATTGCGGCCTTGGCGATCTTCTGCGACACCTTCATTACATACGCGAAATCGTCGGCGCTGACGTCGAGTATGTTGCGCGCCGGCGCCTTGGGCAGCACCAGCGTGTGGCCGGGCGCGCGCGGCATAATGTCGAGGAAGGCGAAGGTCTTGTCATCCTCGTAGACCTTGTAGCTCGGCAGCTCGCCGCGCAGGATCTTGGCGAAGATGTTGTTCGGATCGTAGCTCGGCATCCGGGTCTCCCGCAGACTCAATCTTGCTCGACCAAATCCTTGCGGAACGGCGCGGCCGCCGCAAGCTCCTCGCCGGCCGCCCGCACATAGGCGCGCTCGCGTGTCAGATACTCGGCGATCGCCCGCCGCAAGGCAGGATTGGCGATGAAATGGGCAGAATAGGTAGTTGTTGGCATGTAGCCGCGCGCCAGTTTGTGCTCACCCTGGGCGCCGGCTTCCACCCGCTTGAGCTTGTTCGTGATCGCGTAGTCGATTGCTTGGTAGTAGCACAGCTCGAAATGCAAGAACGGGTGATGCTCGATGGCGCCCCAGTTGCGGCCGAATAGTGTGTCGCTGCCAATGAAATTGAGCGCGCCGCCGATCCAGCGCCCAGCGCGGCGGGCCATCACCAACAAGATGCGGTCGCGCATCTTTTCGCCCGCGATCGAAAAGAATTCGCGTGTGAGATAGGGCCGACCCCATTTTCGTGATCCGGTCTCCATGTAGAAGTGGAAAAACGCATCCCAGACATCCTCGGTTAGGTCTGACCCAGTCACCCAGCGCACCTCGATGCCGGTAGCCAGGGCCTCCTTGCGCTCACGCCGGATGGTCTTGCGTTTGCGCGAGGCAAGATGGCCGAGGAAATCCTCGAAGTTCGCGTAGCCTGCATTCTCCCAATGGAATTGTTGGTCGTTGCGCTGCAGGAAGCCGCGCTCGCCGAGGGTGTGCCACTCCGCGTCGGTCAGGAACGTGATATGCGCCGACGACAACTCGCTGCTGGTCGTGATTTCAACCAAAGCATCGGCGAACGCGTGATGCACAGCTTCGGCTAGCGGGCCCGGACGGGCGAGCAGCCGAGGACCGGTCACTGGCGTGAACGGCACCGCCACCTGCAGCTTGGGATAATAGTCGCCGCCGACGCGCTCGAAGGCCTCGGCCCAGCCGTGATCGAAGACATATTCGCCGCGCGAATGGCTCTTTAGGTAGCACGGCGCGACGCCGAGCAGGTCGCCACCTCGGTCCTCGGCGAGCAGGTGGCGCGGCTGCCATCCGGTGCGGCCGCCGACCGAGTTTGAGGCTTCCAGCGACGACAAAAATGCATGAGAAACGAAGGGATTAGAGACGAACCGTCGTGTAGATAACTTATCCTCGGGTGCCGCATTAGCACAGCCAGCGCAGGCATCCCAAGCCGCGGCCGGAACCTCGGCTAGCGACTGCGCGACGCGAATACGGAGTTCGAAATCGGTCATCGGCTGTCTGGATAGACCAACTTTATGCCGGAAATCGTTCGAACTTAACCCGTTCTTGTGGCTACCGGCCTATTCACGGCCGCCAGCCTTCGAAGATGATCTGGTCGGCCCAGCGTACGCCGCGAGCGCGATCGGCTTCGTTGCGCACAGTCCAAGTAAGCAGCGGCAGGCGGAAGATTGCTCGCGCAATTAGCGGAACTGCCGCTGGCAGGTCACGCACCGCATAGGCAAGGAACTGCGGCCGCGTCCGGATGACATGCAACAGCCACGCCATGCGATGCTTCTCGCCGACAGGCAACGCGCCCGATTCGTTATGGGGGTGACGATGCTCAGCGACCAGGCCGCGGGTGAGTTGCGGCGCGATCGAGCGCACCAGCTCGATCATCCCGGGATCGAACGACATCACCGCCGCCAGACCGCGATATCGGCCGAGCACATCGACGACCCGCCGCACCAGCCGCCGGTCGCCGTCGAAATGGCTCTTGAGTTCGATCACCAGCGCGGCGTGCTCCGCGACCAGGTCGCACAATTCGCCGAGCGTCATTATACGGTCCGCGCTTTCTTTAAAGCACGCTTGCCGGATCTCGACCGCCCGCATCTCGGCCAGCCGGCCGTTGCTTGCGGTCAGCCGGTCGAGCGCCTCGTCATGATACACCATGGCCTCGCCGTCGGCGCTGATCTGTAGATCGCATTCAATGCCGTAGCCGCGGGCGATAGCGGCCGAAAAAGCGGAAGCGGTGTTCTCTATGACGCCGGCCGCTGCATCATGCAGACCGCGATGGGCGATCGGTCGCGCGGTGAGCCAGCCGAGGCCGGACATAGAACGTCAGTCGACCTCGAACAGCCCTTCGACCTCGATCGCCGCGTCGGCCGGGAGCGCCGCGACGCCGACGGTGGTGCGCGCGTGACGGCCTTTGTCAGCGAACACCTCGACCATCAGATCGGAGGCGCCGTTCATCACCTTCGGCCCGTCGGTGAACCCGGGTGTCGAATTGATGAAGCCACCGAGGCGCACAACGCGGCGTACTTTGTCGAGGTCGCCGAGCGCGGCCCTGAGCTGCGCCAGTAAGTTCACAGCGCAGGCACGCCCCGCTTTCTGTCCCTCTTCGATGGAGACACCACCACCCAGCTGGCCTTTCGCGACTAACTTCCCGTCGGCGCCGAAGCAGAGCTGGCCGGAGATCAGGAGCAGGTTGCCGGTGCGCACGAACGGCACGTAGTTGGCGATCGGACTGGCGGGCGTCGGCAGCGTAATTCCCAGGTTTGTAAGCTTCTTTTCAATCATTCCGGCCATATCTGTCCTCCCGATGGGTTGCTCTGTCTTGGCTGATCGGGCACTTTGGTGCAAGCGCAAGGCCGCGTTGCCAGCGACGGCAACGGCCTCTATCTTACCCTTATCCTGCTAATTTATCTTTGGAACGCCGCTGGAAGGGCTCCGCCTTGATGAAGATACCACGGATCCAATTTCTGATCTTGTCTGTGCTCGGTCTAGCTGGCATGGCGGTCCAGGCCGTGGCCGCGCCGCCAACCGACAAGGTGTTCCTGGCGCCGCATCGAGCGGTCTACGATCTCAAGCTGAAGGAGTCGCACGGCACCCGCGGTATCGAAGCGGTGCGCGGACGCATCCTCTACGATTTTTCGGGGAACACCTGCGAGGGCTATGAGCTGCAGTTTCGCCAGGTGTCGGAGCTCGACTCCTCCGAGGGGAAAACCGCGCTCAGCGACCTACGCTCGACCACGTGGGAGGACGGGAACGCTAAGACGTTCCGTTTCAATTCTGAAAATCTGCTAGACGACAAACCTACCGACGTCGTTGACGGCCATGCCGAGCGAAACACGCAAACGGTGGCGGTCGATTTAAGCAAGCCGACCGCCAAGAAATTCACGGTATCAGTAAGCGCGGTTTTTCCAACCGAGCATATGCGACGCATTATCATCGCCGCACGTGAGGGCAAATCGATCCTCGAATTTCCGGTGTACGATGGTTCGGACAATGGGGAAAAGCTCTACAGCACGCTAACGGTAATTGGCCAACCGATTCCGCCGGGCAGCAAGCCGCTGGACGATGCCTCGGCGAAGTTTGCCGAGCTTGCCAATCTGACGCGCTGGCCGGTGACCATCAGTTATTTCGAACAGCAGGACGAGAAGGCTGAACATGCCGGCGAGCAGACCCCGGTTTACGCGATCTCCTTCGAGCTTTTCGAGAACGGCATTTCGCGCGCGCTCACGCTCGACTATTCCGACTTCGTCATAAAAGGCGATATGACATCGCTCGATATCAAGAAATCGAAGCCCTGCCAGTAGGCTAGTCCTCGTCGAGCACCAGACCCCTCACGACCGCCCCGCGGCCGAATTTAACGCGCAGGCGGTCCACCGCGTGTTCGGCCTCGGCGGCGCGGCGGTCGATGAGATCGGCGAGATCGTCGCCGACCGCATCCTCGAGATGGCTGAGGCCGATGCCGATCAGGCGGAAGCGCGTGGTGCCGACTTCATGGGTGAGCAAATCCCGGCCGGCGGCAAAGATGCGGGCAGCAAGCTGAGTGGGCGAGCCGAGCGAACGCGCCCGCGTGCGGATTTTGAAATCGGCGCTCTTAAGCTTCAGCGTCACGGTCGAGCCGGCCAAGGCATTGGCTTTCAACCTGCGAGACACTTGCTCCGTCAGCTCCCATAGTGTCTGCTCCAGCAGCCGAAATTCGCTGGTGTCGCGATCAAAGGTCGTTTCCGCGGAAATGCTTTTGGTGTCGCGCTCGGGGTTGACAGTGCGCGTGTCGATGCCGCGCGCCAGTCGCCACAGCCGCGCGCCTTCCTCGCCATAGCGGCGCGTGAGGTCATGTTCCTCGGCGCGTTGCAGGTCGGCGATCAGCTTGTACCCGTCGGCGGCAAGCTTGGCGGCACTCACCGCGCCGACGCCATAGATGAAGCCGACCAGCTTCCCGGCTAAGAACCTCACGGCTTCATCCTGGCCAAGCACGGCAAAGCCGCGCGGCTTGTCCATGTCGGAAGCGATCTTGGCCAAGAACTTGTTGGCCGACAGGCCGATCGATACCGTGATGCCGAGGTCTCGTTCGACCCGACCGGCGAAACGCGCCAGCACTTTGGCCGCACTCATGCCATGCAGGCGCTCGGTGCCGGTGAGATCGAGGAAGGCTTCGTCGATCGACAGCGGCTCGACCAGCGGCGTCAGTGCGAACATAGCCTTGCGCACAGCGCGGCCGACCTGGACGTATTTCGCCATGTTTGGCTTCACCACCACCGCGTCTGGGCAACGGCGCTTAGCCTCGAACATGGGCATGGCCGAGCGTATGCCGTAAGTGCGTGCCACGTAGCAGGCGGCGGCGACCACACCGCGCTTGCCGCCGCCGACGATCACCGGTTTGTCGCGCAGCGCTGGATCGTCGCGCTTTTCGATCGTGGCGTAGAACGCGTCGCAGTCTACGTGCGCAATGGCAAGCCGATCGAGTTCGGGATGGCGCGCGATGCGCGGCGAGCGGCAGGCCGGGCAGCGGGTTGCTGCCTGCAAGACCTCGGCTAGGCAATCGCGGCAGAAGCTCATGGGCTTTCGGGCTCCCGGCGGCCTCCCAGCGCGGCTAGTGCCTTGCCGATATCGGTCGGATGTATTCCGGCCTCGTCGGCAAAGTCGGTCAGCAGCCGCTCGTCACAGACCAAGTGGTCAAGCACCCCAACCAAGAACTCTGGTTCGGAGCTGGCGGCGCGAATCTTGCCTGGTTCGATGCCGGTTGAGACGAGAAAGCGCGAAAGCCGCTCGCTATCCCCGGCGAGATACGTAAGCGCCTGAATTGCAAGCCCTTCTGCCGCTTCCACCGTCATTGAAAGGCGCCGTTTCATCGATGAAATTTGCCTTTCCGTAAGAAATCGGCACTACCGTGGCTGATCATGCCCGAGTGCCCGCGGTCTGGCGACGCCGCGCGCTCCCGGCCAAGGTGCACCTGGGGACAAAATGGGGCGGACAATGCCGAAGACCGTCCTAATCGTGGAGGACAACGAGCTGAATATGAAGCTCTTCCACGATCTCCTTGAAGCGCACGGCTACCTGACGGTGGGGACTCGCAACGGCATCGAAGCGCTCGATCTCGCGCGCAAATACCACCCCGATCTGATCTTGATGGATATCCAGTTACCGGAGGTCTCGGGTCTTGAAGTGACGAAATGGCTAAAGGACGATCCCGAACTGAAGGCGATCCCGGTTGTGGCGGTTACCGCCTTTGCCATGAAGGGCGACGAAGAGCGTATTCGCGAGGGCGGCTGCGAGGCCTATCTGTCTAAGCCGATCTCGGTCGGCAAATTCATCGAGACCATCCAGCATTTCCTGGGCGCGGCCTGAGGTAGAGCAATTACCGCGCGCGCTCTTGTCAACGACGATGTCCCTGTCAACCTGAGGCTGCTCGAAGCCCGGAAGTGACGATCTCGATCGGCATCGCCGCGGAAGCAGTGCTAGTAGCCTCCTCCCGGGCGCCGCTTCGGGCCGGCCACCTGATTCACGCAAGGCTTAGACATGCGGAGCGCGCCCACAGAGCGCCCCGCCGCGACCCGTGATCAGCCGACGATCACTTGATCTTGGCTTCCTTGTACTCGACGTGTTTCTTGGCGATCGGATCGTATTTCTTCTTCGCCAGCTTCTCGGTCTGCGTGCGCGCATTCTTGCGGGTCACGTAATAGTGCCCGGTCCCGGCGCTCGACACGAGCTTGATCTTCAGACTGATGGCTTTGGCCATGGAACTATCCTCGAAACGTCATTCAGGTGCTGTTGGCGCCGGACCGTAGCGGCAGAGCCGCAGATGTCAAGAAAAGCTCGCTTCTACAACAATTCCCGGAAGAACTTGCCGTTTTCCATGTAGTACATCGGCACCGGCAAATGGTGGTGCATACCGGCGGCGACGCGGTTGGCTAGTTCGTCGAGCACCACGCTGGTGACCATCGGCATGTCCAAGGTCTTGGCTTCGGCGACCGGCATCCACACCAACTCAACTAGCTCGGCGTCCGGCCCAACCACGCCCTCGATGCGATGCGCGATAGAAGTGGCGTCGGTGCTAAAGAAGCGCGTATCGAAACGCCGGTGGCGCCCGGGCGGCGTAATGGCGCGTACCACGAAATGGAGCTGGCCGAGATCCGGATGCACGTGCGCCTTGGCGAATTCTTCCCACAAGCCGCCAGGCGTTTCCGGCGGCTCATCGCGCTTGACGCCAATCAGAAGGCCGCTCTCTTCCGCCGTCTCGCGCAGGGCGGCCAGCGGAAAGCCGCGCGCAAAGCCGGCGCCGTTCTCCTTCACGCGCGTCAGCAGCTTCTTTTGTGCGTCGGGATGGAGTTCGCTCACTGCGGGCATAGCGCGGTCAAGCGGTTCGGTGCGGCCGCCCGGAAACACAAACTTGCCTGGCATGAACTTGGAACCCGGGTGGCGTCGGCCGAGTAGCACTTTGGGCTCATGGCCAGAGCGGTCGATCAGGATCAGTGTTGCAGCGTCGCGCGGTTCGACCACCGGATGGGTCAGGTCGCGCTCGACCATCGACATGCGGGCCAGGAAATCTTGCACTTGATCAGTCATCGCGCCTTCCGCCGGTTGTCGCGCGGCTGGTACCGATCACGCCGCTCACTGCGCGCTTCGCGGCGCCGCGGTCGCCCGGGCCGGCCCTCGGATAGCAATTCGAAGCGCAGTGCGCCAGCAACCGGCGCGGCTTCCATCAACTTGACGGTGACGCGATCGCCGAGCCGATAGGTCTCGCCGGAACGCGAGCCGACCATGGCGTGGCCGGCCTCGTGATAACGAAAATATTCGTCGCCGATGGTGCGCGCTGGCACAAAGCCGTCAGCGCCGGTCTCGCTGAGTTTTACGAACAGCCCAGCGTGGGTCACGCCGGAGATGCGACCGTCGAAGCTGGCGCCGATGCGGTCGCCGAGGAAATGCGCGATCAACCGGTCATTGGTCTCGCGCTCGGCCAGCATAGCGCGCCGTTCCGTGGCAGAAATCTCGGCGGCAATTTCGGCCAGCTCCTTACGGTCGGTGTGCGGCGGCAGGCCGTCATCACCGAGTTTGAGCGCACGGATCAACCCGCGATGCACGATCAGGTCGGCGTAGCGGCGGATCGGCGAGGTAAAATGCGCGTAGCGGCGTAGATTCAGGCCGAAGTGGCCGTAATTCTCCGCCGCATATTGGGCCTGCGCCTGCGTGCGCAGCACGATTTCGTTCACCAGCGGCTCGGCATCATGGCCCTTCACCCGCTCGAGCACGCGATTGAAGGCTTCGGCGCGCGGTACACCACCCTTAGGGAAGGGGATACCGAGCGTGGCGAGGAATTCACGCAGCGCATTCACCTTCTCCACGCTCGGCTCGTCGTGCACGCGATAGATCAGGGGCGCACGCGCCTTCTCCAGGGTCTCCGCGGCGGCGACGTTGGCGAGGATCATGAATTCCTCGATCAGGCGGTGCGCCTCCAGCCGGCCCGGCACGACCACGCGGTCGACGGTGCCGTCGCCCTTGAGCAGGATCTTGCGTTCCGGCAAATCGAGATCGAGCGGGCCGCGTTCGCCGCGGGCGCGAGTAAGTGCTTCGTAAGCGGCGTAGAGCGGTTTGAGCACCGTCTCGACCAGCGCGTCAGTGTCCTCATCGGTGCGGCCGCCGACGGCGAGCTGCGCCTGTTCGTAGGAAAGCTTGGCAGCCGAGCGCATCATGATGCGGTGGAAGGTGTGGGAGCGCTTGCGTCCGTCGGGCCCGATCACCATGCGCACTGCGAGCGCGGCGCGTTCTTCATGCGGACGCAGCGAGCAAAGGTTGTTGGAAATTCGCTCCGGCAGCATCGGCACCACGCGGTCGGGGAAATAGATCGAATTGCCGCGCAGGAGGGCCTCGCGATCGAGCGCGGAGCCCGGCGTCACGTAGTGCGCGACGTCGGCGATGGCGACGCAGATGATGAAGCCGCCGTAATTGTGCGGCTCGGCATGCACAGCATCGTCGTGATCCTTGGCGTCGGGCGGATCGATGGTGACGAAGGGCACGTGTCGCCAGTCCTCGCGCCGCCCTAGGGTGGCCGGCCGCACCGTGTTCGCCTCGACTTGCGTGTCATGTCGGAAAACGTGGGGGATCGAGTGGGCGTGGATGGCGATCAGGCTGACAGCGCGTTCGCTTGCGAGCGAGGCGAGCCGCTCGACCACGCTGCCGGTGGGCAAGCCCGATCGCTGTGCGCGGCTGGTTTCAACTGCGACCAGGTCTCCATCCTTCGCGTGCGCCGTTGCGCCTGGCGGGATCGCCAGTTCCTTGCCAAGCAACTTCTTGTCGACCGGCTCCAATCGTCCGGCGCCATGCGGACGCTCGCGGAAAATGCCGAGCACGCGGTGCTTGGGATGATCGATGATCTTAATAACGCGGCCGTGCAGGCCGCCGCCTTCACCGGCGAGGCGCAACAGTACGCGGTCGCCGAGGCCAGCGGCTTCGCCAGGCTTTTGCTTGTGCGGTACATGGATAGGGATCTTCGGCGCCGGTCCGTGTGCCTCCTCGTCCCACTCGTCGGGCGTGGCCATGAGCTCACCGTCGGCATCGCGCGCCGTAATGTCGGCGAGCACGGTTGAAGGCAGGGAGCCCGGATGATGTAGCTTCTTGTGGCGCTTTTCGATTGCGCCTTCATCGGCAAGATCTCGCAGAATGCGTTTGAGTTCGGTGCGCATCGCGTTCTTGAGGCCGAAAGCGCGAGCTATTTCGCGGGCACCGACTTTGCCGGGGCGTTCGCCGATGAAGGCGAGAATGTCAGCCTTGGAGGGAGATGAAGAGGTCTTTTTCGTTTGCTTACTCAAAATAGAAATTCCTGCGCCGAAACGGCGCGATGCAGCAAATGTAATAATGCAAGTGGGGCCACGCCAGCTATTCGGCGGCGGTGACTTTGGCCCGGCGCGCCGGTTTTGTCTTTGCGGCCGCCGCCTTCTTCGGCTTGACAGCGCGCGAGGCCGCCGCTTTACCGGAAACCCTCTTGCGGCCGGCGACGCGGCGGCTCTTTGGCGCGTTGCCCATCTTAGCCGCGCGCGCTTCGAGCACCCCGATCGCCTGTTCCAGCGTCACAGTGTCAGGCGTCATGTCGGCCGGCAGAGTGGCGTTGATGCCCGCGTGGCTGACGTACGGACCATAGCGGCCGTTCTTGATCGTGATCGGTCCACCCTTGTCGGGATGCTCGCCGAGCTGCTTGCCTGGATCGGCGCCGAAGCGACGGCCGCGGCCGGGATTGGCTTTTTTCTCTGCGATCAGGCTAACCGCGCGATTGAGGCCGACGGTCAACACGTCCTCGCTGGAATCGAGATTGGCGTAGGTCTTGCCGTGCTTCACGTAAGGCCCGAAGCGTCCGACGCCGGCGATGATCGGTTCCTTGTCGTCTGGGTGGATGCCAACCTCGCGTGGCAATGCCAGCAGCGCCAGCGCCTTTTCGAGATCGACGTCATCCGGCGCGAGACCCTTCGGCAGGCTGGCGCGTTTCGGCTTTTCCGCGCCTTTTTCCTTCGACGCTTCGCCGAGCTGGAGGTAGGGGCCGAAACGCCCGCCTCGCAGCGTGACTTCAAGGCCGGTTGTCGGATCTTCGCCTAGCACCTTAGTGCCGTTGACGTTGCCATTGGCGCCGGGCGTCATCTGCCTGGTGAAGTTGCATTCCGGATAATTTGAGCAGCCGATGAAGGCACCAAAACGGCCGAGCTTGAGCGAGAGCCGGCCAGTCCCGCAATTCGGGCACTTACGTCGGTCGCTGCCGTCCGCGGGTTGCGGGAAGATGTGCGGCTCCAGCAGGTCGTTGAGCGCGTCGAGCACCTGCGTCACGCGCAGGTCCTTGATCTCCTTTACCGCGCCGATGAAATCGACCCAGAAATCGTGCAGCACTTTCTTCCAGTCGATCTCGCTGTTGGAGATGCGGTCGAGTTGTTCTTCCAGAGTGGCGGTGAAATCGTATTCGACGTAGTGCTGGAAGAAGCTCTCCAGGAAACCGACCACAACGCGGCCCTTGTCTTCCGGCACCAGGCGCTTCTTGTCGATGCGCACATAACCGCGATCCTGCAGCACCTGCAGAATGGAGGCGTAAGTGGAGGGCCGGCCGATACCGAGCTCCTCCATGCGCCTGACGAGCGCGGCTTCAGAATAGCGCGGCGGCGGTTCGGTGAAGTGCTGAGAGGAATTGACCGCCTGCTTTTCCAGGAGCTCGCCTCCGCTCATCGCGGGGAGGCGGCGGCTCTCTTCATCCAGGTGTTCATCGTCGTGGCCTTCCTCGTAGAGCGCGAGGAAACCGTCGAATTTGACCACTTGGCCAGTGGCGCGCAGCTCGAGGTTACGGCTGCCGAGCTTAGCGGCGATATCAACGGTGGTGCGCTCCAGCTCGGCCGATTCCATCTGGCTCGCAACGGCGCGCTTCCAGATCAGCTCGTAAAGCCGCGCTTGATCGCGATGGAGGCGCTTGGCAACATCGGTTGGCGTGCGCGCAGCGCTGGTTGGACGCACGGCTTCGTGCGCTTCCTGCGCGTTCTTTGCCTTATTGTGATATTCGCGTGGCGCGGCCGGCACATATTCTTTGCCGTAATTCTTGCCAAGCATTGCGCGGATGTCGTTGATCGCCTCCGGCGCAAGATCGATGCCGTCGGTACGCATGTAGGTAATGAGGCCGACCGTCTCGCCGTCGATCTCCACGCCCTCGTAGAGCCGCTGCGCGAGGCGCATGGTGTGAGCCGGGGAAAAGCCGAGCTTGCGGCTTGCTTCCTGCTGCATGGTTGAAGTGGTAAAGGGCGGCGGCGGATTGCGGCGTGTGGGCTTCGCCTCGACCGCGGCAACGTTGAAGCTTGCGGCTTCGAGATCGCGTGTGAAGGCTTCAGCTTCCGCACCGGAGCCAATGTCAAGACGCTGGATTTTTTGGCCATCGGCGCCGACGAGGCGGGCTTCGAAGGTTTCATTCCGCAGCGTCGCCAGCGTCGCCGAGATCGACCAATATTCCTTGGCGACGAATTTTTCGATTTCCAGTTCGCGGTCGCAGACGAGACGCAGCGCCACTGACTGCACACGGCCGGCCGAGCGCGCGCCTGGCAGCTTGCGCCAGAGCACCGGCGAGAGCGTGAAGCCGAAGAGATAATCGAGCGCGCGGCGGGCGAGGTAGGCATCGACCAGCGCGGCATCGATCGTGCGCGGATGCTTCATTGCCTCGGTCACCGCCTGCTTGGTGATTGCGTTGAAGACGACGCGCTCAACCGTTTGTTTCTTGAGCGCTCGCTTTTCCTTCAGCGCTTCCAGAACGTGCCAGGAAATGGCTTCGCCCTCGCGATCCGGGTCGGTGGCTAGAATCAGCTTGCTGGCGCCTTTGAGGGCATTGGCGACGTCGTTGATCCGCTTGTTGGACTTGGGGTCGACCTCCCAAATCATGCGAAAATTGGCCTCTGGGTCGACTGAGCCGTTCTTGGCAGGCAGATCGCGGATATGGCCAAAGGACGCCACGACCTCGTAGCCGGGTCCCAAGTATTTATTGATGGTCTTGGCTTTGGCCGGCGACTCAACAACGACGATATTCATGAAAATCCAATGAGTTAGGTGCCGAAACCAATACGATTCCGGACGGACTCAACCGCTTCCTTTGGCCGGAACATGGTGAAGGCACCCCTTACTGTCAAATCAGGGTAGCCTTGGAAACCTTTATGAAGCGCCAACTCGGGCATCAGAAAGGCAGGTTTGGCGGGTAATATCAATCAATGATTGTATTTCACTGATACGCAACTAACTTTCTGCTTTTTGGGATAAAACCTGTAGTTTCTGTGCCTTACGCGGAAGCCGGCATCAAAACTTGCCGAATACGATCATTCATGGAAATCGCCAATACTGTGGCAGTCAAAGGTCGCGTCCCTTTCGGCCGATCTCGCTAGTACCGCGCAATCGCCTCGATGCTTTGGGGAAAGGTTCGGAACGGGGCTGAGACACTCGCCACCGGCGGAACACCAGTCACGGCACCTTAACGCCAAGCCTGTCGAGCAGGGCCGGGGTTGGGTTGCCGTCCGGGGTCATCCCGAATTTCTTCTGTTCGGCGCGGATGTTATCGCGCAGATCGAAGTCCACATGGCCTTCGAAGTCGTTCACCTTGTAGCCGAGCGTAGACAATTTCTTCTGCAGGGCGATGCGCGCGTCGCGCGAGAGTGGGCGGTCGTCGACCGGCCAAGCAGCCTTAAACGGTTGGCCGCCAGCCATGCGGTCAGCGAGGTGACCGACCGCAATCGCGTAGGCGTCAGAGTTGTTGTACTCGATCAGCGTCGGATAGTTCTCGGTGACGATGAAGGCGGGACCCTTGATGCCCGCAGGGAAGAACAGGATTCCTTGGCCGCTTGCCGGGAACGGCTTGCCGTCGGCGCGGCGAACGCCGATCTTCGCCCATTCGTCATAGCTCGCGTGGCTCTTCATGGTGTCAAAGCCGTTCGGCACCACGACTTCAAAACCCCACGGCAGGCCGGTCTTCCAATGATACTTGTGCAGGTAATTGCCGGTCGAGGCAATCACGTCCGGCACGTTGCTCCAGATGTCGCTCTTGCCGTCACCGGAGAAATCGACAGCATAGTCGATCACGTTGGTTGGCATAAACTGGGTCTGGCCCATCGCGCCGGCCCATGAACTGACCATCTTCTCTCGCGGGAACTTGTTGTCCTGCATGATGCGCATCGCGACGATAAGTTGGTTGCGGAAATAGGGATGGCGATAGCGAATATAGCCGAGCGTCGCGAGCGAGCGGAACACGTCCCAGCGATCCTTCTCAGCGCCATAATCGGTCTCGATGCCCCACAGCGCGATCAGTACCCATCGTTCGACGCCAAATTTCCTTTCCACAGCGTCGAAGAGCTTCGCCCATTCCTGCGCCTTGCGCTGGCCGGTGGTGATCCGGCGCGGCGAGGCGATATCATTGATGTAGGCGCCGACCGGCTTGCCATATTCGGGCTGGCGCCTAGTGGCGGCGATTACGCGCGGGTCGGGCGTAACGCCCTTCATCGCAGTATCGAATGTGACGCGCGTGATCCCCATCGCTTGTGCATCAGGCCACAGGCCGGCGACGAAGGCAGCGAAAGATTGCTCCTGTGCCTGCGCCGGCGCGCAGCATGCGAGAATGAAAGCGATGAGGGCCAACAAGCGGAGGGTCATGCACTATGGCCCTGATGCGAATTCATATCTAATCTTATCCGCGGTGATACCAACCGCCTCTGTGGTAGTTCGAGCGGGCCCGCGACTTCGAATCTTGCTGCGGATTTCATCATCTGGTTGGGACTGCCCAGCGGCGTCTCTGTCGGTCCAGCGCTTTGAACGAAGCAATCGTGGCACGATAGCTTTCGGTCAGATCGACGTCATCCCAGCCGTTCAGCAATTGATTGCGGCTGACCGGATCGATCGTGAACGTAACGCTCACCTCTGCGCAGCTGATCGTTTGCTGCTTCAGATCAACCATTATCTGCTGCTCTGGATCGGAGACCACCAGGGCCGCGAACTTGGCAATATCGTCTTCGGGCAAGACTGCCGTCAGTAGACCGTTCTTGACGGCATTCTGCGCAAAGATGTCGCCGAAGGACGGCGCGATGATGCAGCGGAATCCGTCATCGTAAATGGCGTAGACGGCGGCTTCGCGCGACGAGCCGCCACCGAAATTGCGACCGGCAAGCAGTATCTTGGCGTCGCGGTACGCCGCCTGGTTGAGTGGAAAGTCGGGGCGTTCGTTACCATCAGCGTCGCGGCGCAAGTCTTGGAACAGCACAGCCCCGAGGCCCTTCGAACGCGACCACTTGAGATACCTCGCTGGCAGGATCTGATCGGTGTTGAGGTTAGGCAGCGCCAGTGGGCAGGCTTTGGCGGTGAGCTGCACGAATTTCTCCATTACGCGGTTCCTATCGCTCTAGTTCAACGTTGCGCCTGACGCCTTAACGATCGGTGCCCAACGTTGGATGTCCTGACGGACAAAAGTCGCGAATTCGGCCGGCGTATCGCCCACCGGCGTAGCCCCTTCATTTTGCAGACGCTCGCGCAAGGTTGCATCGGCGAGTCCGGCAACGATGACCTCATGCAGTTTCCCGGTAATCGCGGGCGGTAACTTTGCCGGACCAAACACTCCAAACCACGCGTTCGATTCAAATCCCGGAACGACCTCGTTGATCGCCGGTACATTTGGGAATGATGGCTGCCGTTGCGGGCTGGTCACGCCGTAAGCGCGCAGATTGCCAGCACGAACCTGGGCTGCACCCGTGAGCAGGCTGATGAACATCAGATCGACATGACCAGCGAGCACGTCGGTTAGTGCTGGGGCGGTTCCCTTATAGGGCACATTGAGCAACCGCGTTCCGGTCATCAATTTGAACTTGTCGCCGGCCAGATGCAGCGATGAACCAATGCCGCCGATCGCGATGGTAAGCTTGTCTGGTTTGGCTTTAGCTAGATCGATCAGCGCTTTGAGATCGCTAGCCGGCAATTGTGGATGGCCGACGAGCAGACTCGGTACGGTGGCCACTTTCGTGATTGGCGTGAAGTCTGCTGCCGGATCGTAGGGCAGATTGCGATAAAGCGAGGCATTGATCGTATGGCTGCTGAAGCTCACTAACAGGGTGTAGCGATCGGGTGCCGATTTTGCGACGGCTTCCGCGGCGATGTTGCCGCCTGCACCGGGACGGTTCTCGACCAGCACGGGCTGTTTTAGTGCCGTCGCCATTGGGCCAGCAATTGCCCGCGCAATCGTATCGGTAGTGCCACCTGGCGGAGCGCCAACAAGCAGCTTGATCGGCCGCAAGGGATAGTCCTCCGCCCAAAGCGCGTGCGGGACCAACAGCATTGCGCAGATGAGCGTCAATCCAAGGCTGGCGCAGACGGACTTTGGCATTGCCCACCTCACACTTTGCGTCCGGCCAGCATCGGACGCACGTCGGCAAGATATCCGCTGACCGCGGCGGCAGCGACCATTGCTGGCGACATCAGATGTGTGCGCGCGCCGGGCCCTTGCCGGCCACGGAAATTACGGTTGGTGGTCGAGGCGCAACGCTCGCCTCCTGGCACTTGATCACCATTTATGCCGACACACATCGAACAGCCGGATTCGGCCCATTCCAGCCCTGCGTCACGAAAAATCTTGTCGAGACCTTCTTCTTCCGCCTGCCGCTTCACCATACTCGATCCGGGCGAAACGAGCCCCGGTACTTTCGACATGCGCCCGGCTAGCACTGCGGCGGCGGCGCGCAGATCCTCGATACGAGCATTTGTGCAGGAGCCAATGAATACGCGGTCGACCGTGATCTCCGTCAGCTTTTTTCCCGGTGTCACTCCCATGTATTCGATCGCTTCGCGCAGGTATTGCGCTCGCACCGGGTTGCTCTCGCGCATCGGATCGGGAATGCTAGCGTCGATCGGGAGTGCATCATCGGGCGTGATGCCCCAGGTGACAATGGGCGCGATCGTAGCGGCATCGAGCGTAACTTCGCGGTCGAAGACGGCGTCCGGATCAGAGCCAAGCTTCGACCATGCCTCGACTGCCTGATCGAATTCGCCGCCCTTTGGCGCAAAAGGCCGGCTTTTGAGGTAGGCGAAAGTGGTTGCATCTGGTGCGACCATTCCGCAGCGCGCGCCCGCTTCGATCGACAGATTGCACAGTGTCAGCCGGCCTTCCATCGACAGCGCACGGATCGCGCTGCCCGCAAATTCGATGGCATGGCCTTGCGCGCCGTCGGCATGCACGCGCGCGATGATGGCGAGCGCGATGTCCTTGCCCCCAATGCCTGGCGCGGCGGTGCCGTTCACGGTGATGAGCATGGCTTTTGGTTTCTTCTGCCAAATCGTTTGTGTCATCAATACATGCGCGACCTCCGAGGCGCCGATCCCGAAAGCATAGGCGCCAAAAGCGCCGTGCGTGGACGTGTGGCTATCGCCGCAGACGATTAACAGGCCGGGCAGCGTGAGACCTTGTTCAGGGCCGACGACGTGGACGATGCCTTGGCGCGGGTCGCGCAGGCCGAACAGCGTGATGCCGTTCTCCGTCGCGTTCTTCTCGAGATTGCGTACTATTGCCGCGATTTCCGGATTGGAAATCTCGCGGTCACGCCCGCGGGTCGGCACATAATGGTCGGCGACGCCGAACGTGAGCTCGGGCTCGGCGACTTTGCGGCCGCGCGCTTGCATTTGGCCGAAGCCATGGAACGAGCCTTCATGCACGTAATGGCGGTCAACCCAGAGCAGCGCAGCGCCATCCTCGCGGCGCACGATCTCGTGCGCCGACCATAATCTCTCGAGCAAAGTCTGCGGCTCGCTCATCGCGGCCGATTTTCCTCCAGATGGCGGGCTTGTCGAGGGTCAATAATGTATTCTAAAAGATACCAAGTAAAGGTTCGCCGGCAGAGGCATCGTTTGGGGGTTCCAGTTGGGTGACTGGCTTGGCGAGGCGAAGGCGAAACAAGTCTACCTTGTCTTGCGCGACCGCATTCTGAGCGGCACCGCGGGCTTCGGCGCAAAACTTCCAACCGAAAACGAATTGGCGGAACTGCACGGCGTCTCGCGCGTGACCGTGCGGCGCGCGCTCGGCGAGCTGGCGCGCGAGCGGTTGATCGAGCGGCGGCGTTCGAGCGGCACGCGCGTGATCTATCGTCCGTCGCCATCGCCGGTGAGCGCTGACGTATCCGGCGTGCTGGCCAACCTGGCCGAGATGGGACGACGTACCAAGGTCAAATTGCTGTCGTTCGATTATGTGCCGGCTCAGGGCGCGGTCGCGCATGCGCTCTCCGTCGCAGCGGATCAGTTATTACAGCGGTCGGTGCGCGTGCGCTCGGTCGACGGCTCGCCGTTCTCCTACCTTACTACGCACGTGCCCGAGAGCATCTCGGTGACCTTCACCAAGCAAGAGCTCGGCTCGCGTCCGTTACTCGAGTTGCTCGAGCGTGCCGGGGTCCAGATTGAATCGGCGCGTCAACGTATTAGCGCTGGTCTGGCGACGCCCGAGGTTGCGGCTGCGCTTAACGTGCGCATTGGCTCGCCGCTTATCGAATTGGTGCGGGTATCCTTCGATCAGCGCGGGCGTGGCGTCGAGCACCTGCATGCGCTCTACCGACCGGACCGTTACGCTATCGAGATCGAGCTGATGCGCTCGGGCGCCACAGGCACCAAGGTGTGGTCGCCGGTCGTGCGCAAGATAGACGCCAAACAGAGACTGCCGAGAGTCACGAACACGGACAGGTCCATTGATCTGACGCCAACACGCTGAGCATAAGGGAGAAAGTCATGCCAAGGTATGTTTCAAATTTTACGCGCCGCAAATTTTTGACCGGTACGGCCTTGAACGCTGCGACGCTTGTCGTGCCATCGGTGCTTAAGGCACAAGGGGCGGGGGTCAAGCTCGGCATCCTGCATCCGGTGAGCGGCGCGCTCTCTTATTCCGGCACGCAAGGTCGGCTCGGCGCCGCCTTGGCGGTCGAGGAGATCAATACCGACGGCGGCATTAAGGGCCTCGGCAAGATCGATGCCATACTCGGCGATGCGCTCTCCACGCCCGAGGGCGGCACTGCCGAGGTCGAGAAGATGAATTCGGCCGGTGTGACTTGCATCATCGGCGGCTATGCCAGCGCGATTTGCCTGGCGGTCAGCCAGGCCGCCGCGCGCTACGAGCTACCGTATGTAGTCGATGTCGGCGTAGCTGACGCTATCGTCACACGTGGGCTGAAAAACACGTTTCGTTTCGGCCCGGGCTTCGGGACCATTTCCAAGACGGCGCTCGACAACCTCGTCACCATCAATGATGCCGCCGGCAGACCGGCGAAGACGGTAATGATCGTGCACGAGGACTCGCTATTCGGCTCTGGCCTCGCCAAGCTTTTGAATGCGCAGCTCCCGCAGCACGGCTTCGAGATTCTGGAGACCATTCCGCATCCGACGCCGACGCGCGACTTCAACAACGTCGTGCTCAAGATGAAGGCGCAGAATCCTGATCTTGTGATCCCCGCTGACTATTACAACGAATACGTCCTGCTGGCGCGCACGATGCAGCAGCAGCGCGTGCGGCCGAAAGGCATTTATTCGGTGCTCGGCGGCGCCGCTTCCTCGTATAAATTCGTCAAGGAATTCCCGGACGCCGCCAAATACATCATGGATTGCAATCATTGGTTTGACCCGCGCAATCCGAAGGCATTAGCGCTGAAGAAGAAGGTCGAAAATCGGGGTCAGTTCTATACATACGAGGTCTACATGAACTACTCCTGCGTGCTGCTGGTGGCGGATGCGCTGTCGCGCGCCGGCGCGGCCGATCGTGGCAAGCTGACCGCGGCGCTGGAAAGCTCGACTTTCTCCGGTCATGTCATGCCCTATGGACCGACCAAGTTCGTCAACGGCCAGAACCAGGGCGCGGCGCCGGTCAATACGCAGGTGCTCGACAACGACATCAAGGTCGTGCTGCCGGCCAACTTCGCGCAGGCGAAGCCGGTATTCCCGATGCCGGCCTGATCGACCAGTTGAAGCGGCCGCGGGCGGCGCTACCGCGTCGCCCGCACTTTGCCTTGCCGAGTAAGCGCTAAACGTGTTCTCGCCCCTCATCCTGATCACCGCGATACTCAACGGCTTGCTGACCGGAGCGGTCTACGCGCTGGTCGCACTTGGACTGACCCTGATCTACGGCGTGCTGCACATCATCAATTTCGCCCACGGCGCGCTCCTGAGTATGGCGCTCTTCGGGGCCTTTTTCGCGTTTCGCCTGCTCGGGCTTGATCCGTATCTCGCGGCGCTCTTCCTCGCCCCAGCGCTGTTCGCCTTCGGCTATGCGCTCCAGCGCTTTATCATCGGTCCCGCCTCGCACGGCGACGACCGCAATATACTGTTGGTCACGCTCGGGGTCTCGGTCGTGATTGAAAACGTGCTGCTCTACGCCTTCCGCGCCGATACTCGCACGATCGATGTGCCCTATGCCTTCCAGACATTAGATCTCGGCTTCACTTTCCTGCCCATCCCGCGCGTGATCGGCTTCGGCGCGGTGCTCGCGGTGGCGGTGGCGTTGTGGGCGCTGATGACGTGGACGGACCTCGGCAAGGCGATCCGCGCAGTGGCAAAGGAGAAGCTCGGTGCCGAGCTCGTCGGCATCGATGTCTCACATGTCTATGCGGTGACTTTCGGCCTCGGCACAGCTTGCGTCGCGATCGCGGCCTGCCTGCTGATTCCGACTTATTACGTCAACCCGACCGTCGGTGAAGCTTTCGTGCTGATCGCCTTTACCATCGTCGTGCTCGGCGGTATGGGCTCCGTGCCCGGCGCGCTAATCGGTGGACTCTTGATCGGCGTGGTGGAAAGCCTGTCTGGCCTGTTCCTCGGCGAGTCGCTCGGCCAGATCGGCATCTTCCTCATCTTCATTATGGTGTTGCTGGTGCGTCCGACCGGCCTGTTCGGGGTCAAGGCATGACTGGCGTTCGGCCGATCCTCGCCGTTGTGATCGCGCTGACTGCGGTGCCACTGATCACAGATTCCAATACGGTGCTTAATTTCCTGGTGGTGACGCTGCTGATCGCGTTAGCTGGACAGGGTTGGAACGTGCTCGGTGGCTATGGCGGGCAATATTCGTTCGGTCACGCTGCCTTCTTCGGTACCGGCGCCTATGTCACCGCCATCCTTCAGGTGCGCTACAACGCAAATGCCTGGGTCGGTTTTGCCGCCGGCATAGCCGGCGGCGCCGCAGTCGGCGCCTTCATTGGCGTGCTGACCTTCCGGGTCGGGTTGCGCGGCTCCTATTTCGCACTGGTAACGCTCGCCTTTGCCGAAGTGTTGCGCATCATCGCCAGCGTCGCACCGATCACCGGCGGCGGTGTCGGCATTCTGGTCAAGCTCGACCTGCGTGCGGCGGCGCTACAGTTCGAAAGCCGTGCCATGTTCTACTGGTTCATCCTGGCGCTGGTTGCTGTTGCGCTGATGATCGCGCATGCCATCGAACGCTCGCGCTTTGGCACCTGGCTGATCGCGGTGCGCGAGAACGAGGACGCTGCGAAGGCGCTCGGCGTCAATGCCCTACGCGTTAAACTCGGCGCCATGGTGTTGTCGGCCGCTATCACGGCGGCGGCCGGGTGCTTCTACGTTCAGTATTTCCTGTTCATCGATTCCGGCATCGCCTACGGCACACGGCTGTCGATCGAGGCGCTGCTCACTCCGATCATCGGCGGCGCCGGCACGGTGTTCGGTCCGCTGCTTGGCGCCCTGGTGGTGCAGGCGCTGGGCGAGGGCGCTAAGCTGATCGCGGGCGATGCGCCGGGCTTGAACCTCGTCGTGTACGGCGCTGTCCTCGTACTGGTGATTGCTTTCGCGCCGCGCGGATTGGTCCGATTGGTCGATGATGCCAACCGCTGGCTGTCGCGCTCCGCCAAGCTCGAGAGCGCACATGGCTGAGCCCTTACTCTCCGTCGATCACGTGTCTTGCCGCTTCGGCGGCCTGCTGGCGGTCAACTCCGCCTCGCTGACGGTGCCGGCCGGAAGCATCACGGCGCTGATCGGCCCGAACGGCGCCGGCAAGACTACGCTTTTTGCAATCATTTCCGGTTTCCAGCGGCCGAGCGGCGGCGTTGTTCGCTACCAGGGCGAAACCATCACCGGTTTGCCGCCACACGAACTGGCGTGGCGCGGAATCGCACGCACATTTCAGATCGTGCAGCCTTTCGCCGGACTGTCGGTGCGCGAGAACATCCTGGTCGGCGCGCATCTACGCCACCCGAAGCGGGGCGACGCGCTCGCTGCCGCCGATATCGTCGGCCGCGAAGTTGGCCTTGGGGCCATGCTCGACCGCTCTGCCGACTCACTGACGGTCGCCAGCCGCAAGCGGCTCGAGTTGGCACGTGCGCTCGCAACGGAACCGAAGCTCTTGCTGCTCGACGAAGTGCTGGCCGGTCTCAATCCCGCTGAGATCCGCGACATCGCGCCGATCATCCGCAACCTCTGTGCACGCGGAATAAGCATCCTGATGATCGAGCACGTTATGCAGGCAGTGATGAGCCTGTCGCAGCATGTCTTCGTGTTGGCGGAGGGCTGCGTCATCGCCGAAGGAACGCCGACTGAAGTCGCCGCCAACCACGAGGTAGTTGAGGCCTATCTCGGCCACGGCGCGGCCAAGAAACTCGGAGGTGCGCATGCCCATTAGGGCGCTGCTCGAGGTGCAAGGTCTGCGCGCCGGTTACGGCGAGACCGAAGTGCTTCGTGGCGTCGACCTGAGCGTCGGCGCAGGCGAGATTGTTGCCGTGCTTGGCTCAAACGGAGTAGGGAAATCGACTCTCAATCGCACGCTCTCCGGCGTCGTCAGTGCGCGCGCCGGTGCCATTTGCTTTGATGGCGTCGCCATCGAACGCGAGAAGCCCGCTCTCATCGTCGCTCGCGGGCTCATCCACGTACCGGAGGGCCGCCGCATCTTCCCGAACATGACAGTGCGCGAGAACCTCGATCTCGGCAGCTATCGCCGCGCGCGGGCGCAGCGCGCGCAGAACCGCGAGCGCGTATTCGGTATCTTCCCGCGCCTACGCGAGCGGACGTCGCAGGATGCCGGCACGTTATCGGGCGGCGAGCAGCAGATGCTGGCCATAGGCCGCGGTCTGATGGCGGAACCGAAACTGTTGATTCTTGACGAACCGTCGCTCGGCCTCTCGCCTTTGCTGGTTGAGGAGCTTTTTGCGCTAATCGGGCGCATTCGCGCCGACGGCGTCGCCATTCTGCTGGTCGAGCAAAACGTGGTGCAAAGCCTGGAGGTCGCCGACCGCGCTTATATCCTCGCTGAAGGTAACTTCGTGATGTCCGGCGCCGCCTCAACCGTCGCCGCCAATCCGGAACTCAAACGCGCTTACCTTGGACTCTAGACGATGACCGAAACAACATTGCGCGCCCGCCTCGTCAAGCCGCCGATCGTGATTGCTCCCGGCATCTACGATCCGCTCACCGCGCTGATCGCGGAACGCGCCGGCTTCGAGGCTCTCTACGTTTCGGGCGCGGCCATCGCGTATACGCGGCTTGGGCGGCCGGACATCGGACTGGTCAGCATGAGCGAGGTGGTCGAGACCGTCGCGCTCATCCGCGATCGCGTCCGCGCGCATCTGGTGGTTGACGCCGACACCGGCTACGGCAACGCGCTCAATGTCGAACGCGCCGTGCGACTGCTTGAGCGCGCCGGTGCCAATGCTATCCAGCTCGAGGATCAGGATTTTCCCAAGCGCTGCGGCCACTTAGACGACAAGACGCTGATCCCGGCACAAGAAATGGCCGGCAAGATCAAAGCGGCCGTTGATGTGCGCGCCTCTAGTGAGACGCTGATCATCGCACGTACTGATGCCATCGCGGTCGAAGGCTTCGACGGCGCCGTCGCGCGTGCTGCGCTCTACCGCGATGCCGGCGCCGACATGCTGTTCATTGAAGCGCCGCGCCAGCGGGACGAACTAGCGCGCGTCGTCAAACAGGCCGCCGGAAAGGTGCCGCTGATGGCCAACATGGTGGAGGGCGGCAAGACACCGATCTTGCCGGCTCGGGAGTTGCAAGAGCTCGGCTTCTCCCTGGTCATTTTCCCGGGCGGCATTGTGCGCGCGCTCGCCAAAACCGCGGAAGAATTCTACGGCTCCCTAAAGGCGCATGGCACGACTGATCCGTTCCGTCCGCGAATGTTCGATTTCGCTGCTTTAAACGATTTAATTGGGACCACGGAACTGATGGCGCTCGGTAAACAATATGAAGCGGTGCCGGCGCCCGATAGCAACAAAGGCCGTCGCATATGAACTGGGTTGGTATCGCGGGGCGCCGTTTACCAAGTCGTCTGAAGTGACGCCGAGTTAGCAAAGAAAAGTGCCTGCCAAGAGAAGCAATGTGAAGAAGCCGCTGGTAAGCCAAGGAAGTCTCGCATGGACAAACTTTTCGATGTCGTGATTAAAAATGCCCGCTTGGTCCGCCCGAACAGGACCTCTGTCGATTGCCTCGATATTGCGATCAAGGATGGAAAAATCGCCCTGCTAGGGCCCGATGTTCAGGCTGAGCGCGCGAAAGAGGTTTTCGATGCTAAGAATCGTCTGGCATTTCCGGGTTGCGTCGATGCGCATATGCACATCGGCATATATGCGCCACTTGCGCAGGATGCGGTTTCGGAGAGCAAGGCCGCGGCCATGGGCGGCGTGACGTCAAGTCTAAATTACCTGCGCACTGGGCATTACTACCTTAATCGAGGCGGCCCTTATCGCGAGTTCATGCCCGAAGTATTCAAGCAGTCAGACGGACGATTCTGGGTCGATTATGGTTTCCACATTGCGCCCATCGAGTCCGGGCACATCGGCGAAATGGAGTATCTAATCAAGGAGCACGGGATAACATCGTTCAAGATTTTCATGTTCTACGGAGGCTATGGGTTGCACGGACGCTCGTCACGGCAAAATGAATTTTTAATGCTTGAACCGGACGAGCATTATGACATTGCACATTTCGAGTTCATCATGCGCTGCGCACAGCGCTTGATGGAGAAATTCCCTGATCGAGCCTCCCATATAAGTGTGAGTTTGCATTGCGAACTCGCAGAGATTCTCAATGCGTATACAAGAATCGTGGAACGCGAAGGCAAACTGACTGGCCTGCATGCTTACAGCGCCGCACGACCGCCACATTCGGAGGGTCTTGCGATCTGGATTGCGTCCTATCTGGCAAATGAAACTAATTGCGTGAACATCAATCTGCTGCACTTGAGTTCACGCAAAGCCGTGGATGCCGCGTGGACCATGCAGCAGGTTTTTCCGCATATTGCATTCCGCCGCGAGGTGACGGTTGGTCATCTTCTCCTCGACACAGATTGCGAATGTGCCGTGCATGCCAAGGTCAATCCGCCAATCCGCCCGCGGGAAGACGTCGAGGCATTATGGCAGGCTGTGCTTGACCGCAAGATCGATTGGATTGTTAGTGATCATGCCTGTTGTTCAGCCGAGCAGAAGTGGTCAAAAGATGATCCAAGCAATATTTGGCTGGCGAAATCAGGATTTGGCGGTACCGAATATCTGCTCTCAGGAGTTCTGAGTGAAGGTAGCAAGCGTGGAATGTCATACAATCATATGGCCGAGCTTTTGAGCTGGAAATCAGCTCAACGCTTCGGTCTAGCGAGCAAGGGCGACATCGCCCCAGGGTATGACGCGGATATCGCGATCGTTGATCCGCACGAGAGTTTCGTGGTGCACGCCGCGGATTCTGAATCCAAGCAAGGCTACTCTCCGTTCGAGGGAATCGAACTTAGTGGCCGAGTGAAAAGCACTTTTTTGCGAGGCGCTCTTATTTATGACAACGGGAACATTGTCGGGCCGGCTCGCGGCAAATATTTGCGGAGACCTGAAGTCGCTCGACAGCAATGAACTATCTCAATGTCCGCAGTTGACGCAGCAAAAGGCAGAAAATTTGACACGCAAGTGCCACTCTTAATCGTCGGTTCCGGTGCCGCCGGGCTATGCGCAGCCCTAGCGGCGAAGGAAGCGGGCGTCGATGCCATTGTGATTGAGCGTGATGCGGTACCATCGGGTTCGACGGCGTTGTCGGCAGGATTGATTCCCGCCGCCGGTACGCGCTTCCAGCGTGCCAAAAGCATCGACGACAGTCCGGAGCTGTTTGCTTTCGATATCCACCGCAAAGCCAAGGGCAAAAACGATAGGGACGTTGTCGAGGCCGTCGCGCGCGGGGCGGCGTCACTCGTCGAATGGCTAGCGGACCGCTACCGCTTTCCGTTCGACGTCGTAGACAACTTCAATTATCCCGGCCATTCGGCCATGCGCATGCACGGCCTGCCGACACGCACCGGTCGTGAGTTGATCAACCGCCTCCGCGCCGCAGCCGAACAAAACGACATCACCATCCTGACCGAGAGCAGGGTGGAGCAGCTGTTCGCTGACGCCGACGGCTGCATCCTGGGCGTTGAGCTGGTACGCAACGATGGCAGCACCGACGGGGTCGCCTGCGACTCCTTGATCTTGGCCTGCAACGGCTATGGCGGCAATCCGGATCTCGTGCGGGAGCTAATCCCGGAGATGGCCGGTGCGCTCTATTTCGGCCACCCGGGCAACCAGGGCGATGCAGTGCGCTGGGGGCGCGCGCTTGGCGCCGAGCTCGCGCATCTCGGTGCCTACCAGGGCCACGGGTCGGTGGCGACGCCGCACAATATCCTGATCACCTGGGCAGTGATTATGCGCGGCGGCGTCCAGGTGAATACGCAAGGCTGTCGCTTCTGCGACGAGTCGCGCGGCTATTCGGAGCAGGCGGCCGAAGTGCTGCTTCAGCCGGGCGGGGTCGCCTGGGACGTATTCGACAACCGCATCGCGGCGGTGGCGCGCCAGTTCGAGGACTTCCGCGCGGCTGAACAAAGCGGTGCGGTCTTTAGCGCTGATACAATCGAGCAACTTGCTGTGCTCATGCGCGTGCCTGCGGACACTTTCAAAGCGGAATGGGACGAGGCGGAAGACCTTAAGGCGAAGGGGGCGCAGGATCGCTTCGGACGCAAATTCACGCCCGAGCAGAAGTGCGCTGCTCCCTTCCATTCGGTGAAGGTGACCGGCGCGTTGTTTCACACGCAAGGCGGGCTCGCAATTAATCCGGCCGCCCGCGTTAAGCGAGAGGTGGGAACGCTGTTCCCCAATCTGTTCGCTGCCGGCGGTGCGGCAGCAGGCATATCCGGTCCGACGGCCGCGGGTTATCTTTCGGGCAATGGGCTGTTGACAGCGACCGTACTCGGCCGGGCCGCGGGGCAGGCTGCTTCGCAGCAGATCACCAAGCGAAAATAAGCCTATTAGTGTGAGCGACCCGAGTCGTTCCCAGGATAAGCATCGTTCAAGCCGTGCCCCACAACAACCGCAATAGCGGCCGTACAGCCGGCAATCAGGCGGATTTTGCGCCGATCTTGCCCTCGCTGCCGTTGAGCAGCCGCCGGATATTAATGCGGTGCGTAATCCAGAGCAGGACCGTCATCAGCACGAACCAGGCCGCCGCCTGCGGCTGAGCAAGAAGCCAGAACGCTAACGGCGTCAGCGCGCTGGCGATAAGCGCGGAGAGGGAAGAATAACGGCTAATCACCGCAACCACGAGCCAAATCGCGCAGAAAATGACTGCGCAAGGCCAATAGATGCCGATGAGCAGTCCGATATAAGTAGCGACACCTTTGCCGCCTTTGAAGTTGAGCCAGACTGGAAACAGATGACCGATGAAGGCTCCGAAGCCCGCGAGCAGCGACGCCTCATACGAGGCGTAGCGGGCGATTACCAACACAGCCAAGGTGCCCTTGAGGGCATCGCAGATGAGGGTGGCGGCAGCCAGCCCCGTTCGGCCGGTGCGCAGCACGTTGGTGGCGCCAATATTGCCTGAGCCGATGGTGCGCACGTCCGGTCCGCCGGCGGCACGCGTGAGGATGAGGCCGAAAGGGATCGAGCCCAGCAGATAGCCGCAAAGAAAAAAAGCGACCGTAAACGTCATACGTATTCGTAGACGGTGCGGCCAGCGACGATGGTACGCACCACGCGGCCGGTCATGCGCGCTTCATCGAACGGCGTGTTCTTGCACTTCGACTTCAGTTCGCCCGGGTCGAGCACCCACGGGGTCTCGAGATCGACGACGATGACGTCGGCAATCGCGCCGCTCTTGAGCGTGCCGCCGGGCAGGTTGAGCAACTCTGCCGGCCGCGTCGACATCGCGCGCAGCAAGGTCACCAGGTCGATCTCGCCGGCATGCATCAGCCGCAGGCCCGCCACCAGCATGGTCTCCAGGCCGATCGCGCCGGGCGCTGCCTCTGCGAAGGGCAACCGCTTGACCTCGACGTCCTGCGGATTGTGGTCAGACATCACCATGTCGACGAGGCCGCTCGCGAGCGCGTTGACCAGGAGCTTGCGGTCCTCCTCGGCGCGCAAGGGCGGCGACAACTTCAGGAAGGTGCGGTAGGGCCCGATGTCGGTCTCGTTCAGCGTAATGTGATTGATCGAGCATGAGGCGGTGACGTTGAGCCCCGCGTCCTTGGCGCGGCGCAGTACTTCGAGCGACTCTCCGCATGTGATTGAGGCGGCGTGATAGCGCCCGCCCGAGAGTGCGACCAGGCGAATGTCGCGCTCGAGCATGATGGTTTCCGCGGCTTTCGGGATGCCGAGCAGCCCAAGCCGGGCGCCGAATTCACCTTCGTTCATCACGCCGTCGCCGATGAGATCCGGATCCTCGGTGTGGTGCACGATGAGTGCATCGAAATCGCCGGCGTATTCCAGTGCGCGACGCATCACCTGTGCGTTGGTCACGCTCTTGTCGCCGTCGGTAAAGGCGACGGCACCGGCCGCCTTCAAGAGGCCGATCTCGGTCATCTCTTTGCCTTCGAGGTCTTTGGTGAGCGCTGCCATGGAATGCACGTGAACGATCGCGGTGTCGCGCGCGCGGCGTAGCACGAAGTCGACGGTGGCCGGGTCGTCGATAACCGGCGAGGTATTGGGCTGGCACACGATGGTTGTGACGCCGCCGGCGGCGGCCGCCTGGCTCGCGGAGGCAAACGTCTCGCGATAGCCGGCGCCCGGCTCGCCAACGAAGGCACGCATGTCGATGAGGCCGGGCGCGATCAGCTTGCCGCGGCAGTCGATGACGTCGGTGCCTTCGGGCACACCGGCGGCGCCGATGCCTTTTTTTGCTTCCCGGATCACGCCATCGGCGATCAGGAGGTCGCCGACCATATCGAAGTCGCGCGACGGATCGACGATCCGGGCGTTGGCGAGCAGGATCGGGCGGCGGTCGGACAACATCATGTTCAGGCGTTGGGCAGATTACGCGATAGCGCTTCGAGGACCGCCATGCGTACCGCCACTCCCATTTCGACCTGCTCGCGGATCACCGATTGCGCGCCGTCGGCGACGATCGAATCGATCTCGACACCGCGGTTCATAGGGCCCGGGTGCATCACCAGCGCGCCCGGTTTGGCGTAGCTCAGTTTCTTCTCGTCGAGACCGTAATAGTGGAAGTATTCGCCGACCGAAGGCACGTACGAGCCGTTCATCCGTTCGCGCTGCAGGCGCAACATCATCACGATATCGGCGCCGTTCAGACCTTCGCGCATGTCGCGCGCGACCTCGACCCCGAAGCGCTCGATGCCAGGGGGCAGCAGGGTGGAGGGGGCCACCACGCGCACGCGCGCGCCCATGGTGTTGAGCAAGAAGATGTTCGAGCGCGCGACGCGCGAGTGCAGGATGTCACCGCAAATCACCACCAGCAGGCCTTCGATGTGGCCGCAGTTGCGACGGATGGTGAGCGCGTCGAGCAGGGCCTGAGTCGGATGCTCGTGCGCGCCGTCGCCTGCATTGATCACAGAGCAGCCATCGAGCTTACTCGCCAGCAATTCCACGGCCCCAGAGGACTGATGGCGCACTACCAGGATGTCGGGGTGCATGGCGTTGAGCGTGATCGCGGTGTCGATCAGCGTCTCGCCCTTGCGTATCGACGAGGAGGCGGTCGACATGTTCATCACGTCAGCGCCAAGCCGCTTGCCGGCAAGCTCGAATGAGGCCTGCGTGCGGGTGGAGACTTCGAAGAACAGGTTGACCTGGGTGCGGCCGCGCAGTGAGGTGCGCTTCTTCTCAATTTGACGATTGAGCTCGACGAATTCCTCGCCGAGATCCAAGAGGCTCGAAATCTCCTCGCGGGAAAGCCCTTCGATCCCCAACAGGTGCCGCCGGCTGAGGACGAACGAGGATTTCGGCGCAATGTTCATCAAAGCCAGTTCTATAGGCGCAAGTTTCGCCTGCGGCAAGGCCGGTTCCCGTACCGTACGAGGTTTACCGATCCACAGCGGCCTGCAGCCCGCGCAAATGCTAGGATCGCGCAGCATTATACCTCCTGCGAAGAGAGGGCGGACTTAGGAGTCCACCCTTTCTCGTGCGCGGGCTAGCCTCTCAAACGCACAAGGCGATCGAGCGCGCCCTGCAGGATGAAGGCGGCGGCCTGCTGGTCGATGACGGCAGCACGCTTCTTGCGGCTGACGTCGGCCGCGATCAATTCGCGTTCGACCGCGACAGTTGACAGGCGCTCGTCCCACAGCGCAATCGGCAAGTCCGTGAGCTTGGCGAAATTGCGCGCGAAGGCGCGTGTCGATTGCGCGCGTGGGCCTTCGCTGCCGTTCATGTTGACAGGAAGGCCGAGCACAAAGCCGACTGCGGAGCGCTCAACGGCGAGCGCGAGCAGGCGGCGGGCGTCGGCGGTGAAGTTCGTGCGTGCCACGGTCTCGACCGCGGTCGCCAGCCTGCGGTCCGGATCGCTTGCCGCGACGCCGATGGTCTTGCTGCCGAGATCGAGGCCAAGCAGGCTCCCGCGCGCGGGCCAATGCGCGGCCGCCTCGACGAGAGGTAAAATCACCGCCGTCAAGGCACCATCCCCTGTGGCAGGCTCGCCGCGTGCGCAGCGATACTGCTGGCGGTGGTGAACCAGACCTTGCCGTCGGCGTGGTGCGTGATGTGCTCGAGTG